>LNFM01007905.1_pt1 | contig 16339 bp, 15 predicted proteins | sample 596031 | NCBI WGS metagenome assembly LNFM01 (sample SAMN04254537, study PRJNA301005) | activated carbon metagenome | isolation source: dual media filters at the Ann Arbor, Michigan drinking water treatment plant | place: USA: Ann Arbor
TGGCGCAAGTCCATGGAGCCGGTGTGGAAGAAGTTCGAGGGCGACATCGGGCGTGACCTGATCGATGCGGCCCTGAAGTCCAACAAGTAACTTCGTCGTTCCACCAGCAGGGCCCGCTTGCCGGGCCCTGCGTCTATCCATGGGTGTTCCTATGCGCTGGCTCGAACATCTCGAGGAAGGGCTGATCACCTTCCTGCTCGCGGCGATGACGACAGTCACCTTCATGCAGGTGGTCGCGCGCTACGTCTTCAACTACAGCTTCGTGTGGGCGCTCGAACTGACGGGCGTGATGTTCGCGTGGCTGATCTTCGTCGGCATGTCGTACGGCGTGCGGGTCGGAGCGCACATCGGCGTCGATGCCGTGGTCAAGGCGGTCGGGCCGAGCACGGCGCGGACGATGAGCGTGATCGCGGCGGTGCTGTGCATCGTCTACTCGGTCATCGTCACCGTCGGCGGCTTCCAGTACGTCAGCAAGATGCACGAAGTCGGCATCCTGATGCAGGACATGCCGGTGCAGCAGTGGATTCCACGCGCGATCCTGCCGGTCGGCTTCGCGCTGCTCACCTTCCGCTTCGTACAGGTGCTGCTGCGACTGCTCAGCGGCAAGGAGGCGCACCTGCTCGGTGACGAGGCGAAAGACGCCCTCAAGCTCAAGGACGACAGCGCCGAGGTGCCCAAATGACCACCGTCATCCTGTTCATCCTGCTGATCGGCTTCATGTTCCTCGGCATGCCGGTGGCGGTGGCGCTCGGCCTGTCGTCGCTGCTGACGATCCTGTTCTTCGCGAATGACTCGCTGGCCTCGCTGTCGCTGAAGCTGTTCGAGACCTCCGAGCACTACACGCTGCTGGCGATTCCGTTCTTCATCCTCGGCGGCGCGTTCATGACCACCGGCGGCGTGGCCAAGCGGATGATCCGCTTTGCCAACGCCTGCATCGGTCACCTGCGCGGCGGCCTGGCGATGGCCTCGGTGATGGCCTGCATGCTGTTTGCCGCCGTGTCCGGCTCGTCGCCGGCGACCGTCGTGGCGGTCGGTTCGATCGTCATCGCGGGCATGGTGCGCGCCGGCTACACGCAGGCGTTTGCCGCCGGCGTGATCTGCAACGCCGGCACCCTCGGCATCCTGATCCCGCCGTCGATCGTGATGGTGGTCTACGGCGCCGCGACTGAAACGTCGGTCGGCAAGCTGTTCATGGCGGGCGTGATCCCGGGTCTCGTGCTCGGCCTGATGCTGATGGTGGCGATCTACGTGCGGGCGCGGATGATCAACCTGCCCAAGCAGCCGCGCGCGACGATGAGCGAGGTGCTGACCTCGGGCCGCGACTCGCTGTGGGGTCTGGCGCTGATCATCATCATCCTGGGCGGCATCTACGGCGGCGTGTTCACGCCGACGGAGGCCGCCGCGGTGGCAGCGGTTTACGCATTCCTGATCGCAGTGTTTGTCTACAAGGACATCGGCTTAAAGCAGGTGCCACAGGTGTTACTGGAATCGGGCAAGGTGACGGTGATGCTGATGTTCATCGTCGCCAATGCGCTGCTTTTCGCGCACGTGCTGACGACCGAGCGGATTCCGCAGCAGATCGCCGAGGTGATCATCGGCTGGGGCATGTCGGACTGGCAGTTCCTGATCGTGGTGAACATCCTGCTGCTGATCGCCGGCATGTTCATGGAGCCGACGGGGATCATTTTGATCCTGGCACCGATCCTGTTCCCGATCGCCATGCAGCTGGGCATCGATCCGGTCCATCTGGGCATCATCATGGTGGTGAACCTGGAGATCGGCATGATCACGCCGCCGGTCGGGTTGAACCTGTTCGTCACGGCCGGCATCACCAAGATGTCGATCATGGAAGTGGTGCGGGCCGCGCTTCCGTGGACGATGGTGCTGCTGGTGTTCCTGGTGATCGTCACCTACGTGCCGGCGATCACGCTGTTCCTGCCGAACCTGCTGTTCTAGAAAAGCGTGCGGGCGCCCAGCCGCAACGCGGGCGCGCCCAGCTCGGCACGTCAGGGGGCGAAAACGCGCCGCACGGCGCGTTTGCGTTTAGTGCTTGCGGTGCCGGTTGGGGCAGGTGTCGCAGGACAACTTCTCGCCGCCGGGAGCAACCACCGCCGCGCCGCCGCAGGAGCCACGCAGGCAGGGCCGGCGGAACATCACGCCGATCGCCATCGCGGCCACCGCCGCGCCGAGCAGCACCGCTACCAGCGCGAAAACCGCCCAGAAGCTCGACATGGTCCAGACCTCAGGCGGCTTGCGTCAGCTGCGCGAACGCCGTGCTTGAGCGGTCAACGAGCCGACCGTCGGGTTCGCGGACGATGAAGTGCGCCGCCAGCTGCTCGCGCTGCGCCAGTTCCCAGCCCGCCTGCGGGCCGAGCACGATCAACGCGGTGGCCAGCGCGTCGGCACGCATGCAGTCGTCGGTCACCACGGTGACGGAGGCCAGCCCATGCGCGATCGGCGCGCCGGTGCGCGGGTCGATCTCGTGCGAGTAGCGCCGGCCCTCATGCTCGTAGTAGATGCGGTAGTCGCCCGAGGTGGCCATCGACTGGCCCGACAGCGGCACCACCAGCCGCGCACGCTGCGGTACGGCGTCCGGCTGTTCGATGCCGATCTGCCACGCCTGCCCGTGCGCATTGCGGCCACGCGTGCGCACTTCGCCACCCACTTCGATCATGTAGTGCTCGATGCCCTGCACGTCGAGCGCCTGTGCGGCCAGATCGACGCCGTAACCCTTGGCGATGCCGCCGAGGTCGAACTGCAGCGCGCTCTGCACCTTGGTGGCGGTTCGATGCGTGCGGTCCAGATGCAATCCGCCGTAACCGAGCGCGGCGCGGCCGGACTGCACGGCGGCATCGGTCGGCGGCACCGTTCGCTTGGCCGGACCGAAGCCCCAGGCGTGCACCAGCGGCGCGACCGACATGTCGAACGCGCCGCGTGACAACTGCGCTACCTGCTGACCGGTCGCGAGCACGTCGAACAGTGGTCTGGAGATCGCCAACGGTGATTGACCCGGATGATGATTCAGGCGCATCAGTTCGGATTCGGGCCGGTACAGCGACATGCCGCGGTTGACGCCGTCCAGCGCCGACTGCACATCGGCGGCAAGCCGTTCCAACTGCGCTGCCGTGAGCGGCGTTGCGGCCAGCTTCACGATGTAGGTGGTGCCCATCGTCTCGCCGCTCAGTTGCACCGAAGTGGAGGAAGGCACGGCGTGCGGCCGCTCGCTGCAACCGGTCAGCGACAGCGCGCCGAGCGAACCGAGGGCGCCAACTGCGCCGACTGCGCCAGCTGAGCCAATGAGGCGACGCCGGCGGGGCGAAAGAATCGTGTCCATCATGTGTCTCCAGGGCCTGCGCTCAGCGCGGTGCAGCGGGCGCGGCGTCGCGCACCGCCGCTTCGAACCGGCCTTCGCCATGCCGAATCAGGTGATAGGTGAGGTCGCGGATCGACAGCAGGCCGTGCACGCGCGGACCGTCGATCACCAGCAGGTGGCGATGGCGGTTGACGTGCATCAGCGCCAGCGCCGCCTCCACCGTGGTGCCGGGGGTGACGAAGCGCACCTCGCGCGTGATCACCATCGACAGCGGCGTGGTGGCCGGATCGCGGCCGGCGTGCACCACGCGCACCAGCAGGTCGCGCTCGGTGAAGATGCCGTCGACCAGGCCGTCCTCGTTGCGGGTGAGCACTGCGCCCACGCTGCGCTCGGCCATCATCGCCACCGCGTCGAGCACCGAGGCACCGGCGTCCACCGTGATCAGCTCATCGGTGCCCTCCTTGTTGCGCAGTACCGTATCGACTGTCTGGCGCATGCTGTCTCCTTTGTCTGCCTTGCGTGACCGCGGCCGTCACAAGCCGAAGTCGTCGAGCATGATGTTCTCGCGATCCACTCCCAGTTCGAGCAGCATGCGGATCACCGCCTTGTTCATGACGTCGGGCCCGCACAGGTAGTACTCGATGTCTTCGGGTGCCGGATGGTTCTTGAGGTAGCGGTCGCGCAGCACGTTGTGGCGCACCAGGCCGACCGGGCCGGTCCAGTTCTCCTCCGGCCGCGGTTCCGAGGGCACGAGGTGGAAGTGGAAGTTCGGGTAGTCGGCCTGCAGCTTGGCGAACTCCTCGAGGTAGAACGCTTCCTTGAGGTTGCGGCACGAGTACCAGAAGTGCATCTGCCGCGTGGCCTTGAGCCGGTACAACTGGTCGAAAATGTGCGATCGCATCGGCGCCATGCCGGCACCGGCGGCGACAAAGCACATTTCCTTGTCGGTGTCGCGCGCAAAGAACTCGCCGAACGGACCCGAGACGGTGAGCAGGTCGCCTGGCTTCAGGTTGAACAGGTACGAACTCATCTTGCCCGGCGGGAGGTCGTCGCGGTACTCGGGCGCGAAGGCGATGCGGATGGTGAACAGCAGGATGCCCTTTTCGAGCGGGTAGTTGGCCATCGAGTAGCCGCGCTCGACCGTCTCGGTCACCACCGACTTGAAGCGGAACAGATCGAAGCGATCCCACTCCTCCCGGTACTCGGTCTCGATGTCGAACTGGTTGAACGACAGCTCGTGCGGCCCGCATTCGATCTGCACGTAGCCGCCCGCCTTGAACGGCACGTCCTCGCCCTCGGGCAGCGCGAGCTTCAGTTCCTTGATGAAGGTGGAGACGTTGCGGTTGCTGATCACCCGGCACTGCCACTTGCGCACGCTGAAGATCTCGGGCGCAACCTCGATCTTCATGTCGCGCTTGACCTTCACCTGGCAGGCGAGCCGGTAGCCGTGCTTGGCCTCGCGCGGCGAAACGAAGCCGGTCTCGGTGGGCAGCAGGGCGCCGCCGCCTTCCTTGACCACCACCTCGCATACGCCGCAAGCGCCTTTGCCGCCGCAGGCCGCGGGCAGGAAGATCTTGTTGGCGTTGAGCGCGCCAAGCAGCGTGCCGCCGGTGGCGACCTTCAGCGGATTGGTCGGATCGCCATTGACGATGATCGACACATCGCCCGCCGGCACCAGCTTGCTGCGCGCGACCATCAGCAGCGACACCAGCAGCAGCACGATGACGGTGAACATCAGGACGGCAAGCGCGATGGACAGCATGGGTCGGGCCTAGTCGGGCGCGCACGCCGCGGGCACGGCGGCGGCAGGGTGGAGGATCGTGGCGACGGTCATGGCGGCTACAGCTGGATGCCGGAAAAGACCATGAACGCCATCGACATCAGGCCGGTGGTGATGAAGGTGATGCCCAGGCCGCGCAGGCCGGCCGGCACGTTGGCATAGGTCAGCCGCTCGCGGATGGCAGCCAGCGCCACGATGGCGATGGCAAAGCCCAACCCGGAGCCGACGCCGAACACCACGCTCTCGCTGAAGCTGTATTCGCGCTCCTGCATGAACAGCGAGCCGCCGAGGATCACGCAGTTGACCGCGATCAGCGGCAGGAACACGCCCAGTGTGGTGTACAGCGCCGGGGCAAAGCGGTCGATCGTCATCTCCACCACCTGGACCGCGGCGGCGATGGTGGCGATGAACAGGATGAACGACAGGAAGCTCAGGTTGACGTTGGCCAGGCTCGGGCTGATCCACGTGAGCGCACCCTCGGCCAGGAGGTTGTGCAGCAGCAGGTTGTTCAACGGCACCGTGAGCACCTGCACGAACACCACCGCCACGCCCAGGCCGATCGCGGTGTCCACCTTTTTCGAGCAGGCAAGGAACGAGCAGATGCCGAGAAAATAGGCGAGCGCCATGTTCTCCATGAACACGGACTTGAGGCCGAGATTGATGAAGTGCTCCATCGCTCAGTCCTTTTCCTGCAGCGCCGGCTTCCAGGTGCGCAGCGCCCAGATCAAGAGACCGATCAGGAACAGCGCCGACGGCGCCAGCAGCATCAGGCCATTGGGCACGTACCAGCCGCCCTCGGTGACCAGCGGCATCACGCTGACACCGAACAACTTGCCGGCGCCGAACAGCTCGCGCAGGAAGGCGACCACCAGCAGCACCAGCGCATAGCCGAGCCCGTTCCCCAGCCCATCGAGCACGGCCAGCCCGGGCCGATTGCTCATCGCAAAGCCCTCTGCGCGGCCCATGACGATGCAGTTGGTGATGATGAGCCCGACGAACACCGACAGTTCGAGCGACAGCTCGTACAGCGTGGCCTTGAGCACCTGATCGAACACGATCACCAGCGAAGCGATGATCGCCAGCTGCACGATGATGCGGATCGATGCTGGCGTGTGGTTGCGGATCAGACTGACCGCGAGGTTCGCCAGCAGCGCCACCAGGATCACGCCGGCGCCCATCACCAGCGCCTTGTCGACGCGGGTGGTGACCGCCAGTGCCGAGCACACGCCCAGCATCTGCACGCCGATCGGGTTGTTGACCAGGACCGGATCGAACAGCGTGGAGCGCGCCTGCGGACTGAACCAGGGTGGCCTGCCGGCCACCGGGGTGGCTGCGCTCATGTCTTGGCTCCTTCGCGGAAGCGCTTGAGGAACTTGCCGTAGCCGTCGTCGCCGAGCCAGAACTGCATCAGACGGGTGACGGCGTTGCTGGTGATGGTGGAGCCCGACAGCCCATCGACACGCAACGGATCTTCTTCGGGTGTGCCGGCCGGACCCTTGATCACCGTGATGCGCGCGCGCCACTGGTCGTCGTAGCCCTTGCGCCCCTGCCAGCGGTTCTGCCATGCGGGATTGCCGATCTCGCCGCCCAGACCCGGCGTCTCGCGGTGGTCGTAATAGGTCACGCCGCGCACGGTGTTGGCGTCGGCGCCGAGCGAGACGAAACCGTACATCGTGCCCCACATGCCCAGGCCCTCGACCGCAAGCACCATCTGATCGACCTGATCGCCTTTCATCACGAAGTAGACGACCCCGAGGTTGGGCATGCGGCGGATGCCGGCGGCATTGGTGGGCGCCGGGCGGCTGGTGGCGGCATCGTTACGCGCCGCGCGCTGGTCGTAGGCGCGCGCGTCGACCTTGCCTTCGGGCACCAGCTCGCCGGTGGCGAAGTCGACCAGGCGGATCCTGATGTCGCGCTGGAAGAAGCGCTCGACCTCGGCGCGGCTGACACTTTCGCCCGGCTGCACGAGGTCGGCTGCCACGAGCACGTTCTTCTCCATGTACAGCCGCGCACTGGCCTGCTGCCGCGGCTGCAGCGTCACCGCGGCCACCGAGATCAGCAGCGCGCAGATTACGCAGACCGCCGTGGCGAACAGGATCGTATAGCGCGTGCTGTTGACGCGCAGGGCGAGGGCGTCAGCCATGGCGAGCCACCCGCGCCGTTCGACGCCGCACATTGGCGCGCATGAAGTAGTGATCGATCATCGGCGCCATCACGTTCATGAAGAGGATGACCAGCATCACCGACTCGGGATAGGCCGGGTTGAACACGCGGATCAATACGATCAACGCACCCATGATGATTCCGTAGACCCACTTTCCGGCGTCGGCGAACGGCGAGGTCACAGGGTCGGTTGCCATGAACACGGTGCCGAACGCCCAGCCGCCGAGCACCATGTGCCACCAGAATGGCACGCCGAACCAGGCATTGCTGTGCGAGCCGATCGCATTGAGCAGAACCGCCATGCCGATGGTGCCGAGCGTGACCGCGGCCATCGTGCGCCACGAGCCCACGCGCGTGACGATCAGGATGACAGCGCCGATCAGGCAGGCGAGCGCGGAGGTCTCGCCCATCGAGCCGGGCTCCAGGCCGATGAAGGCGTTGAACCAGGAGAAGTCGTCGCCGCTGAACGGGCGATCCAGCACGCGGATCTCGGCCAGCGGCGTGGCGCCGGAAAAACCGTCAACCGCCTTGTCCGCCGGCACCGCGGTCCACACCTTGTCGCCGGAGATTTCCGCCGGGTAGGCAAAGAACAGGAACGCGCGCGCCGCCAGCGCCGGATTGACGAAGTTCATGCCGGTGCCGCCGAACAGTTCCTTGGCGATCACCACGCCGAAGCTGATGCCCAGCGCCGCCTGCCACAGCGGCGTTTCCGGCGGCAGGATCAGCGGGAACAGCAGGCCGGTGACGAAGAAGCCTTCGTTGACCTCGATCTTGCGTACCACCGCGAACAGCACTTCCCAGGTGAGTCCGACGATCATCGTCACCGCGTACAGCGGCAGGAAGTAGAGCGAGCCGTGCACCACGTTCGAGATCAGGCTCGACGGCGCATAGCCGCTGCCCAGCAGGCGGATCACCGCGTGGCGCCAGCCCTCCAGCGTGGCGGCCTGGGCCGGATCGATCGCCAGGTTGGCCTGCAACCCGGTGTTGTACATCGCCATGAAGACGCAGGGCAGGGCGGCGATCACCACCAGCATCATCATGCGTTTCAGGTCGATCGCGTCGCGTACGTGGCTGCTGCCCCGCGCCACCGACGGCGGCGTGTAGAAGAAGGTGTCGGCCGCCTCCCACAGTGGGAACCACTTCTCCAAGCGACCGCCCTTCTCGAAGTGATGGGCCTGGCGGTCGAGGAAGCTGCGGAGAATCTTCATGCGGCTTCCTTCTCGATGCGGGTGAGCGCGTCGCGCAGCAGGCTGCCGTACTCGTACTTGCCCGGGCACACGCAGGTGGCCAGCGCGATGTCGTCTTCGTCCAGTTCGAGCGCGCCGAGCTGGCGCGCGCGTTCATCGTCGCGCGTGATGAGTGCCCGCAGCAGCAGGGTGGGCAGGATGTCGAACGGCAGCACGCGCTCGTAAGTGCCAATCGGCACCATCGCGCGTGGCGAGCCATTGGTCGTCGTGCTCAACGCGCGCTCAGTGCGCCGAAACGCGCCGAGCACGGCGCCGGTGATCGAGAACTTGTCGGGCGCCGGGGCGATCCAGCCGAGCAGCTCGCGGCTGCGACCTTCAGGCAGCACGGCGATCTGAGCGTGATAGCGGCCGAGGTAGCCATCCACAGCATCGGCAGCGTGGCCGACGGCGCGACCGTCGAGCACCGAGCCGGAGATCACCCGCTGCTCGCCCGGCTGCATGCCACCGTTGAGGACGTCGTGCACCGACGCGCCCAGCCGGACCTGCATCAATCGGGGCCGTGAGACGCCTGGCCCGGCGAGCGAGACCACGCGCTCGACGTCGAGGCGGCCGGTGCGCAGCAGGCGGCCGATCGCCAGCACGTCTTGCAGGCCGACATGCCAGACGCGGCTGCCCAGGTCGACCGGATGCAGCGTGTGGATATGCCAGCTGACGTTGCCGGACGGATGGGGGCCGTCGAACTCCTCCACGCGCACGCGACCCGCGGCGGCGTCGAGCGGCGGCAGCGCCGTGGCGGAGGCCTTGCAGACATAAACGGGACCGTCGGTCAGCTGGGCCAGCGCCGCGACGCCTTGCGCGAAGTCGTCTTCGCGACTGGCCAGCAACGCGGACGCCGGCGGCGCATGCGGCCGCGAATCCATGACGGTCACGAACAACGCTTGTGGCACCGTCTGCGGCGCGGGCACGCGGCCGAACGGCCGCTCGCGCAACGCGGTCCACAGGCCGGACTCGCACAGCACCGCGACGACACGGTCCCGATCGAGGCGGGAGGACTGCGCGGCGCGCACCTGCGGCAAGTCGGCCTGGCGCGCCGGATCGGCGTCGTCATCGGCCACCGCGATCACGGCCGAGATGAAGGCGCGGCGTTCGCCGCGGTGAACTGCCTCGAGTCGGCCCGTGGCGGGCGCGGTGAACACCACGCCTGCGGCCGACTTGTCTTCGAACAACGGCTGGCCACGCAGCACATCGTCACCGGGCTGCGCCAGCAGACGCAGTTTCAGGCCAACATAGTCGGCACCCAGCAGGGCGACGCGCCTGATCCGAACGCCGCTGTCGATCTGCAACGCGGGCGCGCCGGCGAGCGGCAGATCGATCCCCTTGCGATTCGTGTGGCGGGCCAACGGTGTCTCCGAATGTGTGCCGCGTCGAGTTGCATCGCGGCGCAGTGCGATGGTCCCGATCGATCGCTACCGTAGGGGCAGTGGCGGACGGCCCCTTGATGGCCGTCAACCGACCGTCATCCGGGCGCGATGGTGAAGGAGGTATCCCATACAAGTCTGCGCATGCCAATGCTCGCTGCAATGCACAGCGCAGCGAGCGAAGCAGCTGTGTTCGAACGGCTTCAGTCGACGTAGCTCTCGTACTTGGGCTCGTACATGCTGGCGCGCATGAACGCGAGCAGGTCGTCGGGCCGCGGCACGCCGGCCAAGCCTTCGCGCAGCGCCACCTCGCCCACCGCGGCGGCGATCTGCGCCGATACGTCGCGCACCCGCGACAGCGCCGGATACAGGCTGCCTTGGGCCAGGTCTTCTTCACTCACGGTGTGCGCCAGCGTCTGCGCCGCGGTCATGAACATGGCGTCGCTCACGCGCGTGGCGCGCATCGTCACCACCCCCAGGCCGACGCCCGGGAAGATGTACGAGTTGTTTCCCTGGCGCGACACATAGGTCTTGCCTTCGTAGGTGACCGGATCGAATGGGCTGCCCGAGGCGAACAGCGCCTTGCCGCGTGACCAGGTGTAAGCCTGCTCGGCGGTGCACTCGGCACGCGAAGTCGGATTCGACAGGGCGAAGACGATCGGCCGCGCATTGAGCGCGCACATCGTTTCGACCACCTCCCGCGTGAAGGTGTTCGGCGTGGCGCCGACGCCGATGATCGCGGTCGGCTTGAGCGCCTTGACCGCGCTCAGGAAGTCGCTCACTTGCGCATGGTCGTGCGCGTAGGGCAGCTTGTGCTCGGCCAGTCCGGTGCGGCTGGCGACGACCAGACCCTTGGAGTCGACCAGCCAGCAGCGTCGGCGCGCATCGGCCTCGCTCAGGCCGTCGGCCCGCATCGCCTCGACCAGCAGGTCGGAGATGCCGGTGGCGGCTTCGCCCGCGCCCAGGCACAGGAAAGTCTGCTCGCGCATCGGCTTGCCGGTGACGCGCAGTGCCGAGTAGATGCCGGCCAGCGTCACCGAGGCGGTGCCCTGGATGTCGTCGTTGAAGCAGCAGATGCGGTCTCGGTACGTGCGCAGCAGCCGGAACGCGTTGTGATTGGCAAAGTCCTCGAACTGCACCAGGATGCCGGGGAACACTTTCTGCGTGGCGTCGATGAACTCCTCGACCATCGCATCGAACTCGGCGCCTTCCAGGCGGCGCTGGCGCTGGCCAAGGTAAAGCGGATCGTTCAGGAGTGTCTCGTTGTTGGTGCCCATATCGAGCATCACCGGCAGGCAGCGCTTCGGATGCACGCCGGCGCCGGCCGTGTACAGCGCCAGCTTGCCTATCGGAATGCCCATGCCGTTGGTGCCCAGATCGCCCAGGCCGAGGATGCGCTCGCCGTCTGTGACGACGATGATCGCCGCCTCGGGGTACGGCCAGTTGCGCATCACCTTCTCGATCTGGCCGCGGTCGGCGCTGCTGATGTACAAGCCGCGCGGGCGGCGGTAGATGTGGCCGAACTGCTGGCATGCCAGCCCTACGGTCGGTGTGTAGATGATCGGCATCATCTCGTCCGGGTTGTCGGACACCACGCGATAGAACAGCGCTTCGTTGCGGTCCTGCAGTGCCTCGAGCAGGATGTACTTGGCCAGCGGCGTCTGCAGCCGGCGGAAGTTCTCCAGCACCCGCGTCACCTGATGCTCCTGCGTGCACACGTTGGGCGGCAGCAGTCCGCGCAGGCCGAGCGCCTCGCGCTCGCGTACGCTGAAGGCGGTCCCCTTGTTCAGGGTCGGATCGCGCAGCAGTGCCGCGCCGTGTGGAATCGGTGCTGCCCCGTCTATACCGCCCTTGGCGTTCGTCGATTGCATGTCTGGCCTCCCTTGGCCTGTTGTCTTCGCTGCCGCATCAGGTCTGTTCCGGTGCCATGCGGATCGCGCCGCACGGACGGTCGCGGGCTCATAGCCCATAACCTTTGCAGTAGTCGTCGTTGAACTCGAAGCGCTTGCCCGGTCCCAGCACGATCACGGCGTTGTCCGGGCAGACGCCGCAACAGGTGTCGCACTCGAAGCAGTTGCCGCAGGACAGGCAGCGGCGCGTAGCACCGCCGGCAGGCATCGCATGGCTGCAGCCGCTCAGCCGTGCAACCTGCCGTACTTGGCCTGCAACTGCTCCTGCGTCTCCACGTTTTTCGGGTCGGGGATGATGCAGTCGGCGGGGCAGACGTCGACGCATTGCGGCTGGTCATGCGCGCCGACGCATTCCGTGCATTTGGCCGGATCGATGAGGTAGATCGGCGAGCCGACGCTGATCGCATCGTTCGGGCACTCCGATTTGCACGCGTCGCAGGCGGTGCAATCGTCGTTGATGAGCAAGGCCATGGTGAACTCCTGTTCGTTGTTGGCAGGTAACGATGTGGCGGATGGCGGCCAGGCGACCTAGGCGAAGGAACTGCTGTAGGACTTCAGTGCCTTCATGTAATTCGATCGCTCGAATGCGGCCGGGTCCGGACAGGCATGCTGGCTGAGCGAGCCCTTCAGCTGCTTGACGGAGCTGTATTCGCGCTCGTTCATCCAGCGCTCCACGCCTTGCAGCAGCGTGCCGATATGGGTCGGGCCCTTTTGCAGCAGACTGCTGGCGAGCATCACGCAATCGGCGCCCGACAGCAGCAGCTTGAGCACGTCGTCGGTGGTGTGCGCGCCGCCCGTGGCGGCAAGGCTGGCGTTCACGCGGCCGTGCAGGATGGCGATCCAGCGCAGCGCCAGGCGCAGCTCGTCGGACGTGGACAACACCAGGTGCGAGGCCACCTCCAGTTCGTCGAGCTTGATGTCGGGCTGGACGAAACGATTGAACAGCACCAGTCCGTCGGCACCGGTATCCACCAGGCGTTTGGCCATGTTGGCCATCGCGCTGAAGTAGGGCGCGACCTTGACGGCCACCGGCACCGTGGTCTCGCTACATACCGCGGCGACCAGATCAAGGTAGCGCTGTTCGACCGTGGCGCTGGTGTCGGCCAGGTCGGTGGCCAGGAAGTACACGTTCAACTCGACCGCGTCGGCGCCGGCGGTCTCGAACAGCTGTGCGTAGTGCGTCCAGCCCCCCGTGGTGTAGCCGTTCAGGCTGGCGATCACCGGCACGTTCAGCGCCTGCTTGGCGTCGCTGATCAGACGCAGGTACTTGTCGGTGGCGTTGCCGGTCTGCTGCATCTCCGGAAAGAAGCCGCGCGCCTCGGGCGACACTTCGGCCCCTTGCAGCATCAGGTCGTGCATGGCCATCTCTTCGTGCTCGATCTGCTCTTCGAACAACGACGGCAACACCACCGCGGCGGCGCCGGCGTCCTCGAGCCGCTTCAAACTGTCGAGCGTGGCGGTCAGCGGCGACGCTGACGCAACGATCGGGTTGCGAAGTTCCAGACCCAGATAACGGCTGCGCAGGTCGGCGCTCATTTTGTGCCCTCCTCGGGGGTGGATGCGGCGGGTGCCGGCGTGTCGATATGCTCGGTCACGGTGCGGTGCACGCCGGCGATCTGTTCGTACAGTGTCCAGCGCGCCTCGGCCTCGACCTGGGCCTGCTTGCCGAGTGCCTTGGCGCGTGCCGGATCGGCCTGCGCCAGCATCGCGTAGCGGCCTTCCTTCATGGTGAACTGCTCGAGCGGCACCGTCGGCTTGCGCGAGTCGAGCTTCAACGGCTGGTCGGCGCCGCCCATGCCCAGCCGCGGGTCGTAGTGGTACAGGGTCAGGTAGCCGCTCTTGACGGCGTCGCGCTGGTGGCTGAAGCCGGTGGTCATGTCGATGCCGTGCGCGATGCAATGGCTGTAGGCGATGATCAGCGAAGGCCCGTTCCACGCGGCCGCTTCCTGGAAGGTGCGCACTGTCTGCACCGGGTTCGCGCCGATCGCCACCTGCGCCACGTACACGTTGCCGTAGGCCATCGCGATCATGCCGAGGTCCTTCTTGCCGATCGCCTTGCCGGCGGCGGCGAACTTGGCCACCGCGCCACGCTGGGTCGACTTGCTGGCCTGGCCGCCGGTGTTGCTGTAGACCTCGGTGTCGAGCACCAGGATGTTGACGTTGCGACCCGAGGCGAGCACGTGGTCCAGACCGCCGTAGCCGATGTCGTAGGCCCAGCCGTCGCCGCCCACGATCCACACGCTGCGGGTGACCAGGCTGTCGGCCACGGCGAGCAGCTGGGCGGCCTGCGGCACGCGCAGCGTCGGCAGGATCTGCTTGAGCTGCTTGACGCGAGCACGCTGCGCGGCAATCTGTTCGTCGTTGTCCTGCGCAGCGGTGAGCAGCGCGTCGGCCAGCTCGGGGCCGATCGCCTCGCGCAGCTCGGCCACGCGCATCTGCGCGAGCTGCTGCTGCGCATCGAGCGCCAGGCGCATGCCCAGACCGAACTCGGCGTTGTCTTCGAACAGGCTGTTGGCCCAGGTGGGCCCCTGACCGCCAGCGTTCTTCGAGTACGGCGTGGTCGGCAGGTTGCCGCCGTAGATGGAGGAGCAGCCGGTGGCGTTGGCAATCACCAGGTGATCGCCGTACAGCTGCGACAGCAGCTTCAGGTACGGCGTCTCGCCGCAGCCGGAGCAGGCCCCTGAGTACTCGAACAGCGGCTGGCGCAACTGCGAGCCGCGCAGGCCGTCGATCTTGTCGAAGCTCGGCCGCACCTCGGGCAAGCTGAGGAAGAATTCGTAATTGGCGCGCTCGACCTCCAGGTGATCGAGCTTGGGCGCCATGTTGATCGCCTTGTTCTTGACCGCGGTCTTGCTGCGCGTCGGGCACATGTCGACGCAGGCGCCGCAGCCGGTGCAGTCCTCGGGCGCGACCTGCAGCGAGTACAGCATGCCTTCGAGGCCGCTGCCGTCCTTGCGCGACCAGGGCACCGCCTTGAAGCCCGGCGGCGCGTTCTTCATCTGTTCCGGCGTCAGCACGGTCTGGCGGATCGCGGCGTGCGGGCACACCAGCGGGCAGATCGCGCACTGCGTGCACAGCGTCTCGTCCCAGATCGGGATCTCCAGCGCGATGCTGCGCTTTTCCCACTGCGTGGTGCCGGTCGGGAAGGTGCCGTCCACCGGCAGCGCCGAGACCGGCAGCAGGTCGCCCTTGCCGTCCATCATCATCGCGGTCACGCGCTGCACGAAGTCGGGTGCGGCCTTCGGCACGATCGGCCGGCGCGACATCAGCGAATCGGGCCGGGCCGGCACCTTTACCTCGGCCATTGCCGCGAGCGAGGCATCCACCGCGGCGAAGTTGCGGCTCAGCACCGTCTCGCCGCGCTTGCCGTAGGTCTTGCGGATGGCTTCCTTGATCTTGTCGATCGCCTCGTCACGCGGCAGCACGCCGGAGATGGCGAAGAAGCAGGCCTGCGTCACCGTATTGATGCGCCCGGCCAGGCCCGCCTCGCGCGCGACCGCGAGCGCGTCCACGACGTAGAACTTCAGTTTCTTGTCGATGATCGACTGCTGCGCCTCGCGCGGCAGCTTGTGCCACACCTCGTCCGCGGGGAAGGGGCTATTCAGCAGGAAGGTCGCCCCGGGCCGCGCCAGCTCGAGCACGTCGAGCTTCTCCATGAACTCGAACTGGTGGCAGGCGACGAAGTCGGCCTGCCCGATCAGGTAGGTCGATTCGATCGGCGCCGGCCCGAAGCGCAGGTGCGACACCGTGATCGCGCCCGACTTCTTGCTGTCGTACACGAAGTAGCCCTGCGCATGCAGCGGCGTGTTCTCGCCGATGATCTTGACCGTGTTCTTGGTCGCGCCGACCGTGCCGTCGGCGCCCAGGCCGTAGAAGACCGCGCGCGTGACGCCGTTGGCCTCGGTGTCGAAGTCGCGCTCGGCCCGCAGCGACAGGTGGGTGACGTCGTCGTTGATGCCGACGGTGAAGTGGCGCTTCGGACGCGCCTGCTTCAGCTCGTCGAACACCGCCTTCGCCATCGCCGGCGTGTATTCCTTCGAAGACAGGCCGTAGCGGCCGCCGATCACGCGCGGCATCGACACGTCGTCGGGCCAGCCTTCGGCCAACGCGGCCAGCACGTCCTGGTACAGCGGCTCGCCGACCGCGCCCGGCTCCTTGGTGCGGTCGAGCACCGCGATCGACTTGACGGACTTTGGCAGCGCGGCGACGAAGGCCTGCACGTCGAACGGCCGGTACAGGCGCACGGTGACCAGCGCGACCTTCTCGCCGGCGGCTGCGAGCTTCGCCACCGCCTCGCGCGTGGCGCCGGTGCCCGAGCCCATCTGCACGATCACGCGCTCGGCATCGGGCGCGCCGCTGGTCCAGAACAGGCTGTACTTGCGACCGGTCTGCGCCGCGAAGCGCTCCATCGCCTCGCTCACCCGGCCGGGCACGGCCGTGTAGTACGGGTTGCAGGCTTCGCGCGCCTGGAAGAACACGTCCGGGTTCTGCGCGGTGCCGCGAATCACCGGGTTGTCCGGATTGAGCGCGCGCGAACGATGGGCCTGGACCAGTTCGTCGTCGATCAG
>LNFM01007906.1_pt1 | contig 16339 bp, 11 predicted proteins | sample 596031 | NCBI WGS metagenome assembly LNFM01 (sample SAMN04254537, study PRJNA301005) | activated carbon metagenome | isolation source: dual media filters at the Ann Arbor, Michigan drinking water treatment plant | place: USA: Ann Arbor
TCAGCGTGCTGATGGCCGCGGCGAGGCCGAAGTTCTGGCCGCTGTCGGTGAAGGCGATGCGGTAGGTGTAGCTCACCAGGATGTCGGTGGTGCCCGCCGGCAGCTTGGTGTTGAGGAAGTCGGGCCGGCCGTCCGTGAGCAGGCTGATCAGCACGAAGTTGTTGAAGTTGAAGGCGAAAGCGCTGATGAGCAGCGGCGTCAGCGGCTTGGCGATCAGCGGCGCGGTGATCTTGAAAAAGTTCGTCAGCGGCCCGGCCCCGGCGATCGCGCTGGCCTCGTAGAGGTCGCTCGGGATGGATTTGATCAGGCCACTGCACAGGATCATGATGTACGGGTAGCCGAGCCAGGTGTTGACGATGAGGATCATCGTCTTGGCCAGCAGCGGGTCGGCAAACCAGGCCGGGCGCACACCGAACAGGGCGTCGAGGATGGCGTTGATCTCGCCGAAGTTCTGGTTGAACAGGCCCTTGAAGACGAGGATGCTGATGAAGCCCGGCACTGCATACGGCAGGAAGAGCAGCGTGCGGTAGAGCGCGCGGTGTTTCAGGTTCTGCCATTCCAGCAGCACCGCCAGGCTCATGCCCAGCGCCGTGCTGAACAGCACCGTCAAGCCCGCGAACAGCACGGTCCAGATGAAGATGCTGAGGAAGGGGCCGCGGAAGTCGGCGTCCAGCAGCAGGCGCGCGTAGTTGGCCAGGCCGATGCCGACCTTGAAGCCCGGCTGCAGGCGCTCACCCGCGGCGGTGGTGAAGAAGCCGGTCTCGAAGTTCGGCGTGTAGACCTCGCCGGTGGCCAGCTGCTTCAGTGCACCTTCGGGCAGGCCCTGCCACAGCGGCTGGATGAGGCCGAACTCGCGCAGGCCGGCGTAGCGGATGACGGCACCACCCTGCGCTTCGGGCAGCCGCAACTGCAGCGCCATCAACGCCTCGCGGTGGCGGATGAGCTCACGCAGCGCCAGCGGCTCACCCACGGCCACGGCGCCCTGGGGCTGCAGCGGCACCGGTGCCGGCGGCGCACCGCCTTGCAGCGACAGCGGCGGCGTCAGCAAAGCCTCGCCGCCCTGGCCTTCCGGCGGCATCAGCTTCAGGCGGTAGGCCGCACCGTCGGCATGCAGGGTGTAGGGCCGCGCCTGGTCTTCGTCGACCAGGCTCTGCTCCAGCAGGTAGGCCCGCGCTCGCTCGAATTCGAGCAGGTTGCTCGACGAGTAGTTGGTGAAGCCTATCTGCACCGTGTAGAGCAGCGGAAAGGCCACGAACACCAGCATGCCGGCGATGCCGGGGAACAGGTATTTCCAGGCCACGCTCTGAGCCGTGCCGTAGACGAAGAGCGCGCTGCCGCCCAGGGCCAGCACGCCCACCGCGGCCAGCGGCTGGGCCGCTGCCCAGAGGCTGAAGACCAGCCACAGCAGCGCCAGCGCCGCCAGGGCGCCGATGCCCCACTGCAGCCACGGTGGCGCCCCGCGGGCTGTCGGCAGAAGAAGGGCGCCGCCGCTCATGTCATTTCGTCAACATGCGCGCGGCCGCGCCATCGAGCGCGTCTTTCGGCGCCTGCCGGCCGTTGGTGATGGCCTCCAGCGCCGCGTCCATCGCCGGGAAGAAACGGCCCATCTCGGGAATGTTGGGGATGGGCGCGCCGCTGCGCGCGTTGTCCATGGTGGCGCGGATGCGCGGGTCGCTGCTGAGTTCGGCGTAGTAGGCCTTGTTGGCCGGCACGCCCAGCGGCACGTCGGCCGAGATCGTCTTCAGGCTGTGCAGCTTCAGCAGGTGGTTCTCGATGAACTCGCGCGCCACGTCCTTGGCCTTGCTGGGCGCCGCGATCATGCAGCCCAGCACGCCGACAAAAGGCTTGCCGGGCTGGCCGGCGATGCTGGGAATGCCGGCCACGCCGAAGTCGATGCCGACCTTGCGCACGTTGTCCCAGGCCCAGGGGCCGTTGATCATCATCGCCACCTGGCCGCGGGCGAAGGCGCTTTCCATCTCGCTGTAGCGCACGCCCTGGGGCATGTGGCCGTCCTTGAGCAGGCGCTCGATCATCAGCGCGCCCTGCAGCGCGCCTGCGTTGTTGACGCCGGTCACGCGCGGGTCGAGTTCGCCCTGGGCGTTGCGCCCGTAGACAAAACCGCCCGGTCCGGCCAGCAGCGGCCAGCTGAAGAAAGACTGGTTGTAGGCCCACAGCAGCGCGCTCTTGCCTTGCGGCTTGAGCGCCTTGTCGAGCGCGATGACCTGCTCGAAGCTCGTCGGCGGCACCGGCACCAGCGCCTTGTTGTAGATCAGGCCCACGGTCTCTATCGCCAGCGGGTAGCCCCAGGTCTGGTTGCGGTACTGGAAGGCGCCCCAGGCGGTGTCGTCGATCTCGGCGCGCAGCGCCCTGGCCGGCCGCACCGGCACGATGAGCCCGGCCTTGGCCCACTCGCCCACGCGGTCGTGCGGCCAGCACATGATGTCGGGGCCCTTGCCGGCCGCAGCGGCGGCGGTGAACTTGTCGGGCGCGCCCTCGGGGTGCTGCACCACCACCGGCACGCCGCTTTCCTGGGTGAAGCGGTCGCCCACCTTCTGCAGGCCGTTGTAGCCCTTGTCGCCGTTGATCCACACCAGCAGCCGCGGCGGCGTTTGCGCCAGCGCCGACACGGGCGCCAGCGCGCAGCAGGCCAGCAGGCCCGCAAAGACAGCGGGGCCGGCAAGCCCGGCAAGCCCGGCAGGACCAGGGGCCCGCTCAGGCCGCATGCGCCATGTCCGTGGCCGCCAGGCGCTGGAAGGCCAGGCCCTGCGCGTCGAAGAGATAGGCCTTGTGGGCCGGCACGCCCAGCGCCAGTGCGCTGCCCGCGTGCACCGGCTTGTCGCCTTCCACGGCGCAGGTGATGACGTCTTCCAGCCCCGGGTTGCTGCAATAGGCGTAGGTCATGCTGCCCAGGCTCTCGACGAAGGTCACCTGCGTGTGCAGCGCGTTGTCGGCCACGCCCGCACGCAGGTGCTCGGGGCGCACGCCCAGCTGCACGGGGTCGCCGGGCTGGGCGCGCGCGGCGTCCACCGCGCAGTGGATCAGCTCGCCGCCACCCAGCTTCACGCGGGCACCGCTGGCCGAGGCCTGCACCACCGTGGCCCGCAGGAAGTTCATGCCCGGGCTGCCGATGAAACCGGCCACGAAGGTGTTGCACGGGTGTTCGTACAGCGCCATCGGCGCGCCCACCTGCTCGATGCGGCCGGCCTGCAGCACGACGATGCGGTCGGCCAGCGTCATGGCCTCGACCTGGTCGTGCGTGACATAGACCATGGTCGTCTTGAACTGCTCGTGCAGCTTGGCGAACTCGTAGCGCATCTTCACGCGCAACGCGGTGTCCAGGTTGGACAGCGGCTCGTCGAAGAGAAACACCTCGGGCTTGCGCACGATGGCGCGGCCGATGGCCACGCGCTGGCGCTGGCCGCCGGACAGGTCTTTCGGCTTGCGCTGCAGCAGGTGCTCGATGTGCAGGATCTTCGCCGCCTGGTTCACCGCAGCCTCGATCTCGGCCGGCGGCAGCTTTGCCAGCTTCAGACCGAAGGCCATGTTGTCGAACAGGTTCATGTGCGGGTAGAGCGCGTAGCTCTGGAACACCATGCTGATGCCGCGCTCGGCCGGCGGCACGTCGTTGACGACACGCCCGCCGATGCGCAGCTCACCCTCGGTGATGTCCTCGAGCCCGGCAATGGTGCGCAGCAGCGTGCTCTTGCCGCAGCCGCTGGGCCCGACAAACACCATGAACTCGCCGTCATGGATGTGCAGGTGGATGTCCTTGAGGATTTTGACGTCGCCGTAGGCCTTGCCGACCCCGGACAGCTTGACTTCGGCCACGGTGATGCCTCCGTGCCACGGGCATCACGCCGGCGGCTTTGTAGCGAATATACCCACCAGAAACCCGCCAACCATCCGCATTCGCCCCTAGTTGCCGAGCCGCGAATTCAAGCAAATCAAGCACTTGGCTCGCTTTTTTGCCATCTCTGCAGCCTACGATGTAGCATAACTACATGAGCTCGGCGTCCTCTGAAGCACTCAGCATGACCGACCTGCGCGAGCGCGCCAGTGGCATCGTGCTGCACATCAGCTCGCTGCCCGGCCCGCACGGCGTGGGCGACCTGGGCGAAGCGGCGCACCGCTTCGTCGACTGGCTGGCCAGCGCCGGGCAGACGGTCTGGCAGGTGCTGCCGCTGAACCCGGCGGGGCCAGGCAACTCACCCTACCAGTGCCCGTCGGCCTTTGCCGGCAACGGACTGATGGTGGCACTGCAGCCGCTCGTGGAACAGGGCTGGCTGGCGGCGGACAGCCTGGCGAAGCCGCCCACGATGGACGAGGCCCGTGTGGACTGGGCCGTCGCCCACCCCTGGCGCTGGGCGCGGCTGCACGAGGCGGCCGCCGGCTTCAGCCGGCACGCCAGCGCCGCAGACCGCGCCGAGTTCACGGCCTGGTGCACGGCCGAAGCCGCCTGGCTGCACGACTGGACCCTCTTCGCCGCACTGAAAGACGCCCACGGCGGCCAGCCCTGGTGGGCCTGGGGCGCGGCGCTGGCGCGGCGCGAGCCGGCTGCGCTGGCGGCCGCGCGCACACGCCTGGAACCGGCCTGCCGCATGCACGCCTTCGTGCAATGGTGCTTCGAGCGCCAGCTGAAGGCCCTGCGCGCCCACGCCCGCCGCCGCGGCGTGCGGCTGATGGGCGACCTGCCCATCTTCGTGGCGCACGACAGTGCCGACGTCTGGGCGCGGCCCGACCTCTACTTCCTGGACGAGCAGCACCAGCCCACGGTGGTGGCCGGCTGCCCGCCCGACGGCTACAGCCCCGACGGCCAGCGCTGGGGCAACCCGCTCTACCGCTGGGACCGCATGGCCGCCGAGGCCTACGCCTGGTGGGTGGCCCGCATGCGCCGTGCGCTGGCCCAGGCCGACATCTTCCGCATCGACCACTTCCGCGGTTTTGCCGGCTATTGGGAAGTGCCGGCCTGTTGCCCTACGGCCCGCGACGGGCGCTGGGTGCCGGGGCCGGGCGCGGCGCTGTTCGATGCCATCGAAGCCGCGCTGGGCCCGCTGCCCATCGTCGCCGAAGACCTGGGCAGCATCACGCCCGACGTGGTGGCGCTGCGCGACCGCTTCGGCTTCCCGGGCATGCGCATCGTCCAGGAAGCCTTCAGCGGCGACGGCCGGCACCCCTTCCTGCCGCACCAGCACGTGCCGGCCTGCCTGGCCTACAGCAGCACGCACGACAGTGACACCGCCCTGGGCTGGTGGCGCAGCGCGCCGCCTGCGCACCGCGCCTTTGCCGCCGACTACCTGCAGGCCGGCGGCGAAGGCGGCACCGGCGCGGGCGACGACGTGCCGATGGCGCTGGTGCGGGCGGCCAGCCGCAGCGTGGCGGCGCTAGCGCTGTTCCCGCTGCAGGACGTGCTGGCGCTGGACGGCAGCCACCGCATGAACCTGCCTGGCACGGCCAGCGGCAACTGGGGCTGGCGCTTCCGCTGGCCGATGCTGACCGCGGGCCCGGCGGCCGAGCTTGCGCCGACCCTCGCGCGCCTGGCCCGCGTGACGGGGCGCGCTGCCTAGAATGCGCGATCGCGGTGCCACCATCCGGTGGCCGCCCGCCCGCTGATGCGCCACCCGGGCGCACCTCCCGCCACCGGCCGCCCCACCGCTCCCGGTCTCGTCCCCGCACCCGTCCCAGCTCCCGATGATCCCGGCCCCCGCTGCCGCCTCCAGTCCCACCCCGCCGCCCCGGCTGCTGCCGGTGTTGTTCATCGGGGTGTTCATGGCCGCGCTGGACACCGCCGTCATCGCCCCGGCGATCCCCGTGCTGCGCCTGGCCTTCGGGCTGGACATCCGCGAAGCGGGCTTGTTGATGGTGGCCTTCATCCTCTTCAGCCTGCCCAGCACCGCGCTGATGGCCAACCTGGGCGACCGTCATGGCCGCCGCCCCGTCTACCTGGCCTGCGTCGGCCTGTTCGCGGCGGGCTCGCTGCTCATTGCGCTGGCGCCCAACTTCGCCACGCTGCTGGCCGGACGCGCGCTGCAGGGCATCGGTGGCGGCGGCATCATCCCCACGGCCAGCGCCGTCATCGGCGACAGCGTGCCGCCGGCCCGGCGTGGCCGCGCGCTGGGGCTCATCGGCGCCACCTATGGCATGGCCTTCGTGCTGGGCCCGCCGCTGGCAGCGCTGCTGATGGTGGTGGCGAGCTGGCACTGGATCTTCCTGCTGAACCTGCCCATCGCCGCGCTGGTGCTGTGGCTGGGCTGGCGCGCGCTGCCGCGCAGGGCGCCCCAAGCCCAAGCCGACGCCCAGGCCGGCCCGCTGCCGCCGCTGGACACCGCCGGCATCGTGCTGGTGGTGCTGCTGCTGGCCTGCCTGGTGCTGGGCATCACGCGCAGCGTGGACGGCCTGCTGGGCCGCACGCTGTGGCCGGCGCTGCTGGCTTTGGCGCCACCCCTGCTGCTGCTGCTGCTGTGGGTGGAAAAACGCGCGGCGGCGCGTGGCCAGCGGCCGATGATCCCGCTGAACCTTTTCCAGCGCCGCCAGCTGGCGCTGACCTATGTGCTGACGGCCGGCGCCGGCTTCGGCATGGGCAGCGTGATCTTCCTCACCAGCATCGCCACGCTGGCGCACGGCGTGGCGCCGGCCCAGGGCGGCTTTGTGCTGCTGCCCATGGTGCTGTGTTCGATGCTGGGCTCGGTCGGCGCCGGCCGGTTGCTGAACCGGCTGGGCGCGCGCGCCGTGGTGATGGCCGGCTTTGCATTGCTGGCGGTGGGCTACGGCGCCGCGGCCTGGCCGCCGGCCCCGGGCCTCGGCGCGCCTGCGGCGCTGGGGTGGTTCATCGCCGCCACCCTGCCCGTGGGCCTGGGCGTGGGCGTGGTGGTGGGCGGGGCCCTGCGCAGCATCGCCATCGACGAAGCGCCGCCGGAACAGCGCGGCGCGGCGCAAGGCCTGGTGAACATCTTCACCAGCGTCGGCACGTTGATGTCGGCCACGCTGATCGGCGCGGTGGCGGCCCTGGCGGGCGGCGGCCCGCGTGGCGAGGCCGGCGGTCTGAGCCTGGCCTACGGCGGCGTGGCGGTGGTGATGGCCCTGATGCTGCTGGCCGCGCTGGCCTTGCGCTCGGCACCCGCCGGGGCGCCGGCGCTGCACCACGGGGCTTGAAGCGCGGCGCGCAGACCGCGGCGCCGAGGCAGTGGCGCTGAGGCAGTGGCGCTGAGGCAGTGGCGCTGCTGCTCAGCGCGCGGCAGGCGGCTGGCGAGTCTTGCCGGCTTTCGCTGGGGCTGGCGCTTTCGGCGTGGCTTTCCGCGCGGCCTTCGGTGCCGTCTTGGCGCTCGCCTTGCCCTGCTGCGCCTTCCCGGCGCGAGCCTGCTGTCCCGGCGTGCTGGCACCCTTGCGCGCCGCTTTCCTGGCACCGGTCTCCACCGTCAACACCCGCACCGCCTGCGGCCCCAGCCACAGGCTGGCCTGGCCCGCGGCATTCGCCCGCGCAGCCTGCGCGCCGCCTTCCGGAAAGGCCGACAGCAGCCGTGCGTTCGCGGGCAGGTTCTGCAGCTCGGCCTGCGCCAGCTGCGTGCCGTAGTTGATGAGCACCAGCGTGCGCTCCCCGTCGTGGACACGCTGCCAGCCCGCCACCAGGCCTTGCGCGAAACCGTGCTCCTGGCGCCCGCGTGCCAGGCTGGGCCGGGTGTTGCGCAGCGTCAGCATGGCCTTGTAGAAGTTGAAGAGGCTCTGCGGGTCGGCACGTTGGGCCTGCAGGTTGTGGCTGGCACGGTTCGGCGCCAGCGGCCTGAAGGGCGTGCCGGTGGTGAAGCCGGCGGTGGCGGGGTCGGCCGTCCAGCTGTAGGGCGCGCGCAGCGGGCGGTCGCCTTCGAGACCGGGCACACCGGCCTGGCCGATTTCTTCGCCGTAATAGATGAAGGGCGTGCCGGGCTGCAGCAGGTAGCCGGCGGCGGCCAGCTTGTAGGCACGCAGGTCGCCGCCGAGCTGGTCCCAGACACGCTGGCCCGCGAAGATGTCGTGGTTGCTCAGGAAGGTGGCCATGGTGGGCGAGGCCGCCTGCGGCCCGGCCGCCGGGTCGGTGGCCGTGTAGTGCGTCGCCACCTTCTGCACCGACGCCGCCTGGCCCTGCGCCGCGCCGATGTAGTGCTGCACGAAGCCGAAGGCAAAGGCACCGCCGCACACCGCCGGGTCGCCATAGGCCGCGGGCTCGGCGGTGGCTTCACAGACCACGTAGCGGTTGGCGTAGCCCTTGATCAGGTCCTGCAGCTGCTTGGTCAGCGCGCGGCTCTCGGGCTGGTCGTTCCAGCGCACGGCGTCGCCTTCCAGCAGGTGCGGCACGGCGTCGAGCCGGTAGCCGTCGAGCCCGCGGTTCAACCAGAAGCGCAGGCTGTCCTGGTGGTACTGCAGCACCGGCGGGTGGCGGAAATTGAAGTCGGGCATCTCGGGCCCGAAGGTGCCGAAATAGAAGTTGCGGGCGCCGGGCGGCGGTGCTGGCATGAGCTTCAGGTCACCGCTGTAGGTCCAGGGCCGGGCTTCGGCCTCGTACCAGGGGTTCTTGCCCCAGATGTCCCAGCCCTGCGGCATTTGCGAGGCCCACACGAACCACGGGCGGAAGGGGTTGTCCGGGCCCTTCAGGGCTTCGGTGAACATCGGGTGCTGCGCCGCGCTGTGGTTGATGACGTAGTCCATGATCACGCCGATGCCGCGCTTGTGCGCCTCGGCAATGAGCGCGTCGAAGTCGGCCAGCGTGCCGTACTCGGGCGCGATGGCGCGGAAGTCGGTGGTGGCGTAGCCGTGGTCGCCATCGGCGTTGGCGGTGATGGGCATCAGCCAGATGCCGCGCACGCCCAGCTCCTGCAGGTGGTCCAGGCTCAACGTCAAGCCACGCAGGTCGCCGATGCCGTCGCCATCGCTGTCGCGCCAGGCGCGCACGAAGATCTCCATGAACGCCCCGTGATGCCAGCCTTCGGGCAGGGCGCTGGCCGTGGGGCCGACGGGCACGGGCCGGGTGTCGATGCCGGCGGCCGCCGCCGGCACCGGGCTGCTGGACAGCGTCCAGGCCAGCGCCAGGGCGCAGCCCGTGACGCGGGCGGTGTGTTTGTGCTTCGCTAACATTTCAAGGCTCCCGCCACAGCCTAGCACCTCGATGAGCCACCGCATTTCCGCTTGTGTCCTTGCCTTTGCTGCGGTGCTGGCGGGCCTGATGGCGCCCACCCTGGCGCGGGCAGAGGCGCCATCGCTGGCGGCTTGCGAAGCCGGCTTCCAGACCGTGCTGCGCGCCGTGCCGGCCGGCGCAGCCTTGCCGGCACAGGCGATCTGGGTCAACCGACTGTGGCTGCGCTGGCCGGGGCCTGAAGCCGTGGGTGCGGGCCCGGGCACGGCACCCGGCCCTGGCCTCTACCGGCTCTACCACGCGGCCGAAGGCCAGATCGTCGCGACCCCCGGCGCCGCGGTGCGTGGGGCCGACGGCGCGCTGCGGCTGGACCTGCGCACCGCAGCGCTGCCGCCTTCGCTGCAGCGGCGTTTTCGCTGGGTCGGCGCCGGCCGCACGCTGGCCGTGCGCGCGGCCGACCAGCACCGCCTGCGCGAGCTGCAGCGCGGGCAGCTGGTGCTGGTGCAGGAAGACGCACAAGGCCGCGTGCTGCGCGCCACCGGCACGCAGATCGCCGGTGCGCTGGACGACCTCCATGCACGCGCGGAGAGCGTTCAGGACCTGGGCGCCACGCCGGCCCGCACCACGTCGTCAGGCCGCGACGGCTGGCGCACCCGCTTCAAGCTCTGGGCGCCCACCGCGCAGGCCGTGCACCTGTGCCTGCACCCCGGCAGCCAGGCTCCCGCGCTGGCGGTGCACGCGCTGCAGCGCGACAGCGCCACCGGCGTCTGGAGCGCGCAGTTGCCGGGCGATCTGGGCCGGCCGCGGGCCCACTACTACACCTACCTGGTGGACGTCTTCGTGCCGGGCGTGGGCCGGGTGCGCAACCGCGTCACCGACCCCTATTCGCTCAGCCTGAGCGCGAACTCGGCACGCAGCTGGATAGGCCGTCTGGACCACCCGCAACTGCAGCCCGAAGGCTGGCTGCAGACACCGCGGCCAAGGACGGTGCGCCACAACACCGACCTCGTGATCTACGAGCTGCACCTGCGCGATTTTTCAGTGCGCGACACCACCGTGCCCGCGCCCGACCGCGGCCGCTACGCGGCTTTCACGCACACGCAGTCGGCCGGCATGCAGCACCTGAAACTGCTGGCTGGCGCCGGGCTCACCGACGTGCACCTGCTGCCGGTCTTCGATCTGGCCACCGTGCCCGAACAGGACTGCGCCACGCCCGACGAAGCGGCGCTGGCCGCGCTGCCGCCCGACAGCGAAGAACAGCAGGCGCGCGTGAGCGCCAGCGCCGCGCAGGACTGCTTCAACTGGGGCTACGACCCGCTGCACTTCACCGCGCCTGAAGGCAGTTATGCCAGCGACGCCGATGACGGCGCCACCCGCGTGCTGGAGTTCCGCCGCATGGTGATGGCGCTGCACCGCGCCGGGCTGCGCGTGGGCATGGACATGGTCTACAACCACACCAGCGCCTCGGGGCAGAAGCCGCAGTCGGTGCTGGACCGCATCGTTCCCGGCTACTACCAGCGTTTGAATGCAGACGGCGGCGTGGAGACCAGCACCTGCTGCGACAACACGGCCACCGAACACCGCATGATGGCCAAGCTGATGATCGATTCGGCCGTGGTCTGGGCACGCGAGTACCGCATCGACAGCATGCGCTTCGACCTGATGGGCCACCAGCCGCGCGCGGCGATGGAGCGCCTGCAGCGCGCCGTGAACCGCGCCGCGAAGCAGCACATCCATCTGCTGGGCGAAGGCTGGAATTTCGGCGAGGTGAAGGACGGCGCACGCTTCGTGCAGGCCGCGCAGCGCAGCCTGAACGGCAGTGGCATCGCGTCGTTCAGCGACCGCGGCCGCGACGCCGCGCGCGGTGGCGGCTGCTGCGACGGTCCGGCCGAGGTGCTGAAGAACCAGGGCTGGCTGAACGGCCTGCATCACGCCCCCAATGCATGGGCCGCGGCGGCGGGCACGGGCAGCCGCGAGGCGCTGCTGCGCAGCGCCGACCTCATCCGCGTGGGTCTGGCGGGCACGCTGCAGGACTACCGGCTGCGCACCCACGACGGCCAAGTCAGGCGCCTGGCCGAGATCGACTACGCGGGCCAGGGTGCCGGCTTTGCCAGCCAGCCCGGCGAGGTGGTGAACTACGTCGAGAACCACGACAACCCGACGCTCTGGGACCTGAACCTGCTGAAGCTGCCGCGCAGCACGCCGCGCGAAGACCGTGCGCGTGTGCAGGTGCTGGGCGGCGCGCTCACGGCCTTCAGCCAGGGCGTGGCCTATTTCCATGCCGGCGTGGAACTGCTGCGCAGCAAGAACCTCGACCGCAACAGCTACGACAGCGGCGACTGGTTCAACCGCATCGACTGGACGCTGCAGGACAACTTCTTCGGCGGTGGCCTGCCGCCCAGGAAGGAAGGCGAAGGCCTGTGGCCGGCGATGAAACCGCTGCTGGCCGATGCCGCGGCGCTGAAACCCACACCCGCCGAACTGCGTTTCACGCGCGATGCCTTCCTCGACCTGCTGCGCATCCGCGCCAGCAGCAGCCTGTTCCGGCTGCCCACCAGCGCCGAGGTGCAAAGCCGGCTGTCGATGCTGAACACCGGCCCCGATCAGCTGGCCACCGTGGTGGTGGGCCACCTCGACGGCCAGGGCCACCGCGGCGCCGGCTTTGCCGAAGTGCTCTACGCCATCAACGTCGCCGCCACCGACGCCGAACTGTCGCTGCCCGAACTGCGCGGCCGTGCCTTCGTGCTGCACCCCGTGCACCGCGCCCCCGGCGCCGCCGACACGCGCCCGGCCACGCAGGCGCGCTGGGACGCCGGCAGCGCGACACTGCGCGTGCCGGCACGCACGGCGCTGGTCTACGTGCGCCCATAGTCCGCGCCACGGGCGCGCCAGGCGTGCTGGCAGCGGCCGGTGGCACACACCGCAGAATCTGCCCATGAACCCCACCGACTTCCTCCCGCGCCTGCGTCCCTGGGTGCCCTGTGCGTGGCTGGCCCTGGGCCCGCTGGCCGGTCCGTGCGTGCAGGCCCAAGGCACCGCCACCGCCACGCCGCTGCAGCCCGTGCCCAGCCTCGACCTGCAGCGCTACATGGGCCGCTGGCACGAGCTGGCGCGCTTTCCCAACCGCTTCCAGGGCGATTGCATCGGCCCCGCCACGGCCGACTACCAACTGTTGCCCGGCGGCACCGTGCAGGTCACCAACCGCTGCCTGCAGGCCGGTGGCAAGGTCGATGAAGCCGTTGGCGAAGCGCGCCGCATCGGCGCTGCCGGTTCACCGCGGCTGGAAGTTCGTTTCGCGCCGGCCTGGCTGTCGTGGCTGCCCTTCGTCTGGGGCAACTACTGGGTGGTCGACATCGATCCGGCCTACCAGCTGGCCGTGGTGAGCGAGCCCAAGCGCGAGTACCTGTGGGTGCTGGCGCGCCAGCCGCAGCTGGACGCCGCCACCTGGGACGCGCTGCTCGCGCGGCTGCGCGACAAGGGCTTCGACCTCAGCCGGCTTCAGCGGGCTGCGGCCGTGGCAGCAAGCCCTTCCAGGCCTTGATGCACAGGTGCCGCGCCAACAGCGGCAGCGGCATGCGCAACGCGTGCGAGCGCACGTAGACGGCCAGGCGCGCGGCCGCTGGCGCCGCACCTGCGTTTGCGTCGCTGGCCGGCCGCAAGGCGCGCGCATAGGTGGCCAGCAACCAGGGGCGGCGCCAGCGCGGCGCGGCCTGCGCGTGCAGGCTGTCCAGCACCTCGGCGGGCACCGGGCTTTCGAACACGGCCCGGGCCAGGCGCAGGCCCAGCAGCAGCGGGCCCGCCAGGTCATTGCCGGCACCGCTGGCCAGCAGCCGGCCCCAGAAGCCGGGCTCGGCGCCGAAGCGCTGCAGCATGGTGTGGATGTCGTGCAGGTCACGCAGGCCGTTGTGCAGCTCGCCTTCATGAACCAGGTGCGTGATGCTGTGCACCACCAGATCTTCCGGCGCCGGCACGTGCAAGGCCGGCAACCCGGGAATGCGGGTGGCGCGCGCGATGATCTGTGCCGGGTCGGGCGCATTGCGGGCCGTCAGCGGCAGGATGGTGTGGTGCACGTCGATCACCGTGTTGCGGTGGATGTGCTGCATGGGCGGAATCTCATGCATCCATTGGCGGTAGTAGCGCTGGTCGTAGTCGTCGGCCTTGGCGCTGACCCAGCCGGCGAGCATCAGCGCCTGCTCGACGTCGCCCAGCGCCGCGCGCGGCACCAGCACGTCGATGTCGCCGAACAGCCGCCCGTGGCCCAGCGCCTGCTCCGCCGGGGCCATGACGTAGGCCGCACCCTTCAGCAGCACCACCGGCACGCCCAGCCCACCGAGAGCCAGCTGCAGGGTCTGCGCCTCCCACTGCACCGACAGCCGTTGCCGCGCCGACAACTGCAAGGCACCGGCCAGGTGGCGCCCGGCGGGCCCCGGCGCCGGCACCTGCCGGGCCTGGAGGCGCGCGGCCAGGGCGCCCAGCAGGTTGCAGGCACGCGCGGTCACCACCAGCGCCGACCACTGCGCCTCGTCGAATGTGCTTACCGTCTCGGGCTGGCGCAACACCGCCACCACCGTCGCGGCCGCAGCGCCCAGCCCCGGCGGCGGGCTCATGGCCTGCACGCCTGCCGCACCAGCGCCAGCGCGTCTTCGGTGCTGCCGTAGACGATCTCGAAACAGCGCGCACCGCCGAGCAGGTCGCACAAGGCCTGGAAGCCGGCTTCGCCCATGCGTTCGTTGTTGAAGCTCTGCTCTGAAATCAGCACGAAGGCCTCGGCGCGGCTGATCTCTTCAAGCGCCGGGGCGGCACCGGCTTCGAAGCGCGGGAACACCACCCAGCGCACGCGCGCCGGCAGCTCGGCCGCGCGCAGCGAGCCCGCCGGGCAGGCGGCGTGGGTGATGTCGCCCTTGCGCGTGTCGCGGTACACCGGCCCCAGGCGCACCCCCGGGAAGGCCTGCACCACCGGGATGGACGCATTCTTCAAGCTGATGGGGCGCGGGTGCGGCAGCACGGTGCCGGTGGCGGGGTCGAGGATGGCCAGCTCGTCGGACAGCAGGCGCCAGCCGGCCAGGTGCACCAGTGCCGAGCACAAGGTGCTCTTGCCGGCACCAGGGAAGCCTGGCGCCATCAGCGCGGCATCCCCCTGCGCCACCACGGCAGCGTGCATGACCAGCTGGCCCAGCGGCCGCTGCGCGGCGCACCAGTTCATGCCCCACTCGAACAGCGGGCCGGCCTGCGCAGCGGGCAGCGGGAAAAACGGCTCTTCCCCGTCAAGAAGAAAGCGTGCCTGCGGATGCCACCAGCGGCGCAAGCCGCCAGCGGGCAGGATCTGCACGTCGAAGTCGATGAAGTCGCGCCAGCTGCCGCGCGGCACATCGGCGTAGAAGGTGTCGAGGTGCTGGCGCAGGGCCGAAAACGGCGACCTCAGTCGTACCGTGAAGGGCGAGATGCGCAGAACCGTGTCAAGCGACGACATCAGCCCAGGATACTTGCGGCGGCGGGCAGGCGCACGGGCTGGCCGTCGACCAGGCTCATCAACAAGCCGGCAGCGCCCAGGTTGTCCAGCAGCGCCTCGGCCTCAGGGGCGAGGCTGCGCAGGCGGGCCAGCAGAGCGTCGCGTTCGATGCCGGTTTCAGCCTGCAACCACACGACCACCGCGCGGCCCTCGGCCGACAGCACCCAGTAGTCGCCCGAACTGGCGTCGAACAGCACGGCGTCGCTGGAGCAAGGCCAGCTGGGTGCCCACCGCAAGGCCCGGCCCGGCGTGAGAACGATCAACACCGCAGGCCCGGCGCCAGGCGGCTGGCACCCCACAGCGGAATCAGGGCTTGCAGAGATCGGGCTCGGTGCCCGAGGCGTTGATGTCGTACATGCCGCTGATGTATTCGATGACCTGCTGCGCCGACCAACCCGTCGTGCAACTCGTGCCGACGACGACGACACCCGGGCAGTACAGGCCGCCACCCTTGGTGGCGTTCCACATGTCGATGACCTGCTGCTTCGTCATCGGGTACTTCCCGGCCGACGAAGTGAAAAGCCCGGCGTTCAGCCACGCAGCAGCACAATGGCGCGCCAGTTGTCCGCCCGTGAAGTTGTTGGGGAAGGCCAGCACCTCCCAGAGGCCGATGCCCAGCCCCGCCGGGCGGTCGGCGTTCGAGGACACCGCCGGTGCAGAGCCGAAGGCGCTGCTGAACAGCGTGCCGGGGTTGGTGATGTTGGCCGCCGTCAGGTTCTGCTGCCCCGTGGCGCAGTTGTTCACCGTGACGTTGAAGGTGGGAAAGGTGGCGCCTGCAGGGGCCCAGTTCACGGCCTTCTGCGGCTGTTTCCAGAAACCCGGCGAGCGCCCGCCCGAGCAGGTGCTGCCGTCGCCAGGCCGCGGGCTGGTGTTGCCGCTCATCATGGCCGAGGGGCTCTTGCACACGCCCGAGCCCAACGCCGTCTTGGCGTGAACCGACAGCAGCACCCCGGCGCTGCCCGCAGCACCCTTGAACAGGCGGCGGCGCGAAGCCGAGGGCAGCGCGGCGCCGACGGGCGTTGCGCTGTTCGCTTCAGGGCGGTTTTCGGAGTTCATCGGGCACTTTCGATACAAGACGTGTCTGGTTCGCGATTCTAGGGACGCCACCCTTTGGCAGCAGCCCTGCGAGCCCCGTGATCGTGGGATCGTTACGGGCCGGGTGCGACATGTTCACGCACTGTGCCGTCCTGTCCCCATGCCGACACCTTGGCACGGCGCAGCCCGCGCCTGTTGCACTGCAAAAAACGGGCCGGCGTCGGGCAAACCGCGGGAAACCCTATACAGATCAGGCACTTGCCGCCGCGGCGCAGGCAGTTCGCCGCGGCAGGCCGCCGCGAGGTGTCAGCCAGCCCGACACCCCCGGGCGCAGGAGGCCCCGCAGCGGCTGCTCAGATCCTGCCCAAGGCGCGCAGCACCTTCTCTGGCGTGATGGGTTGCGAACTGAGCCGCGCGCCCAGCGGCGCCAGCGCGTCGTTGATGGCATTCATCACCGCCCCCGGGGCGCCAGCCGTGCCAGCCTCGCCCGCGCCCTTGGCACCCAGCATGCTGCTGCGCGTGGGGCTTTGCACATGGCTGACGACGATGTCGGGCATCTCGCCGGCCATGGGCACCAGGTAGTCGGCCATGTTGGCGTTGCGCATCGTGCCGTCGCTGTCGTAGAGGCACTCCTCGAACAGCACGCCGCCTATGCCCTGCACGATGGCGCCGCGCATCTGCTCGTCCACCAGCAT
>LNFM01007907.1_pt1 | contig 16339 bp, 15 predicted proteins | sample 596031 | NCBI WGS metagenome assembly LNFM01 (sample SAMN04254537, study PRJNA301005) | activated carbon metagenome | isolation source: dual media filters at the Ann Arbor, Michigan drinking water treatment plant | place: USA: Ann Arbor
TTTTTATTTATGTTGGGTTTTTAGTCATCAATCTCGAAGTATTGGAGTTTGTGGTGGATGGAGCTCTTGGAACTCATCGGATCTTTGCTCCTTACCTCGGTGGATTCTATACTGTGTTGATGAATGTATTCGAGGTTCTGGCTGTAGCGGTGCTGTTGGCTTGCGTTATCTTTTTACTTCGCAGAAATGTATTAAAAGTAGCCCGATTTCAGTCAGCCGAGATGACTCAATGGCCGCGCATGGATGCAAACCTGATTCTTGTTATTGAGATAGTGTTGATGACGGCCATCCTGACAATGAATGCCACTGATCAGATTTTACAAACCCGCAATGATCATTATACTGCAACGGGCAGTTTATTCTTCAGTTCTTTTATAATTCCACTCTTTCAAAATCTCAATACAACAACGCTGGTCTTTATCGAACGCTTCGCATGGTGGTTTCACATCATCGGAATTTTGGGCTTTGCATGGTATGTAACCTATTCAAAGCACCTGCATATTTTTATGGCTTTCCCGAATACTTATTTTGCCAAGCTCGAACCGAAGGGCCTTATCAGTAACATGCCTGTAGTGACCAATGAAGTGAAGTCGATGTTGGGCCTTACCACAACACCTTCTGTAACACCTGCCGAGCCGGGACGCTTTGGAGCAAAGGATATTAATGACTTGACTTGGAATAATTTGATGGCTGCTTACTCTTGCACCGAGTGTGGCCGATGCACAGCCGAATGCCCAGCGAATCTCACAGGCAAAAAACTTTCTCCGCGCAAAATCATGATGGATACCCGTGATCGGATGGAAGAAGTAGGTAAGAGTTTGCAAGCCGGTGGACTTGGATTGAATGACGGAAAAACATTACTAAACGATTATATCACCAAAGAAGAGATTAATGCATGCACAAGTTGTAATGCTTGTGTGGAAGCTTGCCCGGTACTGATTAATCCATTGGAAATAATTTTGGAATTGAGACGCTATGTAGCGATGGAAGAGTCTGGTTCGCCAGCACAGTGGAACAGCATGTTTCAGAATATTGAAACAAGTTTTGCCCCCTGGAAATTTTCTTCCGCGGATCGGTTTAATTGGGCTAAAGACGAAAAGTAACTTCCGGATAAAGCAACTAATAACGAGTACTAAAAAATGAATGTACCAACTATGGCCGAACTGGCCACTAAAGGCGAATCACCCGAAATACTTTTTTGGGTAGGGTGTTCCGGTTCTTTTGACGATCGTGCCAAGCGAGTGACCAAAGCCTTTGTCAAAATTTTGAATGCTGTAGGAATTAAGTTTGCTGTGTTGGGTACTGAAGAAAGTTGTACGGGCGATCCGGCACGAAGAGCAGGCAATGAATTTCTTTTTCAAATGCAGGCCATGAGCAACATTCAGGTATTGAATGGTTATAACATTAAAAAGATTGTTACGGCTTGTCCGCATTGTTTTAATACTATTAAGAATGAGTATCCCGAATTGGGGGGAACTTACGAAGTGATCCATCATTCAACTTATCTGCAGCAGTTGATCAACGAGGGGAAAATCAAACTTGCGGAAGGAGGCTCGTTCAAAGGAAAAAAAATCACCTATCACGACTCATGCTATCTGGGCCGGGCCAACAATATTTATGAAGCCCCGCGCGAAGTGCTTCAGGCGCTTGATGCAGATTTAGTGGAGATGAAGCGATGCCGCACGACTGGTTTGTGTTGTGGAGCAGGCGGAGCACAAATGTTTAAAGAGCCGGAAAAGGGCAACAAAGATATAAATGTCGAACGTGCTGAAGAAGCTTTGTTAACCGGAGCAAGCACCATTGCGGTGGCCTGTCCGTTTTGTATGACGATGATTACCGATGGGGTGAAGAGCAAAGAAAAAGAGGCCGAAGTAAAGGTGAAAGATCTGGCCGAACTAATTGCAGAGGCGCAAGGTTTGTAGAATGAAGAATAAGTTCATCGATCACAATTAATCCATAGAAATGTATATCCCTTTTGAAGAATTAAGAGCAGAAAGCAGAGTGTGGGTCTACCAGGGAACGCGCACATTGTCAGCTTCAGAAGAGCAAACGGTAACGAAGTTGCTACACTCATTTTGTGCTCAATGGGCTGCTCACGGACAGCCATTGAAAACTTCCTTTAAGATCGAGAAAGGTCAGTTTATAGTTATGGCTGTGGATGAGGATTTCCACAATCCAAGCGGTTGCTCGATTGACAGCTCGGTAGGGGTGCTAAGAAACATCCAATCAACCATTGGAGTTAATTTTTTGGATCGCTCTGTAGTTCCTTTTTTGTTAAATAATCAAGTAACAATGGTTCCGCTCACGGAAATCAAATCAGCTTTTGCTTCTGGCAGACTATATCCCAATTCAATTACACTTAATACCCTGGCCGCCACCAAGAGTGAATTTGATTTGCATTGGCAAATTCCAGCAGAAAAGTCGTGGATGGTAAAATATTTACCTAAAACAACGTTAATCCAATAGCATTTAATTTTTTGTAATTTTAGAATCTTGAAAGATAACATGGGTGTGAGATTACTTTTCGCTGTAATAGGGTTGATGCTACTGGCTGGCTGCAGTGCCGAAAAAAAGGCCATGAAGTCTTTTCGCTACGGTAAGTATGAGAGTGTAATTGATTACTATAAAGGTGTTGCCCGTAAAGATCCCAAGAACGGAAAAGCCAACTACTACATTGCCGAGTCTTATCGCCTGTCGAATCGCATCAAGGAGTCAGAACCATTCTATGCCAAAGCCGGAGGAAAAGGTGTGAATTCGGATTCTGTAAAACTATACTACGCCAAATCTTTACAGGCTAATTCAAAGTATGATGAAGCGCGCTCGGTGCTGGAAGAATTGGAAAGCGAAACGAAAGATGAGAAGATAAAAGACAGAGCCCGGGCGGAATTGGATGGCATCAATTATCTCGACAAACTAGCGCAGAAGAAAAGTTATTATAAAGTAAAAAATCTTGAAGCGATAAATACTCCATTCACCGAGTATGCCCCGGTCTATTCGAATAACGAACTGTACTTTACTTCTTCGCGCAGCAATGCAAAAATTTATGAAGCTACCGGCACGCCTTTCACAGATCTTTATAAAGCTGAAACGAATGGAGCAAATGTTAACGTGAATACAATCTCACCCTTACCAGGTTTCATCAACGAATCAAATATCAACGAAGGCTGCATAACGTTTACACCCGATGGTAAGACCATGATTTTTGCTAAAGGAAATAATGGCAGGCGCAAAGGTGCTATGGATGTGGATTTGTATCTATCACGGTTTCGTAACGGAGTGTGGTCGGAGCCAACGCCCATAAATATTAACCAACCGGATGCATGGGAATCGACACCCGCCATGAGCCCCGATGGAAGAACGCTTTATTTCTCTTCAAATCGTAAAGGTGGATTTGGCGGACTTGATATTTATTCTGCTCAAATGGATGGTCGTGGTCGTTTTGGGAAGGTGAGAAATTTGGGACCGGAGATAAACACAGCCGGGGCAGAATTATTCCCTTACGTTTCAGACAACAGTAAATTGTATTTTTCTTCTGACGGGCATGCTGGATATGGCATGCTAGACCTTTTTGTAGTAAACCGCGCTAATGGTAAAACCGTGGTTGAAAATTTAGGACAACCTGTAAACTCGTCTGCTGATGATTTTGGTATGTTTTTGTTTAAGCCCGATCGCGGATTTTTTACATCCAATCGCGATGGTGGCAAAGGGGACGATGATATCTACACCTTTGTGAATGAAGACCCAAACCTGAAAGTGGTTAACTACTATTTGCAGGGGATTACCTATATGGTTCGCAAAGACAGCACCCGTGAAATTCTTCCTAACACCAAAGTTTCTTTACTCGATCCTGAAGGTGAAGTAATGCAGGATTTCGTAACAGGTAACGATGGTAAGTTTCTGTTTCGGGTTTATGAAAATGAAAATTATGAACTCCTTGGTGAGACGGATGGTTTTATAACGAAACGCCAGAATTACACAACAATAGGAAAATCAGTTCCATTAGAATCATTAAAAGAGCTAGTCACCAATATAACCCTCGACACAATTCTGGTTCTTGACCGAAAAGAACGCAATAAGATTTTTGTGTTGGAGAATATCTACTTTGATTACAATGAATCCTACATCCGTGCCGATGCTGCTAAAGAATTGGATAAACTGGTGACATTACTCAATGATAATAGTGATCTTAAAATTGAAATGGGGTCGCATACCGATAGTGTGGCATCGGATGCCTATAATGTTGAGCTTTCACAACGCAGGGCCGAGTCAACTGTAACCTATTTGATTAAAAAAGGAATAGATCCCGCACGCTTAGTGGCCAAAGGGTATGGCGAATCGAAACCCATTGCGCGCAACACGAATCCTGATGGAAGCGATAATCCAGACGGGCGTCAACGCAACCGCAGAACCGAATTCAAGATTCTGGAAATTGGTGCGCTGATTAAGAAAGATGGCGAGGACGATGATGAACGATACTTCCGGAACGAGCTAAAGAAGAATGACAACGACAACGATTAACAGAGTCATCTTTCTTTTCTGACACCATTGTGTTTAAGATCCTTGAGGTGGCGTTCTCCTTTTCATCACCAGGCTGTCAGGTGGGTAAGTTGCTTTAAGCGAATCCATCTGATGTTCAGCCCAGCTAACAATCAATTCCCGCTGTTCATTTGTTAAGTTAGCTTCGGAATGCAATCCCAAATAGGTGTAAGAGGGCAAGGGCATTTCCCCTTCTTTCACCATTTCAATTACCTCTTCCAATTTATGATTTTGAACGGCAATGGGCAGTTGTGTAAACGTTGATAGATTAAATTCGCTTTTTCCTTCATTGACGTGGTCCGCAAGCCACCAGCCCATCGGTTGCACTTCGGCATACCAGGGGTAGTTTGTTTTATTGCTATGGCAATCGTTGCAGGCAGATTGTAAAATTGAATTTACCTGTAAGGGAACGTGATATTTTGTTGAAATATCATAGGTGCGATCATCTGAAACATTCTTGGTAGGCCTGATCAATTGAATTAAGACAAGAAGACCTAACACTGCGAGAAGTATTTTCTTTTTCATAAGCCTTAGTGGGAGTTTGAGTATTTGTGATTTATCTGCTTTTGAAACGTAAGTTTAATTATTTGTTTGTTTTATTTTTTTCCTCTTCGATGGAATTCCTGTAATTTTTTTAGCTGGTCTTCCCGTAAAATCGGCACCAGTTTTTCCTCAAAGGAAATCAACACGGCACGTACGTTTTTATCCGTTTCCATCTGTAAGCTATCAATACTGGCCACTGTTTCCAGCATAAGAGGCTTCATTTGTTTGGCCTGTAATGAATCTGCTTCCACCTCTTTAAGAATGCGCTGCATCAATATTTCCTTTCCGCCTTGTCGCCCGCCAACGGACTTGCCGCCCCTGCGACTTTGGTTGCCCCAAAGTCCAACACCCAATGCTCCAATCAAAATCCCAATGATCAGCGTAGCACCAATCATAAGCAAAGCTCTTTTTCTTTCCGGTGTCATAATCACTTAATTAAATTTTCATACAAATCGATTGAGAAAATATCTTCCGAAGCATCTTGCTCTAATCCGAAGATTCCTTTTAAGGTGAGCTGATCGGTTAAAAGCATATTAGAAACCAACAGCGCCACCAGTATACCTACCAAGACCACCTGATATTTTTTAAAGAAGAAGAAGATCAGGTAATCTATTTGTTGGGTACGTTGCTTGATCATATTAAGAATACGCTCGGCAAAGAATGGACCGAATGAATCGGGTTCGGGGCGTAACAACAGGGATCGAATGGTTTGATATTGATCGCTGCTAAGTCGTATGGAAAAATTGTTTTGCATTGCCATGGCAAGGGTTTCCCGTTCCCGGGCTGAGACGGGAGCGTCCAACGACCGGAGTAACAATTCTTCATGTTCGTCAAAGTGCTCGTTCATGGTCTGAGTTTTTTTGATAATGACAATCTTAATTTTTGCTGGGCCCGTGCCAATCTTGAAAGCGCAGTGCCAATTGGTATTTCCAGTATCCCCGCAGTCTCTTCTGTTGAGTAGCCTTCGATCAGCCGCAAGGTTGCCACAGCCCGAAAATCCGGATCGAGTCTATTAAAAGCGTACTGCAGATGCTCTTTCAGATCCAGTGTTTCTTCCATTCCTTTTATGCCATCTGCGGCTTCCATCGGGGCGTATCTTGTAGCTGTTCTTTTTCTCTTTTTTAGTTCATTCAAAGAGAGGTTTATCGCGATCCGCACCAGGTAGGTACTTACCTTTGATTCACCCCTGAATTTGTTCAAAGCATCATAAAACCGAATAAAAACTTCCTGCCCTACATCTTCGGCTTCGGGAGTTGTCCCCAAAAGAGAACGAATAACCCCCGCTACCTGACCTTCATGTCGGGTTACCAGCATTTTGAAGGCACCCATATCTCCTTCTTTGGATTTCTCTATTAATACCTCGTCATCTGGCTGATCCATGGTTTAATGTATGAAGTCCAACTGATTTTTTAAGTTAGACAGTGGTTGTTGAAAAATTATTCCCATCTCCGTGATTTTCTTTTAAGCTAGTGGTCAAAACTGAAGAATTTTAGAATTTCCAAAACTTAACTAACATTGCCGGTTCTATGGAGCGATTAATTGTAGATATGGATGATGTACTGGCCGATGCCACGGGGCAGTTCATCAATTATTACGAAAAGGAGTTTGGCATTCGGGTGACTCGCGAATCTTTGAACCATAAGGAAGAGATGGAGCGATTTCCGGGCAATCATGATACGGTGTATAATTTCACTTTCCGCAAAGATTTTTTCAGGACCATGGCGGTGAATCCTTACAGTCAGGAAGTGATGAAGGAACTCAATGAGAAATTCGAAGTATTCATAGTGTCATCCGCGATGGAATTTCCCAACTCGTTGCCAGAAAAGCTGGAATGGCTGAACGAGCATTTTCCTTTCTTGCACTGGAAGCAATTTGTATTCTGTGGCCGAAAGACCGTAGTCTATGGAGACTATATGATTGATGATCTTCCACACAACCTCGAAACATTTAGTGGAGAGAAACTGCTGTTCTCTGCTCCGCATAATTTACAGTTCAATCATTTTAGGCGTGTGGATGATTGGAGAGCAGTTGGGCAGTTGTTGCTTAAGTAGTTTGCTTTTTGTAGTTTGAAACTACCGATAAAGTTAGCCTGGCACGAATGGTATTTCAAACACATGCTCCTGGTTCTTCATTAGCAAGTTTTGTGCGCTCTTATCGCATCATTCATTTCAATTTTAAAAATTCGAAAGAAATACCCACGAAGCCTTACCCGCCAAGGCCAGAGCACACACTCAGTTTTTATCCACGCGATGGAGAAGCCGTTCATTATGGCGATCCTAAAAGATCGATATCGAATCTTCGATCCGTCTTGGTTGGCCAGCATGATGAGATTAACTACCGGCATGTGGGTAAACATTTTTTGGTAGTCCAGGTTGTTTTGCAACCGGGTGCCCTGTTCCGGCTGACTGGAATTCCAGCGCAACAACTTATAAATAGCTACATCGATGCAGAGTCTGTTTTTTCTACTGAATTGCGGGCTCTCAACTCGCGGTTGAGTGGCGCTGAACATTATTCGGAAATGATTTCTATGATAGAAGATTTCTTACTTCAACAAGTAATGAAGCAACGAAGGGAGTATCATATTATGGATGATGTAAACAGATTGTTACTGGGGCAATCAGAGATTTCATCAGTAGATGAGATGGCATCGGCATCGTGCCTGAGTGTAAAGCAGTATGAGAGAAAGTTCATTGAACGTGTGGGCCTTACCCCAAAATACTTTTCGCGGATAGTTCGCTTTGAACGAGCTTATCGAACCAGAAATTTGCAACCTTTCAAAGACTGGCTTACCATAGCTCTGGAGTGTGGCTTTCATGATTATCAACACCTGGCAAAGGATTATCAGGAATTTACAGGCCAAACGCCAAACGCTTTTCATTTCCTCGATATGAGAGCGCCTGAGCGCACATTCGGCACCAGCGACACTTTTTAAAATGTCTAATTTGTACCACTAGTCTTTGTCAACCCCTCACGATCATTGCAGAAAGCAAAAAACTAAACGCTTATGCAACGCAGAAAATTTTTGTTGACCACATTGGGTGCGATCCCTGCTCTATCAATATTGCCATCGGCCTGGGCTGCTGCCGGCACTCAGAAACCATTTGTAATTAAAGCACGCGAAAGCCGGTTTGGTGTTCCTACGCCTTTTCGTGGAGTAATTCCAAATGACCTTAAGATATCCAGTAAAGACACAGATGGAAATTATTCCTTTTTTGATTATGTAGGCATCGATCGTGTGCCTGGCCCTAACCTGCATGTGCATCTTTGGCAGGATGAGTTATTTCATGCCGTTGAAGGCGAGTTTGTTTTTCAGGTGGGTAATCAAAAAATAAAAATCGGAAAAGGGGATACCGTTTATGGTCCACGCAACATACAACACACCTGGACTCAACTAACAGCTACAGGCAGGTTGGTATATTTTGTATCACCGGCTCACAAAATGGAGGAGTTTTTTGTGCAGATGAGTCAGAGAAAGGGACCACCCACGAAGGAGGAGAGTAAAAAGATTGATGATGAATTTGGAATTCTGCACCGGGGTGATGCCTTGCAACCCGAGGCACGGCATGAGTACAGCAAATCACTAACGGAAGGATATGTGATAAGAACAGGACAGAGCCGATTCAATGAACAGGTCAACAACAAAGCAATCAGTCCTGTTAATTTGTTATTTTCAAAAAAAGATTCAGATGGCCTGATGTCTATTTTTGACTATGAAGGAAACAGTAAGGGCGGACCACCGCTTCATGTTCATCATTATCAAGATGAAGTATTTTTTGTTACAGAAGGTGAATACTTATTTCAGGCTGGTGAAGAAAGATTTACGGTAACGGTAGGTGATACTATTTTTCTTCCACGCAAAGTGCCTCACACCTGGACGCAACTTTCTGATAAAGGAAAGATGCTTTTCTTTTTTCAACCTGCAGGAAAGATGGAAGAGTTTTTTAAGATATACAGAACCCAAACTTCTCCACCCTCACCGGAAGAAGGTGCCAGGCAATTTTCGGATCATGAAATGACGGTGTTGGGGCCGCCTATTATTCCTTAAAAAAATTGATAGCCACAGATTCACTGATTTAATCGGTGCATCTGTGGCTAAATTTAATATCCTTTCGTAATACCTTTCTCAATGGCAGGCACACCTTCTTTCATCCATGGAGGCAATGTTGCACCTTTCAAATAATGATCGAAGAATTGTTTCATGCGTATCTGAAAGTCCATACGGTTTTCACGCTTCACCGGCCAATGGGGTTCGCCATTGTAGTTGAGCATCCACACGGGCTTATCCAACCTGCGCATGGCCATGTACATTTCAATTCCCTGGTACCACGGCACCGCTCCATCAGCATCATTATGTAATAACAAGAGTGGGGTTTTGATTTTGTCTGCAAAGAAGATGGGTGAGTTTTCGATGTAGAGCATGGGTTTCTCCCACAGACTTCCGCCTAAACGTGTTTGTGATTTTTCATATTGAAACATACGACTCAATCCACTTTCCCACCGAATGCCACCGTAAGCACTGATCATGTTGGCTACTGGTGCGCCCGCCTCGGCTGCTTTGAACATATCCGTGCGCGTGATTAAGTACGCAGTTTGATAACCGCCCCAGCTGTGTCCTTGTATGCCGATATTCTTTTCATCAACAAAACCTTTGGAAATCAATTGAGTGATGCCGGGCATAATGCAGTTGTGAGCACTCTCACCAGGGAACCCAATTTTGTAGATAATGTCAGGTACAAACACGATGTAGCCATCGCTCGCATACGTGGTGCGATTAATGGCTGAGCGAAGCGGATTGGGTGTAATGTGACCATGCAGGTTGTCGCTTTCACGCTCATAGAAATAAACAATCATCGGATACTTCTTTTTCGGATCGAAATTTTCTGGTTTGTATAGTAATCCGGAAAGTGGAATATTATCGAGTGATGTCCAGTTGACTAATTCCACATTCCCCCATAAGTAATTTTTCATTTGAGGATTGGCATCGCTGATTTTCTTTGGCGTTGATAAATTCAAGTCGGCCGTCCATACATCCGGGAATTCGCGGAAGCTTTCACGGGTGAAGAGAAGTTGGTTGGCAAGTTTTGCTTTCACCGTTCCGCCAAAGCGATAGTTGTCCATCAGCAGTTTGGTGAGTTTGCCATCTTTTAATGAAAGTTTATAATAACCGGAAGCTTTCGTTGTTTCATTGAATGCAGAAAGCAATAATTCTTTTGATGGATCAATGAAGCGCTCTTCGGCATCCAGTTTTACGTAGCGGAATACAATTTTTTCCTGCCGGCCCACTTTCGTGAGATTCACCGGTGCTTTATTCGTGGTGGGATCGAGGGCCCACAGATCATAGCGGTCGTAAACGATAAAGAGTTGGTCATCGGCAGTCCAGCCGGCAGCGCCATAGGCACTTGGGTAATCTGGGTGATCGTCTTCTTCATCGGCAAATTTTACTTTTGCGGTTTGTGTAAGCTTTACTGTTTTATCAGTAGCTATGGAATAAGAGAACCAGGCCGTATCTGCCATGCTGAACCAATACACGTAGTTTGCCTTTGGTGAGAGACTGGCATTTCCCTTCACAGCAGTTGCAATTTGTTTTTTAGAACGTGCTGTGGCATCGAATATGTAAAAGTCATTCGTGCCTCCGCCTTCCCAGGTGATTTGCTTCCGGTAAGGCACGTTACTCTCTCCTAAAAACACAGTGGCATTGCCTTCATTGCCCAATTCGATATTGGGAATGGAGGCATCACCCAATTGCATCACCGTGTTGGTGGCAAGATCAAGGCTGACGAGGTAAGAGCGTTTCTTCTCAGCATCCAGTTGTTTGTTTTGTTGCGGATAGATGTATTCATCTTCACCGTGCCAGATTTCCACACTGACAATTTCTTCGGTGAGTAATGTGGTATCCTGAACCACTGGCTGTGGAGCGGATCCAAAAAAGAGTTTAGCGCCATCTTTTGAAAATACGGGCGTATAGTGTTCACTTACAATCCAGTTCTGCGGAATGGCCTGTGAGTTTTCGATATCAAGAAATTGTGCAGCGTTATCTTTCTTCCAATGAAAAAGTTGATAATGACGAACGAGAGCTTTGGTGGTGTCGGCATCCAACAAGAAAGCCGCTTGTGTGCCGTCTTCACTCACAGATAAGCCCTTGTATTTGTATTTTGATTTCCCCTGATGAAGTGATTTCAATTCATCTTTTTGAAGATCGTACCAATACATGCCCGCCTTAAGCGTGGAGTCATTGCCCGTAGAACTAAACAACAACCCCTGACCGTATTTGGCGAAAGCGTAATCTTTTACGTATCCGAAAGAAGTCTCTTTTCCGTCTGTAAGTTTTTTCACGACAAGCGTATAGCCATTGTCATCGGTGTTGGCTTTTTTCTTCTTTGCAGGTGCGGGCTTCTTCTCATCGGTTTTGGCTGGAGCGGGTTTAGCATCTTTCTTTGCTTCTAATTGATAGGCCACCAGACCTCCCGCCTTTTCAGGAACTTTAAATGATTTTACGTCAGCGATCTTTTCTGTTTTGCGGGTGGTGAACGCGTAAATTCCCAAGCTGTCTTTTGGCAGATCTTCTTTTTTCTTTTTCTGTCTGCGCAGGTCCTTTACCAGTTTTTGTTGTGGCTTGATTTTAAAAATGGCATAACGACTATCATACGTCAGGGCGATTTCTGCAGCACGTTTCACAGAGTCCTGTGCATTCGTTTTAATATTATGTAAGATCAACTTTCCGTCTCCGTCTTGAGGATTAATAGTAAATGCTGCAAAGTTTCCATCTGGAGTTAGCGCCTTGTAGGGAATCTCTTTCCAACTATCATAGACAGTATGGCTTAGTGTTTTTTTTACAATGGGGGTATTATTATTCTTTTGCGCAAAAAGCTGACCCACTGTAATACCGGTAAAAACAAGTGCAATTATAAGTCGATACATAGTGAAGACATTTAATGAATAGGTAAAGATTTTAAATTAATGAAAAGTAATGACTACAATCAATCGTTATTACTCAATTGGTAAGAAGTCAGGATTTTAACAAGTTTGTCGAAGTGAATGGACTCTTCAAAGTCGCGATCTGCTTTTTCTTTGCCTCGCAGAGCAAGTTTTTTTCTTTCTTCAGGATTCTTAATTAAGAATTCAATTTGTTCTGCAAGTTGAGTTGTATCGTCCCAGTTAAATAGCAATCCGGTTTGTTCATGATCAATAATTTCTGGTACCCCTCCGGCATTAACACCCATCACAACAACGCCACATCGCATGGCTTCAGCCAACACCAGACCAAAGGCTTCATGGCGGCTGGGAAGTATATAGATATCCAGACATTGCATGGCCTTCTGCGGTTCTTTTAAAAAACCTTTAAAGACCACTTGTTTCTCAAGATGGTAAGTAGCTACTCGTTGTTTCAAATCCTGTTCATAATTTTTCTCACTTACATTACCGGCAATGTAGAGTTTGGGGTAATGCCCCTTGGCTGCAAGAATTTGCAAAGCCTCTAAAACAAGATGTTGTCCTTTTTGAAATTCCAATCGACTGAAAACACCAATATTTATATCACTATCGGATGAGATGGAAAGAAAGTCGATTCGTTCCTGGTGTGTGACGGCCGTAGGTGCAGGAACCCCGTAATAGAGTCGTTGAACAAGTTCCGGCTTAATGGGTATTTTTTCAATAACGTCTTGCTTGAGCTTTTCCGTGATGGTAATGATTCCGGAAAATTGTCCATATAACCACCGATGATACGGATCGTGTTTGAAATGCGGCAATGGCATTTGACGTGTGAAAAACATCCTGACTTTTCGAAACGAGAACAGTTTCGCCAACACAACTACCAGGATATCTTTTCGATGGTGGGCATGAATTACCTGGATGTTTCGGTTACGGATAATTCCCGCTATCCGGAAAGCATGTGTCCAGCGAAGCAGGTTATTCAATCGGGGAAATAAAAGATCGTCAGTCGTGGGATTGCTCAACTGGTTAGCTAAAAAAGTATTCTGTGATCTAACAGTTATGATTGAATAGCCCCTGTTGCGCAGCATAGGTCCGCAACGATGAAAATATAATTCTAAGCCGCCCTGACCCGGGTCGAGACAGATTTCAAGAATGGATGAATGCTTCAAGACTTATTGTTTAATCCCTGATGAAACAAATGAGGTTTTAATGACTATGAGACAACCTCTTTCATTCACCCAATAGGTTAAATCAAAAGTAACAAATTATGTGAAGGATATCAGGCTATCTTTACATTCACAAAATGTGAATATGGAACTTACCTTGACAACACCTGCATTACTTTTTCCGACTGTCTCGCTTATTCTGCTGGCCTATACAAATCGGTTCCTGGCGGTGGCTGCGCTAATCCGAAAATTGGCCAATGATTATCGGGATAAGGAAGACAGCCGATTGGCCGACCAGATTCGAAACTTAAAAATCAGGTTACGACTTATCCGTGATATGCAGTTGTTCAGCATCGCAGCACTTTTTCTAAGTGTGCTGTGTATGTTCTCTTTATTCTATGGGGAAGAACTTATTGCCAAGTATATTTTTGGAACATCGCTTATTGCCCTCTTAATTTCCTTGGGAATGTCTTTGCGTGAAATCCAGATTAGTACCCAGGCACTTTCGATTCAGTTGAAAGATATTGCAGAGGATGTGAAGCTTTAAAATTTTGAGGGCACCCGGGAAATTATGGATATACAAATTTTCCCTGCGGAGTTATAAGCGTCACTTTTTTTTGAGGGGCGGCCTCAACTCTTCCAATAATTTGCGCCTCAATTTCGAATTGTCTTGAAAAATCAATCACTTGTTGCGCAAAGGCTTCAGGCAAATAAACCTCCATCCGATGCCCCATATTAAAAACTTTGTACATTTCTTTTAAGTCAGTGCCCGATTCTTCCTGAATTATTTTAAAAAGAGGAGGAATCTCAAAGAGATTATCTTTAATCACATGCAGGTTCTCAATAAAGTGCAGCACTTTGGTTTGTGCGCCTCCACTGCAGTGAACAATACCGTGTATGTGTGATCGAAGATGGTGTAGAATTTCAATCATTACAGGGGCATAGGTTCGGGTTGGTGAAAGAACGAGCTTGCCGATATTTACGGGTACACCCGGTATTTCATCAGTTACTTTGTATTTTCCTGAATAGACCAGATTATCAGGCACGGCTTTGTCAAATGTTTCGGGATATTTTAAAGCGTAGCTATGATCAAACACATCGTGACGTGCCGAGGTAAGTCCGTTGCTACCCATGCCGCCATTGTATTCATGCTCATAGGTTGCCTTTCCATACGAAGCCAAGCCTACAATCACATCGCCAGCCTGAATGTTTGCATTATCAATTACGGCCTCGCGTTTCATGCGTGCCGTCACGGTGCTGTCTACAATAATGGTTCGGACAAGATCACCAACATCAGCAGTCTCGCCCCCGGTGCTATGGATTTCCATTCCATACTTGCGCAGCATTTCCAAAACTTCTTCTGTGCCGTTGACGATAGTTGATATAACTTCTCCGGGAATAAGATTTTTGTTCCGGCCAATGGTGGAGGAAAGCAAGATAGGTCCCGTTGCACCCACGCATAATAAATCATCAATATTCATGATGATGGCATCCTGCGCAATACCTTTCCACACAGAGAGGTCTCCGGTTTCTTTCCAATAGATATAAGCAAGCGATGACTTTGTTCCCGCTCCATCAGCATGCATCACAGTACAATAAGCAGGATCACCACCCAGAAGGTCGGGTACAATTTTGCAGAATGCTTTTGGAAACATACCCTTGTCCAGATTTTTTATGGCCTGGTGCACATCTTCTTTGCTGGCAGATACTCCGCGTTGATTATAACGATCGTTGCTCACGTATTAAAAAAAATATTGATTGCCAAAGGTGCGAAGAATAATGGATACTGGATACTAGATTTTGGATTTTTGATATAGTAAGGTTAAGTAAAATACGAGACAACTTGCTTTCTGTTTTGCTTCTTGTAGCCAACCCATCGCATTGTTGCCTTCTAACCGGTCTTCATCAGGCCAGGAAGGCTACGGTGATCAACCCAAGCGAAACATGAGGTTGAATAGACCTTGGTGAATTTCAATCCGCAGTTTTATAACTGTATCTTTGCCAAAGTTTAAACAAGAAGGCAATGAAAAAGGCACTGATATTCTTAATGGTTATTGGATTCGCTATAGTTGCAAAGGCGCAACCTATATCGGGCTCAACCATTATATCACAGAAGCAAAAATTTGTATTTGAAACCATTACTACTGAGCTGCAGAGTGTTTGGGGTATTGCCTTTCTGCCGGACGGAAGGATCTTGTTAAATGAGAAGGGTGGTGAGATCCGGATTATTAAGGATGGCAAATTGCTGAGTGAAAAAATTAACGGGGTTCCCAAAGTATATACCAATGGCCAGGCCGGGCTAATGGATATTCAAGTACATCCCGATTATGCAAAAAATGGTTGGATCTACCTGACTTATGCAAAACCAGATGGTAGCGGTGGTGGAACTGTAATTGCTCGCGCTAAGTTGGATGGAAATACACTCACCGGTTTTGAAGAATTATTCAAGGCTTTGCCAACTTCAGGTTCAGGTTCGCACTTTGGTTCTCGCATTGTGTTTGATGGCAAAGGCTACATTTTCTTTTCTTCAGGCGAGCGCGGTAAGAAGGAAAACGCACAGGACTTATCAAATCATCTGGGAAAAATTATGCGTCTTCATGAAGATGGACGTGTTCCTAAAGACAATCCTTTTGTGAACACAGCGGGAGCAAAACCTGAAATCTGGTCATACGGTCATCGCAATCCGCAAGGCCTTTATTTTGATAAGGCAACCAATACACTTTGGGATCACGAACACGGACCAAAAGGTGGCGATGAATTGAATAAAATAGAGAAAGGAAAAAATTATGGCTGGCCTGTTATTACCTGGGGTATAAATTATGATGGCAAACCAATTTCTGATATTTCAGAAAAGGAAGGTATGGAGCAACCTGTTCGTTATTGGGTTCCCTCAATAGCCCCTTGCGGTATGACGATGGTTACCAGCGATAAGTATCCAAACTGGAAAGGTAACTTGTTAGTAGGTGCCCTTGCGTTTCAATTAGTAGCCCGCGTTGAACTAGCCAATGGAAAGTTTGTTGCTGAAGAGAGAATGCTGGAGAAAATTGGTCGCGTACGTGCAATTGAACAGAGCCCGGATGGGTATATTTATGTTACCACAGAGCACCCCGGAACGGTAAATAGGTTGGTGCCTGTAAAATAGTTTCTTGTTGCTGGCTTCTAGT
>LNFM01009179.1_pt1 | contig 16335 bp, 20 predicted proteins | sample 596031 | NCBI WGS metagenome assembly LNFM01 (sample SAMN04254537, study PRJNA301005) | activated carbon metagenome | isolation source: dual media filters at the Ann Arbor, Michigan drinking water treatment plant | place: USA: Ann Arbor
ACGCGCGCTGGCCGGTTGCTCGCATCGCGCCGAAAGGCGTATCTTCAGCCGAGGCTCTAATCGCCACTGGATGAAATTTCAGTGGCAGGTCAGGAGCGTTCTCCTTTTTTTGCTCGTATCTCTTTCGAATACTAAGGCAAAGATTGAGTTTCCAATCCGGCTTGAATATGTCTATGTAATGCAGACGATTAAACTCTCCAGGAAGATCAACTTCCTCTACCCTTAGCGGGACAAAATACACTGAGCCAGTTGGCTGTGCCTGAGATATATCGAGAGCTACTTTTAGTTCTCTCTGAATCTCTCCAGCGCGTTCTAATATTTCTTTTGAAAAAAGATAGTGAATTTGGTCCGCATGCTTTTGAGCTTGCTCTCGTTCGAGACGAAAATCATCGCCGCCCACCACATTTGCCTTGTCAAACCAAACGTCGAGTCCCAACGACGTTAGAAACACATAAACGTCTTGGGCGCGCTGCAAATGCTCACTGGGGTATCCGAGAAAAATTTTCATGGCGCGTTCTGTAGTTGCTGACCATCGCTTGACGCTCGAATTGCGGATGCGACATCGCGAAGGGTTGCAACGATGGTCGCTATTTCACCGTTCATTTTATCTGTTGGACCTTGGTGGACTTCATCTGCAATTCAAACATTGCTCCCCCTTGAACCGTTGCGCTTAGGGTTTCGATATTCTCCCACAACGCAAGAATACGTTCGAGTTGCTTTATCGCCTTTGACTTCTTTAGACCGGGGGAGAGAAAAAAGCCGACCAGTCGGGAATTGCGGAAAACATTCTGTTCCGCCTTGTTCTTTGATATGCGGCGATCTCCGGAAATAATCACCCACTGTCCGTCTGCACTTAAGGTGTTTATCCACTCCACGTCGGTAACGCCGGGACCAAATTTGTCCCTTATGTGCACGATCTCGTGCTCGCCTTTAAAAAATTCGTTTAGTGCGCGCGCTAGCGCCGGCGGGAGGTTCTCGTCGACTGCGACTTTCACGCCGCCTGAAGATATTCTTCGAACTTAACCGCGTCACGAATGACGGCTGCCGAAACCTCATAAAGTCTCGATACACGGTCAATCGATTTTTCAGCGGAAAGAGCGTCTGCCAATACGGTCGTTGGAACGCCCGATTTTGAAGCAATAGGCTGGCCGAAGGCGCGCGTAGGATCAATTACAATACTGTCCTTTCCCCGGTAGGGACGCCAACGAGAAACAGTATCGTTTTCGATATCCAAATCTTTAAATGTGCGCTCGATAATCTGCTTTAAAACAAACTGTCTAGTTTTCAGGTCAAGCAACTCTTGCTCGCCGGTATTGTGTACGCTGTCGAGAAAAATAGTCCGCCCGTCAGTTTGAAATCTGCGCGTCGAAAAAGGACGCTCGTCATTTACGCAGTCGCGAGCATACTTGATGCAATGACGAATTGTTTTCAGTCCGAGGCCAGCCTTGGTAAAGGCGTACACAAAACGAAGTTCGATTAGGTCACGAAAACCCAACTCGATGTGATGGTCATCTTTCGGAAGCTGCGGCGTCCAAAGCGGTGGAACGTCGAAAGTCTTGCCAGACTGTTCATACCGATACCCGTCTAGCCAACGCCTAATGCTGATGCTGGGCACTTTCAGAAGACGAGATGCTTCCGGCACCGTGTAAAAGCCGATGCCCAACGGTATTTCGATTTCACTCTGTCGCCTGGCGGGATTCATAGTGAAACTATACTTGGAAGCCCGCGCAATTCGAAATGATTGGTGCTTGAGTCCATGCGCGTATATTCGGCACCTGTTAGGCTCAACAGGCGTGGATCGTGAAATAGGCTATCTAAGTCTTTGAAATGGTTGGCGCTCCCTAGCGGGCGTCCTAACCGATAGACGAAGGGAGCAAACCGGCCCTGCATATAAACGGCATAAAGCCCTCGGGCAAGCTGGCAACACGCCCGCTTATTCTGCGGCCGGGGTTGCAGAAGCCCCTTGAGCCGGAGGGGCTTCGGGAAGAGGATCGGTGTGCTTTAATCCCACCAAGGAGGCCCCAATATGAAACGCCAATTCGCCAAAGCGCTACTCGCGGCCGCCGTCCTAGCCTTCGCGATCGCATCTCCCACCGCCGGTTTCGCCCAGGCCAAGAAAATGACGGGCAAGTGCACCGAAGGCGAACGCTGCACGGCAAGCTGCAATGCCGTGAAGTGGTGCACCGTGAATGTCTGCACCGGCGGAAAGTGGCAGTCCACGCTGTTCGGCTGCGCCGAGCCGTTCTGCACCAACAAGAAGTGCTGAACACACTCGCTTCCTCACGTTTGCTTTGCGAACCCGGAGCGTAAAAAATCCGGGTTCGTGAACGCCTGTTCATTTGCGCATGCAAAAAGAACGATCTCTGTGCAGCGCTGCATTTGATTTGTACTTGCCGCCGCTTCCGTACTGTACCAGATTTTTGTCTCCCGATATTGGAGGCTCAAAGCCATGAAAAATCTGTTCGCCAAATTCGCGCTCGGCGCCGCGGTCTGCGGTCTTGCGCTCGCGTTCTCGCCGGCGCCGTCGGAAGCCGCACTCTGCACTTCGACTTGCGGCAAGACCTTCAAATACTGCACGCAGAAATACGTGACCAAGAAGGGCTACAAGCTCTACACGCCGCTCATCTGCAAGGAGGGCAGTTGTCCGAAGAAGTGCTGATCGTCCCCGCGTCAGACCAAACGGGTGATGAAAAAACGGGCTTTGGCTTCGGCCAAGGCCCGTTTGCCCGCGCGGCGGGGCGCTTGCCGCAATGGAACACACGTATAAACTGTGATCCCGGACATTTGGGGAGGCCAAGTCCATGTTCCTGCGTATCCTGAAAGTTTGCGTTTTGATTGCCGCGGTCTTCGCGGTCGCGGCGGTTGCGACCAGCCCGGACGTTTCCTTTGCGCAATCGCAAACCAAAAGCACGAAGAAGAGCAGCAGCAAGCCGAAGATTACGGTGCCGCCCGGCGGCTGCCTGATCGCCGATGCCGCAATCGAGAACGGCAAGACCTGCGCGGCCGGATGCAAGAACGACTGGTGCACCGTGAGCTGGTGCGTGAACGGTCAACTCTCCGGCTCCTGGATTGGCTGCTACGAGCCGTCGAAGCTCTGCGTTCCGAAGTGCTGAGGTAGCGGCGGAAAATTTCCCGTTATTACTCCGCGTAAACAATGACGTTCCCCGGGCGAGCGTAAAGCGCGAGACCCGGGGTGCAGACTGTCATTGAATTGACTGGGTCCCGGCTCGCGCCGCGCGGCTTGGCCGGGGAACGCGTCACCAGTGCCCGGTGTTCGGCATCGAGGTCCACGGCTCTTTTGGCGGGAGAGCCGGGCCTTTTTGCAGCAGTTCGATCGAATGCTTGTCGGGGGAGCGGATGAACGCCATCTGGCCGTCGCGCGGCGGACGGTTGATGGTGACACCGGCCTTCATCAGCCGCTCGCATTCCGCATAGATGTCATCGACCTCATAGGCGAGGTGGCCGAAATAACGCGCCTCGCCGTAGTCCTCCGTGTCCCAGTTATAGGTGAGCTCCACGAGCGGGGCGGGGCGTCCGGCCTTGCGGCTGTCGGCGACCATCGTTTCGTCTTCGGGGGCCGCGAGAAAAACGAGCGTGAATTTTCCTTTTTCGCTTTTGTTACGGTGTATTTCCTTCAGCCCGAGCTTGTTGCAATAGAAATCCAGCGCGGCATCGAGATCGCGCACGCGCAGCATCGTGTGCAAATATCGCATTCTGTCCCCTTGAGATCGCTCAACTTCGGATGAAGGATAGCTTTTCGATCGTTGCGGGAGAAGCTGGCGTGAATGTGATGTCGCGTAAATCCGCGGTGGAGCGGCTCTCGGAATTGTTCGCTTCGTCGAACCGGGCGGTGGCGTTCACGGGCGCGGGCATTTCCACCGAGTGCGGGATCCCGGATTTTCGTTCGCCCGGCGGCATGTGGAACAAGACCTATCCGATCCCCTACGACCAGTTTATCGCCAGCCGCGAGATGCGGAATGAAGCCTGGCGGCGGAAATTCGCGATGGAGCCCACCTTCCGCGTCGCAAAGCCGGGGCGGGGACACCGCGCCCTCGCCCGGCTGGTGGAACGGGGCAAACTTTCCGCGATCATCACCCAGAACATCGACAATCTGCATCAGGAGTCGGGTGTCGCGGCCGGCCGGATCGTGGAACTGCATGGCAACGGCAGCTACGCGACCTGCCTTGCGTGCGCCAAACGCTTTGAACTGGACTGGGTGCGTGAGCGATTTGAATCTACCAATGGTATGGCGCCCGATTGTCCGGCCTGTGACGGGCCGGTGAAGGCCGCCACCATATCTTTTGGCCAGTCGATGCCGGAGGAGGCGATGCAGCGGGCGCAGGAAGCGACGCTCGGAGCCGACCTGTTCCTCGCCATCGGGTCTTCGCTAGTCGTTTGGCCCGCCGCAGGTTTTCCTGCTTTGGCCAAAAAGAACGGCGCGCGGCTGGTGATCCTGAACCGGGAGCCCACGGAACTGGACGAACTCGCCGATCTCGTCTCCCGCGAAGACATTGGCGACGTGCTGGAGCCGTTCCTGGCCTGAAAGGTGGTAACGGCGGAGGCGGCCCGGCCTACTAGAATATCCACTCTGTCCACTGTCAAAGTGCCGAAAACTCCTTTTTGAACTTTTCGCGGGCGTGAGACTTGATATTCTTCGAGTGGAACGATTCGACGTCCGATTGGCGGACAAAAGAATCGGGGCGTGGCGGCGTCATGGGGTCGGATCGGATGGGGCCAAAGTTCGCATTCGGCGAACATGAGCCGGGAGTTGAGGATCATACCGAAGAAGCACCGGTAGGTCTGATAGAGATCAGTGGCTTCATCAAATGGTTTGACGTTTCCAAGGGCTACGGCTTCGTCGTTCCGGACAACGGCATGCCGGACGTGCTGCTGCACGTCACCTGTTTGCGCCGCGACGGATTTCAGACGGCCTATGAAGGCGCGCGCGTCGTCATCGAAGTGCTGGAACGGCCGAAGGGCCTGCAGTGCTTTCGCGTCGTCTCGATGGACGACTCGACCGCCATGCATCCCTCGCAGCTTCCGCCTGCGCGCACGCATGTCGCGATCGTGCCGACGAGCGGGCTGGAGCGCGCCTGGGTCAAATGGTTCAACCGTCTGCGCGGCTTCGGCTTCCTCACCCGCGGCGACGGCACGCCGGACATCTTCGTGCACATGGAAACGCTGCGCCGCTACGGCCTCACGGAACTGCGTCCCGGCCAGATCGTGCTCGTGCGGTATGGCGACGGGCCCAAGGGCCTGATGGCCGCCGAAGTGCGGCCCGACAACGGCGGCTACGTCCCGAACTCGCACTGAGCGAGGCTGTGCTGCGAGCGAGGCTTGGCTTCGCAGCCGGCTTTCTATCCGCTAGAATTAGCCCATGTATTTCCTCTCAGGCGCAATCTCCTTGCGCGGTTTTCCGGCTTTAGCACTGGCGCTCTTTCTCTCCGCGGCACCCGCTGCTTCGCAGGGCACCGAGCGGCTGGAGATCGTCACGCGCGCCGGCGTCCATGTCTTCGATGTGGAAATGGCGGTGACCCCCGACCAGCGCAGCAAGGGCTTGATGTTCCGCAAGGAACTGCCCGAGGGGCGGGGGATGCTGTTCGACTTCGAGAACGAGACGCCGATCAGCATGTGGATGAAGAATACCTACATCCCGCTGGATATGATCTTTATCCGCGCCGACGGCCGCATCGCACGCATCGCGGAAAACACCACACCGCATTCGGAGGCGATCATTTCATCCGGCGCTCCCGTGAAAGGCGTGCTGGAAGTGATCGCGGGCACCGCGAAGAAGTTCGGCATCGCCCCCGGCGATACAGTGGCGCACCGGATTTTTCGCGGGCGCTGACGGCAAAACCGCCGCGGGGTCTTCCGTAAGAAGGCCTTAACCGCTACTGTCCGCCCGGGCTCGAATCCGGCAGGAGCCGGCAGGAAGCCGGGAAATTCTAGGGGGGTAATCCGAATGAAAAAATTGATGATGGCCGCGCTCGCGGCGGGTGTGGTTGTTGCAGCGTCCGTTCCGGCTTCGATCGAGCGCGCGGAAGCGCAGGCCTTGAGTTCGGTTGGCCTCATTTGGCATGCCCAGGTCGTGAACCGCTGCAAGAACCGCCAGCTCACGGCTGATGAGGCGAAACGCACGGCCATTTTCCCGTTCACCGGGATCGCGCGCGCCTATCGCGACTGCAACGACAAGAAAAAGAAGTAAGTTTTGGCCTTTGATGACCTGACGGGCCGGCCCGGTTCATTGAGGGGCAGGCTTGCTTGCCGGGTGCGCTTTCAGCGTGTAATCGAACGCTAACGCCCGCTCTATATTAAGGTCGGCAGGCGAGACGGAGCGTAGCGCAGCCTGGTAGCGCATCTGGTTTGGGACCAGAGGGTCGCAGGTTCAAATCCTGCCGCTCCGACCATTTCCCGCCGCGTTTTTTCCTTGCATGGTCAACTGCTCACGAATGCCGCGACAGTCTGTGCCAGCTTTAACGGCTTCAATCGTGGGCCCCCCGCGCGGGTATCCGTTAACCAGACGACATCGAAGAATACCTCATGGGTTCTGGTCCGAAGTCAAAGTAGCTTGACTAAATTCTGCTCGGCAAGAGCGCTGCGCCCAGAAAACTGTCCCGCCTTTAGGGTTAAAACGAGACTGAAGAAATCCCGGCGATTTACCCTTAATTGTCATTCAACTTGAAATCTGCCCCCGGAATCAGATGCTTGTAGCGAAACCTGTTGCAGGCAACGGAGGGCCGATGACCAATTACACGACGCGAACTTACGAAGTGATTGTGATTGGCGCTGGCCCGTATGGGCTTTCAGCTGCTGCACATTTAAAAAATGCCGGCGTTTCCATTCGCGTGTTTGGTGATGCCATGTCCTTTTGGCGAGATAACATGCCGAAAGGAATGCGCCTTCGTTCTCCTTGGATTGCTACTAACATATCCGATCCGGCAGGACACTTTTCGCTCGATGCCTATGCGGATCGCCACGAGCTGACAGCACAAGACCGGCTTCCGATTGAAGATTTTGTCGCCTACGGAAAATGGTTTCAGCGCTTCGCCGTGTCCGAACTGGACACACGGCATGTTGTCAGCATTGATGAGTCTTCGAAAGGTTTCCAGGTCAGACTGGCCGACGGAGAACTTTTCTACGCGGATCGGGTCGTGGTTGCGACCGGTCTTGCCAATCAGGATTTTTGGCCGGCGCCCTTCAAGGGTCTGCCACGATCGCTTGTGAGTCACACGGCCAATCACGCAACGCTTGAGACTTTCCGCAATCGGCATGTTGCTGTTGTGGGCCGCGGCCAAAGCGCCTGCGAGTCCGCGGTGTTGCTGAATAAGGCGGGGGCCAAGGTAGACCTGATCTGCCGCGGCGATATTCACTGGATTGGCTCGGAAGTGCCTTCCAATGAAGCACCGAAGAATCTCTATTGGCGTCTGCGTAAAAGGTTTTCCGCTCCTTCCGCGGTTGGACCGTTTCCCTTTGATTGGCTTAATGAGTTGCCAGGAATTTTGCATGGCCTTCCCGGCGTCGCTCGTCGGTTTGTAAACCGCAGAAGCCTGCGCGCGGGCGCTACCGCCTTGCTGAAGGAGCATATGACCGGCGTGCAAGCTCATTCGGGACGGACAATCATGTCCGCCCGCGAAGAAGGAAATCGAATTGTTCTCTCGCTGGAAAATAGCTCGCTTGCGTTCGACCATGTGCTGCTTGCAACCGGTTACAAGATTGAATTGGAACGGCTCAGCTTCTTGCGCCCGGAGCTGATTCAAAAAATCCGGTGCGACGACGGCGCGCCTGTCCTTGTTTCCGGTTTCGAATCCAGTGTCCCCGGCCTCCATTTTATAGGTGCCAGTGCCGTAAAAAGTTACGGCCCGCTCGTGCGATTCATTGCCGGCAGTAGATACGCCGCGGAGTCGGTAACAAGCAAAATCCTGAAAAACCGGTGGACCAAAATAAGCGTGCGAGGGGCGTCATTGAAAGGGCCGGACCTAGCGAGCGCCAGGGCTTTATCCCGGTAGACAAGTTGCAACCATGAATGCCCCGCAGTCAGCCACCTCTTTTGTCATCCGCGATCAAAATAAGCCGCGGGGCGCGCTGATTCTTGGCGGCGCTCATGGCAGCCTTGCGATTGCACGCAGTCTGAGCCGGCAAGGAATTCCGGTTTATCTGCTTAGCCATGACAATCCGATTGCCAGATTCTCACGCCATGTGAACCGGAATTTGCGCTGGTCCGGACCGGAAACTGCCGTCGCGCTCGCGGAATTACTCGATCTTGCCGAGCGTCATCAAATGCACGGCTGGATGATTTTTGTCGGAGCGGACGCGGAACTGCGATTTGTCGCGGAAAACCACGCAACACTCTCGGCCTTTTTTCGGCTGACGACACTGCCCTGGGAAACAATAAAATGGACATACGACAAGCGCTTGGTGCACCAGCATGCGCAATCGGCTGGCATCGATTCGCCGCGCAGCTATTATCCGTCTGACGCGCAAGCGCTCACTAAAATCGATTGCCGGTTTCCAGTCATACTCAAGCCAAGAGTGCATGAGGGCGATAATGCGTTCACGCTCGCAAAGGCGTGGAGAGCCAATGATCGAAACGCTTTACTGTCGCGTTACCAGCAAGCGGCAGCGGCAACTGGCGGGAATTTGATTGTTGTTCAAGAATTTATTGGTGGCGGCGGCGAAAATCAATTTTCCTATGCGGCGGTGTGGGATCGCGGTGCGCCTGTCGCCTCACTTGTCGCGCGCCGATTGCGGCAGTACCCGGTCGATTTCGGCTACACTAGCACTTATGTCGAAACTCTCGAGCAGAAAGAAATCGAGGCGCTTGCCTGCCGGTTTCTGCGGCCGCTGGATTTTAGCGGGCTGGTTGAAATTGAATTCAAGTACGATACGCAAGACGCGCGCTATAAGATCCTTGACGTCAATGCGCGTGCCTGGACCTGGATTGCATTGGGCGAATTGGCAGGAGTCGATTTCCCCCATTTGCTCTGGCGCGCAGTTTTTGGAGAAAAAATAGCGGCAATACGCGGCTGCAGCGGCAAGACATGGATGTATTTTTCGAGAGACGCGGTGGCTGCTTTTCTCGGCGTGTGGAAAGGCACCCTGACGGTGCGCAATTATCTACAGGCGTTTCGAAAACCCATCGTTTTTACAGCCTTCGCAACGGATGATCCTTTACCAGGCCTGATCGATCTTCCATTGGTGATATTCCGTGTAGCATGCAAACGGCTTCCGAAAGTTTGGGGCAGCCTGAAATGCGCTCATAAGGCAGCGCATTAATTTGTACATTCGGAATCGAATTCTTGCGTCAAGCTCGTCAGAAAGCTAAGGTCTGGCATTAACTTTTTATGTCGGATTCAAATCCTGCCGCTCCGACCATTTCCCGCATTCAGATCAAACGGCTTTTCTCAGAAGCTCGGCAGTGATCAACCATTGCGTCAGGCGGGAACGTTTTGCGGATCGCTGATCGGCACATCTCCACCCGGCAATCTGCAAATATAAACGCTCGGCCCTAAATCTCCCCCCGTGGTACTGATCGTTCCACCACTGTCGTCGCATTGCTGGACGGTGACGGACGGCACCAAGTTTGTCCCGGTGGCTGTAACGGACTTCGAATTCGTCATCGTCGATTGCGTGTCCGTCAACCAGATCGTTGGGTCGTCCTGGCGGTGACGCTGGATCAGAGTCTTGTCGCGCTGGCCGAAATACATCTTCACGCCGGCGTAGATTCCGCGAAAATCATTCTCGCCGATGCGCGCCTCGGCATAAGCGGTCATCATGCGCCTGGAGCCTGCCTCAAACGAGAATTCCGTGCCGATGGCCGCGGCATGAAGGCCGCCCATGTAGCGGTGGCCGATCGATACCTTCCAGTTGTCGGTCATGTAGTAGGACAGATTGATAGTGTCGAAGAAGCTCGTTTTTATGGTGTAGGAGATCAGCTGCGCGCCGATGACAGAGGCGGTTGAGTTGCCGCCTTCGACTCCAAAAAGCGTTTGTAGCGTGTAGCGTCCAAAATAGAGCTCGCTCTCGACGCCGGCATGATTGGCCTCGAGGCCGCTGAAAACGCTCCAACGAGTATGGGAGGCGTAAAAGCCGATCAAGCCGATCGCGGGATCACGCCAAAACAGGTGCGCCGCAGCGCCGCCGATAAAATCGCCCTGGAGTGAACCAGCCATGACGTCAAACTGGATGCCGAAACGATTGCCAAGCGGCATAGCTACTGCGCCAACCACGCCTCCGGTGCCTTCGCCGTTGAGAGAGCCGCCGTAGGTTTCAATCTTATAGTTGAAACCATCGACCGCTCGCGTTCCTGAGGAAACCGGTTTCGAAATCAATGAGTCAGCCGGGAATGCAGCGGTTGCCAGCAGTGAGAAGCCCGCGCCGAACAAAGCTGAAGCCGCACAACAAATAAAAGGTATTTTTCGGTCCCGCTTTTTCGCGGAACTCGCTCCAAGCAAACGCAACAATAGCTCCCCCAAAAATCCATGATGATGCTATAGTTGGGGGACTGGTTTGACTTGGACTAAAGCGAACAGCCGCAAAAAAACTCTGTTTTTCCTCATGGCCGCTCAACGACCCGTCCATCTCAAGCAGGAACCGCCCTATCCAACGCTGCGATTCTCGACCGAAGCGTTTGGAAAAAACGAGCGGGTCGAAGCATGGCGCGAGTTGTTTGGGCGGACGATCTGTGCGGCCGAAATCGAGCCTCTGCCTGATGCTGCTTTTCAGTCGGACATCACACTTCGCATCTTGCCCGGACTTGGCATGGCTTCCGGCGACTGTTCAGGCGCGCGCTACTGGCGGCCTGCAAATCTTGTCGCGCATGACGACGTCATCTTCGTCATCAATCACGCCGGCACCGATCTCGCGAACATGCTGGGCCGCGAAACGATCGTGAAATCCGGCGAGGCGGTGCTGGTTGCGATGGACGCGGTCGGCGGCGTCATCAACAAGGCGGGGACGCGATTCACCACGATGCGAATCCCCCGATCCGCTCTTATGGAAGCGGTTCCGGATATTCATGCCGCGATGGTGAAACCGATAGCAGCGGACAATCCTGCGTTGAAGCTGCTTCTCAATTACATCAGTGTTCTGGAAGACGTGGACGCGGTAACAACCGAAGACCAGCGCGCGCGTGTTGTTTCTAATTTACATGATTTAATCGCCGTTTGCGTAGGAGCGCGGAGAGAAACGCTTGAGACGGCAAAGCAGCGTGGCATTGGCGCCGCGAGATTGCGTGCGATCAAGTCCGACATTCGAGAACAGTTGGCGAGGGGCGAGATGGCCTTGCAAGCGCTGGCTACCAGCCATGGGTTGACAGCCCGCTACATCCAGATGCTTTTTGACCGTGCCGGTGAAACCTATTCGGAATTCCTGCTGTTCGAGCGTCTGGCCGCCGCCCACCGGATGCTCCGTGATCCGAAACAGAGTGCTCGAACCATCGCGGACATCGCCTTCGATGCCGGTTTCAACGATGTTTCTTATTTCAACCGTTGCTTCCGCAGGAATTTTGGTAAAACTCCGTCTGAAGCACGCCATGACCGACACATGTTGAAAAAACCGGGATAATCGGTCCGAATGTTAGGCATTCAAACAAAAGTTGTGTGCCGATTCCAATCCTGCCGCTCCGACCAGCCGCGGCCAATTTGCTACGGAAGCGGAGGTTAAGGCCGCCTTTGCCAAATTCCGGTCGGCATGAGGGTTGCCCGATTACATTCCTGTCTTGAGCAAAAGCGTTCTCCCGCTTATGGAAATGTGGTATAGTTTGCCTATGGTCGCGAAAGCTCTAAAAGAGGTCCTCACGCGCGTCGAAACCTGGCCAGAAGCGGCACAGGAAGAGGCGGCTGTTTCGTTGCTGGCCCTTGAGGAAGAACTTCGCTCGCCCTATCCACTCACGGACGACGACAAGCAAGCCATCGACCGGGGACTAAAAGCCGCCCGTGAGGGTGAATTTGCCACCGAGGCAGAAGTCAGGGCAGTTTTCGGTAAATTTCGCGGGGCATGAAGGTCGTATTCACAAAGCCCGCTTTGGCGGAGCTTGAGGCGATCTTCAACCACATCGCAGAGCGGAATCCGGCGGCCGCATTCGACGTTGTCGAGCGCATCGAGCTCACCGTATCGCAACTCGCGCTTTCCATTGATTGGACATCCAAAATACAAGCCGGGCGTGCGTATGCTACCGCTGCGCCGCCATCCCTATCTGATATTCTACAAAATCGAAGCTACCGAGGTTCATATCCTCAGCATTCGGCACGGAGCGCGGCGGCCGTTATAGGTATGACCACGAGTGTCGCGCCGAAGTTCTCTCGCGAAAGGCCTTTCTAAGGAGAGTTCAATGCCCGCCCGGATCTACAAACCCGCCCGCACCGCGATGCAGTCGGGCACCGCTAAGACGAAGCTGTGGGTGCTGGAATTTGAGCATGAAGCGCCGCGCACGGTCGAGCCGCTGATGGGCTGGACCTCGTCCGCCGACACCAAACAGCAGCTTCGCCTGAACTTCGGCACCAAGGAAGAAGCGATCGCCTACTGCGAAAAGCATGCGATCGCCTGTCAGGTGATCGAGCCGAAGGAGCCGGCGCGCAGAAAAATGGCCTACGCCGACAATTTCGCGTTCAAGCGCGTGGGACAGTGGACGCATTAAGCGGGTTCACCCGCCCGTGCGAATTCGGCTAATATTAGCGAATTGCAGCTACATCCGGCGGGCGCCGGTGGTTCGCCCCTTATGTCCGCTTTGGAATAGACCCCGTAGCTCAGCTGGATAGAGCAGCTGCCTTCTAAGCAGCAGGTCAGAGGTTCGAATCCTCTCGGGGTCACCACTTAACAAGGCACGACGGTTCTCTGCCGGAATGGTGGGGCAAAAATCCCAATCATCGCGCCATTATTCCCATTAGCTGGGTACTGGACTACATGCCCGAGGATGTAGAACGTTCTCCACGCCAACTTTTTTCTCCAAAGCTCTGTACTTTGATTTTACACACTACAGGTCGGAATCTTCGGAAAGATCGATGACCGGATCACCACCGGTTCGAATCCGACTTGCCCACCGTGGCAGTCTTCTCAACTCGACGAACTTAAGCCCAGCCGAGTACGAGCAGCTTCGAGAGCAGATGGTGAACTTGCGGGCCTACCTATCGGACGCGGTGCGCGTGAAACGTAGCCGCTGCCGCCGAACATGTTTGCAGAATAGCGATGTCTACTTTGAGTCAAAATAAAGTGTTTTCTGACGCACTATGACCTGACTGAAATAGCTGCTTTAGCACCGCGCAAACTTTGCGATAGGTCGATGATGAGTGAGGTTCTTCAGTCAACAATTGCGTGACAAAAAAACGATAGTCTTCAGCGCGTTTAAATTCCTCTTTGATTTTAGCTTCAGCAACCTCGATAGGTGAACTCAAAATTCGTGCATCCTTGCCAAGACGAACATATAATGCGTCTTGTTTCAGCCGATCTCTCTTGCCTTCTGCAATTTGCAATATTGAAGGGTCATAAACAGGCGTTTCAACCCAATCCCAATTAGTGGATTCCCATTTCCCGATTTTTTCATGCCGAAGAATGACAATTGCACTCGCAACATATTCAGGCAGCTGATCACCTAGCTCCGCTTCCTGAAAGGCCCATTGCTTCATCTCCTCCATCGTTTCCAATTGTGGATCGATGTATTCAATAATCACACCAACGAGCTGCTTACACGCATGATCATTCATCGCTCGGAGGATAAACCTGTTCCAGTCGATAACCTTTTCACGCACCAGAAAGAGAACGAAAGCTTTCGCAAACTCTTCTTGAGCAATAACCGAAAGCATAAGCTTTGTGGCTGGCGGCTCTTGAAATTCGACTGCATATGCGTCGTCGATTAAACGATTGCCGTTTGATACGCATGCCTTCATCGATTCCGAAAGCACAAATTCAGTTGGGGCAGGGGATACCGATTTATCCTTTGCCATAGCGCCATCTCAAATCACCGCACCTGCACTGAACCCATTCACTGCCGCCAGCATCAGCAAACCAGACGGGTTTCTTGCACTCTGTTGACGAACAAGTTAGAGTTTCTAAAGCTTTTTCACACGCATCTATAAGCTTAGCTGCTTCAGGCCTCACAACATCCGGTGAATGCGAACTCTTGTTAGCCCACGTGACAAGCAAGCGGCGAGCATTTTCTAACAGGTCCAGTGCTTCAGAGTAGATAGGATAATTGTTGTTTGCGTCTTTCTTCTGAAAGCACTTTCTGCCATCGGCAATCAAACGATTAAGAAAGTCGCTCCATATTCGCTTATCGTTCTTATCGCCCCTTAAATAAGGTAAGTTCAGTTTCAGTTTTTCGGCAGCTACGGACAATTCGTAGTCCATGATTTTACGCGCATCATTCCCCGCAAAATCTGGACGGGGATGCAGATGTGAGCGGGCATCATCGAATGTCGTTGTATTCTGCGACCAACGAATTCCTAGGACCGGAGTTTCATACGGTAATAGAGTTTTGCAGGACCATCGATTTACATCCAGTTGCTGGCGAAGCTCAGAAAACCAATCGCGATCATGAGTGAAAAGAATCACCTGACGGGATGCGAACTCTTTCTCAAGAAGATCGACTATCATACCGCGATGGTTCCGGTCTAAGCTCACGACCACGTCGTCCAGGAATAGCGGCCGATCCATATCCGCGTCGCGTTTAGCCATAGCAAGGAAAATGCAGAGGCCAAGACTATTCCGGTATCCTTCTGAAAGCGTCAGGCGAGGGGAGTCCTGATCAACACCGTGAAACTTGAGAGCTATATCAATCGCTTTATCATCTTCGGGCAATTGTAAGCGCACATCCTCTATCGGCTCGCCCGGATGCAGTGATTTCCACATATCTCCGATCACATCGGAGATATCCGTTATTATCGCTGCCGACCGCTCCCTGATTTCTTCTCGAACACCATTTTCAAGCGATTTTACAAAAGAGATAAGGTTTTCAATTCTTGATATTTGAGCGGCTAACTCAATAGATACCAAAACAGCCTTGGCTACCTCTATGAGGTTCTGGTCTTTTGCCAAATCCTTGATATCCGGCGGTGCCGTTTGAGAGGCTTTTTTCGCCGCATCGATAATTGGCAAGCAGTTTTTTTCAATCGCTTTTAGATTCAATTCAGAGAGAGAATCGCGAAGAGCCTCCGAATCGCATTGTTCGACCCATTCAACATGATTCTTGAGCGCGCTTCTCTTTAGTTCGTCCCGCCATGTTCGAGTTTCGGTCTTGCTAATCGAGGCGATCAACGTTTTCAGGCTATCTATTAAAATACCAATAGCCTTAAGACGGTCGCCGTAAATCAGTATAATTTCCGCGAGGCGGGCGTGTTCAGCAGCGATATGTTCTTTAAAGTGTTGAGCTTTAATTTCGATACCGCATGCAGGACATTCGATATCTCCGTTACCTTGAAGTTTTTTTGAGAATGCTTCCGCGGCCTTCAGAACAGTCAACTTTTCCGAGATCAATGGCTCGACCGATGCCGAAAGCTTGGAGTTTAACTCGCGCACTCTTTGAACGTTTGTCGTGAAATCTAAATTGCCAATTGTGGATAGTGTTAAATAGCGTTGATTTTCAGATGTAAGCGCAACAATGCGCTGAGTTATCGCGACCTCAAGCTCCTGACATAGAATTGGCAGTTCAATGGATTCCGAATCAGGACAGTAAATTTTATGAAGCGCGATTATTTTCTTTTCGATGTCCTCATCAGAATCAGAGCCGAATACTTGAAGTCTTTTAGACGCGGTTTGATCTAGCGCCCCTTGTTTTTGACCTAGTTTGCTTTGCTTCTCAATCGCTGTGCTTAGCTGTCTTAGGTTCTGAGCGGTTATTTCCAGATGCTGCAGGCCTAATAACGGCAAAAGAGCTGAATATTTTTCGCCTTTTCTTGAGCGAATAAATTCAGCCACCTCATCCTGCCTCAACACGATGCGGCGGTAATCCCAGGTTCCAATCTTATGGGTATCAGACCCGTCAATGCGATACGTTCCGTTTTTTGAAATCCGATACGTAAGGTCGCTATCATCGGTAAACTTGATCACGAACTCTGTATGTTCTTTTTCCGGAGTGTGTGTATTGGGAATCGCTTTCTCTTGGTTCTTCCCACTATATTCGTGCGTCAGGTGAGAAAGTTTTCCGCTTCTTAGTGCGAACTCCATTGCATCAACGAAGGAAGATTTACCCGCACCGTTCATTCCATAAACAGCCAAAGACTTGCCTGCAGCTTCCAGAGGGACTGCAGTGGATGGCCTGCACCCGGTTTCGTTGACACCCGCCTAAGCTAATCCTGCCTTCTGCTCGAACTCCATCGGGCTCAGATATCCGATCGTAGAGTGTCT
>LNFM01007908.1_pt1 | contig 16334 bp, 15 predicted proteins | sample 596031 | NCBI WGS metagenome assembly LNFM01 (sample SAMN04254537, study PRJNA301005) | activated carbon metagenome | isolation source: dual media filters at the Ann Arbor, Michigan drinking water treatment plant | place: USA: Ann Arbor
AGACGCTGGAGGCCGGACGCGCCGAAGCGCGCCGCGCCTTCTACGAGACCGGCGCGAGCGGCGCCGACACGGTCGCCGCCAATGCCCGCCTGATGGACGGCATCGTCGCCGCCATCCTCGCCTTCGCCGCGCGCGTCGTCTATCCGGTCGCCAATCCGACCAAGGGCGAGAAGCTCGCGGTCTGCGCCGTCGGCGGCTACGGCCGCGCCGAGCTGGCGCCGCAGTCGGACATCGATCTGTTGTTCCTGGTGCCCTACAAGAAGACGCCGCACGGCGAGCAGGTCATCGAATATGCGCTCTACCTGCTGTGGGACCTCGGCCTGAAAGTCGGCCAGGCGATCCGCTCGGTCGACGAGTGTATCCGCCAGGCCAAGAGCGACATCACCATCCGCACCGCGACGCTGGAGACGCGCCACCTGTGGGGCGACGCCGCCTTGTCGGAGGAACTGCGCAAGCGCTTTCGCAAGGAAGTGGTCACCGGCAGCGAGGCCGACTTCGTCGAGGCCAAGCTCGCCGAGCGCGACGCGCGCCATCAGCGCGTCGGCGATTCGCGCTACGTGCTCGAGCCCAACGTCAAGGAGGGCAAGGGCGGCCTGCGCGATCTGCACACGCTGTTCTGGCTGATCAAATATATCTACGGCATCGACGACGTGGGCCGCATCGTCAAGCGCGGCATCCTGTCGGCGCGCGAGGCGCAGCGCTTCCAGCGCGCGCAGAACTTCCTCTGGACCGTGCGCTGCCATCTGCATTACCTGACCGGCCGGCCCGAAGAGCGCCTGACCTTCGACATGCAGGCGGAGGTCGGCCGCCTGATGGGCTATCGCGACCATGCCGGCGCGCGCGGCGTCGAGCGCTTCATGAAGCATTACTTCCTGGTCGCCAAGGAAGTCGGCGATCTGACGCGCATCGTCTGCGCCAACCTGGAAGACAACCACAAGCGCCGGCCGCGCTCGCTGCTGCCCTTCTGGGGCAGCCCGCTCTGGGGCGGCAAGGGCGAGAGCGCGCAGATGCTCGAGGGCTTCAAGGTGCTCGGCGGGCGCATCGACGTCACCGAGGACGACGCCTTCGCCAAGGACCCGGTGCGGCTGATCGGCCTGTTCCACACGGCGCAGCGCCACAAGCTCGACATCCATCCGCACGCGCTGCAGCTCATCACGCGCAGCCTGCTGCTGATCGACGACGATCTGCGCAACGACGCCGAGGCCAACCGCCTGTTCATGGAGATTCTGGCGGCGCCCGACAATTCGGAATTCATCCTGCGGCGCATGAACGAATCGGGCGTCTTCGGCCGCTTCGTGCCGGACTTCGGCCGCGTCGTCGCCCAGATGCAGCATGACATGTATCATGTGTACACGGTCGACGAGCACACCATCTTCGCGCTCGGCATTCTCCATCGCATCGAGATGGGCGAGCTGAAGGAAGAGCTGCCGCTCGCCACCGAAATTTTCCATCGCGTGCAGTCGCGCCGCGCGCTCTATCTCGCCGTGCTGCTGCATGACATCGCCAAGGGGCGCGGCGGCGATCATTCCGAGCTGGGCGCCGAGGTGGCGCTGAAGCTCGGCCCGCGCCTCGGCCTGTCGGAAGAAGAGACGGAGACCGTCGCCTGGCTGGTGCGCCATCACCTCGCCATGAGCAAGGTCGCCTTCAAGCGCGACATCAGCGATCCCTCCGCCATTCGCAGCTTCGTCGATGTGGTGCAGTCGCCCGAGCGCCTGCGCCTCTTGCTGCTGCTCACCGTCGTCGATATCCGCGCCGTCGGCCCCAACGTGTGGAACGGCTGGAAGGCGGCGCTGCTGCGCGATCTGTTCTACGCCGGGCGCGAAATGATGTCGGGCGGGTTGATGGCCGAAGGCCGCGCCCAGCGCGTCGCCGCCGCCAAGGACGCCCTGCGCGCCGCCTTGCCCGACTGGTCCGACGAGGAGTTCGCCGAGCATGTGGCCCGCGGCTACCTCTCTTATTGGCTGGCCTTCGACACCAAGTCTCATGCCCATCACGCGCGGCTGATCCATGACGCCGAGATGGAGGAGACGCCGCTCGCCATCGACGTCGTCGCCGATTCCTACCGCGCCGTCACCGAGGTGACGATCTACACCGCCGACCATCCCGGCCTGTTCGCCCGCATCGCCGGCGCCATGGCGATGAGCGGCGCCAACATCGTCGATGCCCGCGTCTTCACCCTGGCCAACGGCATGGCGCTCGATTCCTTCTGGATTCAGGACGTCGAGGGCGGCGCCTTCGAGCGTCCCGAGCGGGTGCGCAAACTGCGCGGCGCCATCGAGGGCGTGCTCGCCGGCAAGATCCGCCCGGCCCGCGAGCTCGCCGGCAAACGCACCGGACCGGCCCGCGCCCGCGCCTTCCAGGTGCTGACGCGCGTGCTGATCGACAACGACGCCTCGGCGACCCATACGGTGATCGAGCTGAACGGCCGCGACCGCCCCGGCTTCCTGTTCGACGTCACCACCGCCCTGACCGACATGGCGCTGCAGATTTCCAGCGCCAAGATTTCGACCTATGGCGCCCGCGCGGTCGACGTCTTCTATGTGAAGGACCTGTTCGGCCTCAAGGTCACCCACGAGGGCAAGCTCGCCCAATTGCGCGAGCGCCTGTTCGCCGCCGTGCAGGACCCCGACGAGGCCCCGGCCAAGCTGGCGGCCAAATCCGGGACCTCTTCCTTAAGTTCTTGATATAAAAGGATAAGCACGGCAGCGATTTTCTGCTATCATCAGGCTCATATCCAACTGCCGAGTCTGTTCGCCCCATGATGGCCCTCGAGCTCACGCTCGTCGTTCTGCTGATCATCCTCAACGGTTTCCTGGCCATGTCCGAATTGGCCGTGGTGTCCTCCCGGACCGCGCGCCTGCGCGCCCTCGAAGCGGCCGGCGTGCGCGGCGCGGCAACGGCGCTGCGGCTCGCCGAAGACCCCAGCAAATTCCTCTCCACCGTGCAGATCGGCATCACCTTGGTCGGCGTGCTGGCCGGCGCCTTCTCGGGCGCCACCTTGGCCGAACGGCTCGGCCTCTATCTCGCCGAGCAGGGCATGGCGGAAACCTGGGCCGATGCGGTCAGCCTGGTCGGCGTCGTCGCCATTGTGACCTATCTGTCGCTCATCATCGGCGAACTGGTGCCCAAGCAGATCGCGCTGGGCAATCCCGAGCGCGTCGCCGCCTTCGTGGCGCGGCCGCTGCTATGGATCGGCCGTATTTTCGCGCCGGCGGTGATGCTGCTCGACGTCTCGTCCCGCCTCGTCCTCAAGCTGCTCGGCCGCGAGGGCAAGTCGCAGGAAACGGTGACGGAAGAAGAGATCAAGATGCTCGTCGCCGAAGCCGAAAGCGCCGGCGTGCTGGATCCGGCGGAAAAGCAAATGATCAGCGGCGTGCTGCGCTTCGGCGACCGGCCGGTGAGCGCCTTGATGACGCCGCGCCACGAGGTCGATTGGGTCGATCTCGAGGACAAGCAATCGGAGATTCGCCAGAAGCTCGCCGCCAGCCGCCATTCGCGCCTGCCGGTCGGCAAGGGCAGCGTCGACGAGGTGGTCGGCATCGTCCAGGCGAAGGACCTGCTCAACGCCTATCTGTCGGGCGAGGCGGTCGATATCCGCGGCCATGTGAAGGATGCGCCGATCATTCATGAAAGCGCCGACGCGCTCGAAATGCTCGAAGTGCTCAAGCGCGCCACCGTGCATATGGCGCTCGTCGTCGACGAATACGGCACGTTCCAGGGCGTGGTGACGAGCGGCGACATTCTCGAGGCCATCGCCGGCGCCTTCCGCGAGCAGGGCGAGGAGAGCGAAGATGCCGTGCGGCGCGACGACGGCTCCTGGCTGCTGTCGGGCTCGATGCCGCGCGACGAATTGTCCGATCTGCTGCTGCTGCCGATTCCGGCCGACGCGATGTTCCACACGCTCGCCGGCTTCATGCTGGACAATCTGAAGCGGATGCCGAAGGTCGGCGATTCCGTCGTTGTCGGCGGCTGGCGTCTCGAGGTCGTCGACATGGATGGCCGCCGCATCGATCGCGTCCTGGCGCAGCGCATGGCGGGCGACAGCGAAGAAGGCACCTGGTGAACTTGCTCGTCGCGAAGGGCCGCTAGCCCATGGCCTTGATGCGCGCCATCACGACCGTCGGCGGCTTCACGCTGATCAGCCGCGTGCTCGGCTTCGGCCGCGACATGCTGCTCGCCGCCTTCCTCGGCGCCGGGCCGGTGGCGGACGCCTTCGTCGTCGCCTTCAAGCTGCCCAATCTGTTTCGCCGCCTGTTCGCCGAGGGCGCCTTCAGCGCCGCCTTCGTGCCGATGTTCGCGCGCAAGCTCGCCGGCGAGGGCAAAGAGGCGGCGCGCGCCTTCGCCGAGCAGGCGCAGGCCGCGCTGCTGGTGGCGTTGATCGTCGTCGTCCTGCTGGCCGAAGTTTTCATGCCCTGGGCGCTCGCGCTGATCGCGCCGGGCTTCACCGACGAGCCGGAGAAATTCGCGCTCGCCGTCGAGCTGGCGCGCATCACCTTTCCCTATCTGCTGTTCGTCTCGCTCGTCAGCCTGGTCGGTGGCGTGCTCAACGGCTTGGAGCGCTTCGCCGCCACCTCGGCGACGCCGGTGTTCCTCAATCTCGTGATGATCGCCGGCCTCGCCGGCTGGCAATGGTACGCCCCGTCCGCCGCCCATGGCGCGGCCTGGGGTGTTGCCGTCGCCGGCCTCGCGCAAATGGTCTGGCTCTATCTCGTGATGCGCGCCGCCGGCTTCGGCCTGCGCTTGCGCCGGCCGCGCCTGACGCCCGAGGTCAAGCGCCTGCTCATCCTGATGCTGCCGGTGGCGCTCGGCGCCGGCATCTATCAAGTCAACGTGGTGGTCGATATCGCCATCGCCTCCTTCCTGCCGTCGGGCGCGGTGTCTTATCTCTATTACGCCGACCGCCTGAACCAATTGCCGCTCGGCGTCGTCGGCATCGCCATCGGCACGGCGCTGCTGCCGATCCTGGCGCGCCAGATCCGCTCGGGCGATATCGCGGCGGCGCAGCACAATCAGAACCGCGCGCTGGAAGTGGCGCTGCTGCTCACCTTGCCGGCCGCCGTGGCGCTCGCGGCGCTCGCCCATCCGATCATCCAGGTGCTGTTCGAGCGCGGCGCGTTCGGCGCCGTCGAAGTGGCGGCGACCGCGGCGGCGCTTGCCGCCTATGCCGTCGGCCTGCCGGCGCATGTTCTGGTCAAGGTCTTCACGCCGGGCTATTTCGCGCGCGAGGACACGATCTCGCCGGTGCGCATCGCCATCGGCTGCATGATCGGCAACGCCGTCCTCGCCGTCGCCTTCATGCTGGCGCTCAGGCCCTACGATCTCGGCCATCTCGGCATCGCGCTCGCCACCAGCCTGACCGGATGGATCAACGCCCTGCTGCTCGCGCGCGGCCTGGCCAAGCGCGGCCATTTCCGCATCGACGCGCGCGCCAGGAAGCGGATCTGGCCGATGCTGGCGGCGAGCCTGACGATGGGCGCGGCGCTGGTCGGTCTCGCCGGCCTGCTGGACGATTGGTTCGCCGGGCCGGAACATTTGCGCATCGCCGCGCTGGCGTTGGTCGTCGCTGCCGGCCTCGCGGTCTACGGTCTCGGCGCGCAGCTGATGGGCGCCATGGATCTGCGCGAACTGAAAGGCCTGTTGCGTCGGCCGCCGCGCGCCGCAGCCTCTCCTTCCGACCCGGCCGGCGGGCCTGATCTGACCTGAGGCAGCGCATGGCGGACATATTCAACATTTACGGCCAGCCGATCGGCGCGCCGGTCGAAGATTGGTCGCCGCGGCCCCGGCCGCCGGCCGCGCCGATGGTCGGCCGCACTTGCCGCCTCGAACGGCTCGATGCGGACCGTCACGCCGCCGAGCTGCATGCCGCCCATCGCACGGCTGCCGACGACAGCAATTGGACCTATCTCATGGTCGGGCCGTTCAAGACCTTGGCGGCTTACGAGAAATTCTTGCGCGACGAGGCGGCCAAAAGCGATCCGTTCCATCACGTCGTGATCGACGCCGTCACCGGCAAGGCGGTCGGCATGGCGAATTTCATGCGGATCGATCCGGCCAACGGCGTGATCGAAATCGGCCATGTGGCCTATTCGCCGCTGCTCCAGCAAACCGCCGCCGGCACGGAAGCGATCTATCTCCTGCTGCGCCGCGCCTTCGACGAGTTGGGCTATCGCCGGGTCGAATGGAAATGCGACAGCCTTAATTCGGCCTCGCGGCGCGCGGCGGAACGCTACGGCTTTCGCCATGAGGGCATTTTCCGCCAGGCCACCGTCTATAAGGGCCGCAGCCGCGACACCGCCTGGTTCTCGCTGATCGACCGCGATTGGCCGGGGGTGCGCGCCGCCTTCGAGCGCTGGCTGTCGCCGGACAATTTCGACGCCGCAGGCCGCCAGTGCCGCACGCTCACCGACATCCGCGCCCATCCTTAAGCCTTCCCGCGCCCTCTCCTTGACCGGGGCGGATGGGGGCGCGATAACAGCGGCCCCGTCGTCTCTTTGCGCATTTGGCCCTCATGAACCGCATCTTTTCGGGCGTCCAGCCCACCGGCAACCTGCATCTCGGCAATTACCTGGGCGCCATCCGCAACTGGGTCAAACTGCAGAAAGACTATGATTGCATCTTCTGCATCGTCGATCTGCACGCCCTCACCCTGCCGCAGAACCCCGACGAGCTGCGCAAGCACACCCGCGAGGTGACGGCCGCCTATGTCGCCGCCGGCATCGACCCCGACGCCTGCACGATCTTCAACCAATCGACGGTGCCCGGCCATTCGGAGCTCGCCTGGCTGCTCGGCACCCTGACGCCGCTCGGCTGGCTCAACCGCATGACCCAGTTCAAGGAAAAGGCCGGCAAGCAGAAGGACAACGCCGGGCTCGGGCTCTATGCCTATCCGGTGCTGATGGCCGCCGACATCCTGCTCTATAAGGCGACCCATGTGCCGGTCGGCGAAGATCAGAAGCAACATCTGGAACTGGCGCGCGACATCGCCGGCGCCTTCAACCGCCGTTTCGAGACGGACTATTTTCCGCTGCCCGAGCCGCAGATCCTCGGCGAGGCGACGCGCGTCATGAGCTTGCGCGACGGCTCCAAGAAGATGAGCAAGTCCGACGAGTCGGACTATTCGCGCCTCAACATGACCGACGACGCCGACACCATCGCCCAGAAGGTGCGCAAGGCGCGCACCGATCCCGAGCCGTTGCCGAGCGAGGTCGACGGGCTCGCAGGCCGCCCCGAAGCCGACAATCTCGTCACGATTTTCGCCACCCTGGCCGGCCGTAGCCGCGCCGACGTGCTCGGCGAATTCGGCGGCAAGCTGTTTTCCGAATTCAAGGGCGCCCTGGTCGATCTCGCCGTCGCCACCCTCGGCCCGATCGGCGCCGAGATGCGCCGCCTGACGGCGGATACGGCCTATGTCGATGCGATCCTCAAGCGCGGCGCCGAGCGCGCCGGCGAAATCGGCGCGCGCCATATGAACGAAGTGAAGGACATCATGGGCCTGCTGCGGCCCTGAGCCTCTCGCCTTTTTCTTCGCCGCGCCGCGATTTTTGAACGACGACCCGAAACGCTGCGCGTATAGTCGGCGGATCACGCGTTAGGACAACCCTAAGATTCCGCCGTCATTCGTCGGCGAGCGGAGCGGATCAGGCCTATGGACATCTATCTGCCGATCGCCGAGATCTCGGAGAACGTCTTCGTTCTCCTTGCGCTCGGGGCCGGGGTGGGGTTCCTGTCCGGGCTGTTCGGCGTCGGCGGCGGTTTTCTCACCACGCCGCTCCTCATCTTCATCGGCATCCCGCCCGCCGTCGCGGTCGCCACCGGCGCCAATCAGACGCTCGCCGCCTCGGTCTCCGGCACCATCGCGCATTTTCGCCGCGGCAATGTCGACTTCAAGATGGGCGGCATCCTGGTCGCCGGCGGCATCGTCGGCTCGGTCTTCGGCGTCTGGCTGTTCGGCCTGCTGCGCGAGCTCGGCCAGCTCGAGCTGGCGATTTCCTTCGCCTATGTCGTCCTGCTCGGGAGCCTCGGGCCGTTGATGATCATCGAAAGCTGGCGCGCCATGCGCCGCCAGGGCGCGACCGGCCTGCCGCAGCGCAAATTGCATCAGCACACCTGGATGCACGGCCTGCCGTTCAAACTGCGCTTTCCCAAGTCGCGGCTCTACGTCAGCGCCCTGCTGCCGCTCGGTCTCGGCGTCATCGTCGGCATTCTGTCGGCCATCATGGGCGTCGGCGGCGGCTTCATCATGGTGCCGGCGATGATCTATCTCATCGGCATGCCGACCCTGGTCGTCATCGGCACCTCGCTGTTCCAGATCATCTTCGTCACCGCCAACGTCACCTTCCTGCAAGCGACGCAGAATCAGACGGTGGACGTGCTGCTGGCGCTCATCCTGCTCGTCGGCGCGGTGATCGGCGCCGAGTTCGGCACGCGCTTCTCGGCGAAGCTGCGCGGCGAACAGCTGCGCGCCCTGCTCGGCGTCATCATCCTGGCCGTCGGCCTGAAGATCTTCATCGATCTGTTCCTGCCGCCGCTCGATCTCTATAGCCTGGCCTTCGCGCCATGATGCGGCGGATTCGCCATACGGCCCTCGGCCTGTTCGCGCTCCTGGCGCTGGCCTTGTCGGCGGGGCCGGCGCGCGCCCAGGCGCTGGTCGCCGACCTGTCAGACCATTTCATCGCCATCACCACCGGTTTCATCGGCACCGACGTCCTGCTGTTCGGCGCCATCGAAGGCGACGGCGATGTCGTCGTCGTGCTGCGCGGCCCGTCGGGCCGCGAACTGGTACGGCGCAAAAGCCGCGTCGCCGGCATTTTCGTCAACGACAAGGACATGGCCTTCGCCAATGTCCCGACCTTCTACAGCGTGTCGTCGAACCGTCCGCTCGGCGAGATTCTCAGCCCCAACGTGCGCATGCGTCACGAGATCGGCTTCGATACCTTGCGCCTCACGCCCGAGCGCACGGCGGATGCCGCAGATCTGCCGCTCGCCGACACCTTCCGCCAGGCCTTGATCCGCAACAAGCAGCGCGCCGAGCTCTATGTCGAGGACCCGGGCAAGGTGGTCTTCCTCGGCGCGCGCCTGTTCCGCACCCGGGTCTATTTCCCGTCGAACCTGCCGACCGGCAGCTACACCGCCGACGTCTATCTCGTGCGCGGCGGCGCCGTGGTCAGCGCGCAGTCGACGCCGCTCGTCGTCAGCAAGGTCGGCTTCGGCGCCGAGGTCTATGATTTCGCCTACAACTGGCCGATGGCCTATGGCGCGCTCGCCGTCCTGCTGGCCCTGCTCGCCGGCTGGCTCGCCGCGCTCGTTTTCCGCCGCACGTAAACTCTCCGCCCCCCACGATGGAGACCCGCATGGACCGATGGATCACCCGCCCGCAAGATGCCTGCCGATTGCGACGGAGGCCGTCATGACCGGCGACAGCCCCGTCCCGCCGTCCTCGTCGGCCGAGCAGCCTTCGGCGACCATCGAGCGGGTCTTTCTCGTCGTCGTCGACAAAAGCGAGGAGCATAAAGTCGCCCTGCGCTACGCCGCGCTGCGCGCCAAGCGCACCGGCGGCCGCGTCGCGCTGCTCTATGTCATCGCCCCGACCGACTTCCAGGCCTTCGGGTCGGTCGAAAACCTGATGCGCGAGGAGCAGCGCCAGGAAGCCGAAACCGTCCTGCAAGGCCTCTCGGTCGAGGTTCAGGCGATCTGCGGCAAGACGCCGGTCTTCCACATCCGCGAAGGCAATGTCGCCGACGAACTGCTCGCCCTGATCGACGAGGACCAGGGCATCTCCGTGCTCGTGCTCGCCGCCGCCGCGCGCGGCAAAAACCCCGGCCCGCTGATCACGGCGCTCGCCGGCAAGATGTGGACGAAGCTCCATATCCCCATGACCATCGTGCCGGGCGATCTCGGCAATCAAGAGCTCGACCGCCTCGCTTAACGGGCCGCTCCCTGACGGGAACCGTCCCCCGCGCCGTCCGTTTTAAAAGCAGCGGACCCACAGCGCACGATTTTGTGTCCGCCCAAATGTAAGCCTGGCTAACGCGGGGTGTGGACAATATGACAATCATTCCCCAATGGATTCCTCGCCTTAGCCCCCGCCTGCCCATGGTTCAGGCAGGCAAGTTCCCGTTAACCATATGATTATGTTAGGGAAAATTATGTTGATTTTGATCGACCCGCCAACCATTTGTTAACGGCTTTTTAAGACCTCGTTCCTGATCACCATCCGGATACGCCTCCCCCCATGTTCATCCAGACCGAGCAGACCCCCAATCCCGCGACCCTGAAGTTTCTTCCGGGTCGTGACGTGATGGCGGAGGGCACGGCCGATTTCCCCACCGCCGAGACCGCCGCCCGCTCGCCGCTCGCCGCCGCGCTGTTCGCCGTCGAAGGCGTCCGCGGGGTGTTTTTCGGCGGCGACTTCGTCACGGTGACCAAGGCCGAGGAGCGCGACTGGCAGCTGCTCAAGCCGTCGATCCTCTCGGTCATCATGGAGCATTTCACGGCCGCGCAGCCGCTGTTCAGCGGCGCCGCCGAGTCGGCCGGGTCCGACGCGTCGGACGACGGCGAGATCGTCACCCAGATCAAAGAACTTCTGGCCACCCGGGTCCGCCCGGCCGTGGCCCAAGACGGCGGCGACATCGTCTTCCAAAGCTTTGAAGACGGGATCGTCACTCTGCACCTTCAAGGGTCGTGCGCGGGTTGCCCGAGCTCGACGGCCACCTTGAAGGCGGGGATCGAGAACCTCCTCCGGCACTACATCCCCGAAGTTCGGGAGGTGAGGGCGGCCCAGTAGCACGGGCCGTTCCAGCCGCCGACGCGGCCCATTCACAGGGCCGTCCGGCGTGCGCCTTCCGCTGCCTACCGCGTAAAGCATTTGAAAACACGGGGGAGGAGCGCGGCTATGAAAGGAATTTTTTTGTCTGCATCGTTCGTTCGTTTGTTGCCGTCCTTCGGCATTTTCTCGTCTCGGCCCGTTCAGCTCAGCGCCGGTCTTCTCACGCTCGGTCTGCTCGCCGGGCTGGCCGTGCCGTTCGTCTCCGATGTGATCAAGGCCCCCTCGGCGGCCGGCGACCGCATTGCCTATACGCTGAAGCTGACGCCGGACGATGAGCGCGGCGCCGCCTGGAGCAAATTCGCCGCCGCCGGAAATTTCGACGGCCTCGACGTCGCCCGCGCCATGACGGCGCTCGGCGACAGCAAGCGCATCGTCGCCGCCTTCGAGGACATGGGCTACCGCCTCGACATGCTGCGCGGCGGCGACGGCACCGTGCCGCGCATCTATCTTCAGACGCTGCCGGCCGATCTCTCCGACATCGCCTCGACCAATTTGCGCAAGGCCGTCTTCATCAAGTCGATGCTGCCGCTGATCCTGCGCGTCAACGAAGAGATCGTCGATCTGCGAGGGTCGCTGCAGTCGCTCGCCGGAGAGCTCGAAGCCGGCCGCAAACTCGCCGCTGACGATCTCAAGCTGATCGACGACACCGCCGACCTCTATGGCGTGAAGCCCGGCGAGCGCGCCGTCATGCTGCGCGACCTGCTGCGCCGCGTCGATATCGTGCCGCCGTCGCTGGCGTTGACCCAGGCGGCGCTCGAAAGCGGCTGGGGCACCTCGCGCTTCGCCCAAGAGGGCAATGCGCTGTTCGGCCAGAAGGCCTTCAACGACAGCGTTGAAAGCCTGCTGGCGCGCCACAAGAAGCCGGCCGACGCGCACCGCTATCGCAGCTACGACAGCCTGATGAGCGCCGTGCGCTCATATGCGCACAATCTCAATTCGCATCCCGCCTATGGCGAATTCCGCGCCCAGCGCGCCGATCTGCGCAAGAAGGCCGGCAATGCTCCGCTCGACGGCGACAGCCTGGCCCGCACCCTGCTGCGCTATTCCGAGCGCGGGCTCAGCTACACCGCCGACCTGCGCCAGATGATGCGCTCGAACGGCATGCGCCTGTACGATTCGGCGCGTCTTGAAGCGCCCGGCACGCAGTTCGCCAGCCGCGCGCCGTCCGGCGCCTAGTCGGGCGGCTTTGCGCGGCCCGACTTTGTCGCGTGCTTATTAGTCAGGGGGATTTTCCCCCGGCGGAAACGGCACGAAAAATTGCGTGCCGTACCAGCGCCAGCGATCGCCGCCCGCCGGCAGCGTGCAATTGAGCCGCGCGCGACCCGGCGGAAAGGCCGCCGGAATGCGCACTTCGATGCGCCGCGCGTCGAGCCGCTCGATCTTCAGGGTCTGATCGGCGTAATAGCATCCCATCCGTTCGACATTGCGCAAATCGCTCGTCAGGGTGAAGCCGACTGCCGGCGGATTCTCGCCGGCGAGGAACGGATCGGTCGGCGTCACGTCGTCGACCGGGATCGGCAGGGCGCGCGCCGCCATGCGAAAACGTGTCATGTCGCCAAGCCGCTCGTTGAGCGAGAAGCGCGGCAGGTAGAAAAAATCCTCGCCCGCGTGAACGACGCCGGAATGCTGGCCGAAGGCCGCCACATAGCCGGCTTTCCGCACCTGCGCCCTCACCGTCAGGCTCATCTCGCCGTAAGGATAGGCGAACAGGACCGGCGGCTTGCCGATTTCCGCCTCGATGCGCGCCGCCGATTTCGCCAGTTCTTCGGCGTTGTGCGTTTCGTCCATCAGCGGCATGTGCGGATGGCTCGCCGTCTGGCTGCCGATGGTGACGAGGCCCGACTGGCTCAGTTCGCGCAATTGATCCCAGCTCATGAAGCCGAGGGCCTTGCGGTCGATGCTGTCGGTGGCGATGAAGATGGTGAAGGGGAAGTTCGCCGCGCGCAGGCGCGGCCAGGCATTGGTGTAAACCGAGGCATAGGCGTCATCGATCGAGATGCCGACGGTCCTGTCCGCCAGCGTCTCGCCGCCCTGTAAGGCGGCGACGATGTCGGCGAGCGGCAGCACATTGTAGCCGCCGTCCTGCAATTCGCGCAGATGGCCCTCGAACTGGTCGAGGCGAATGTTGGTCGAGGGAATCTGGCTTTCGCCGAAGCGGTGATAGATGAACAGAACGGCATGCGGCGCGATGGGCTCGTCGCCGCGGCCCGCGGATTGCGCCATCGCCGATCCGGCGACGGATGTGAGCGCCGCGATTACGATAAACTGGAAAATGGCGAATCGAACGATGGCGAACTGAATGGCGGCATAGGCGCGCTGAATACGGACCGGCATCTCGGCTCTCTCCCTCCGGCGCGCTCTCGCTTGCGCGGCGCAGCCTGTTCTTGCGCCGATTATGACGCCTTTCGCCGCCCGGCGAAAGGCGACCGCGCTCACATCATGGGAGGCGCGGCTTTGCCATCGTCGATCAGCGGGTAGCGCCGCGAATCGAAAAGCTGGTAGTGCCACCATTCGTTGCGGTAAAAATCCCAGCCCGCCGAGGTCATGAGGCCGATCAGCAAGAGACGGTTGCGCTGGGCGGCCGGGGAAATGCCGTCGGTGACGCCATGGTGCGACAGCGGCGTGAAGGCATCGAAGCCGGTGCCCATGTCGAGTTCGCGGCCGTCGGCGTCGAGCAGATTGAGATCGACCGCGACCCCGCGCGAATGGGGCGAGCCGCGCCGGGGGTCGGCGAGAAATTCCGGATCGGGCCTGGCGTTCCACAATTTCCATTGCGCCTCGGTCGGCCGGTAGGCGTCGAAGATCTTGAGGCGAAATCCGAGCGGCTTGGCCAGGTCGATGGCGCGTTGCAGCTTTTCCGCCGCGTCCGGATGCAGGTAGCATGCGGCGCGCCCATAGACCGGCTGTTCGGTGATATTCTGCGCCGTGGCGTAGGCGATCTCGATCTCGACGTCGAAGGCCGGCGCGGCGATCTCGATCAGCGGCACAAGCGGCAGGCTAGGCGCGGGCGCGGTTAAGGGCGTATTCACGGACGACGATCCAGCGATGATGACGGTGTGGACGGCCATGATGCAGCGAACGGACATTTTGCGCACCGGCAATTTGACGAAGAGGCGCGCGCGCCAATGACGGCACCAATGCCCGCCGCTGTCCTCGCCTTCGACACCGCCTGCGACGCCTGCTCGGCCGCCGTCTGGCGCGACGGCGCTGTGCTGGCCCGCGAATTCGTCGCGATGGCGCGCGGCCAATCGGAAGCCCTGCTGCCGATGATCGAGCGCGTGATGGCGGCGGCGAAACTCGAGTTCGCCGATCTGGCCGCGATCGGCGTGACCGTCGGGCCCGGGGCCTTCACCGGCCTGCGCATCGGCCTTGCCGCCGCACGCGCCATCGCGCTGGCCAGCGGCAAGCCCGCCGTCGGCGTCACCACGCTCGAGGCGATCGCCGCCGCGCTGGCGCCGGCGCCCGGTTCGCTCGTCGTCGCGATCGACGCCAAGCGCGAGGATCTCTATGTGCAGCAGTTTGCCGGCGGCGCGGTTTGGCGGCCGGCGAGCGCGCCGATCGCCCAATTGCCCGCAGCGGTGGCGCTGCCGGCCGGGCCATTCGCCATCGCCGGCGATGGCGCGGCGCGGCTGTACGCGGCGCTGGACGGCGAAGCCCGCGCCCGCGCGACCCTGATCGCCGATCATGCCTTGCTCGATGCGGCCGTCGTCGCCCGCCTCGCGGCGGCGCATCTCGTCTCCGGCGAGGCGGTCGTCTCGCCGCGTCCGCTCTACTTGCGGCCGCCCGACGCCAAATTGCCGCAGGACGGCGGGCGCATCCGGGTCACGCCGATGCGGAGCGGGGCATGAGCAGCGTGATGCCCGAGGTCAAACTGCTGCCGGTCGGCGCGGCCTATCACGTCGTCATCGCCGAACTGCACCAGCGCTGTTTCGACGATGGCTGGACCGCCTATACCGTGGGCCAGGTCATGCGCATGGAAGGCGCCTTCGGCTATGTCGCCGTGCTGGAAACGGCGGACGACGAGATTCCGATGGGGTTCGCCCTGGCGAGCGGCACGCTCGACGAATGGGAATTGCTGTCGATCGCCGTGCTGCCCGAGCATCGCCGGATCGGCGCGGCGCGGCGCCTGATGGATGCGATCGTGATCGGCGTGCGCGCGCACCAGGGCGACAAGCTGTTTCTCGAAGTCGCCGAGGACAATGCGCCGGCGCGCCGGTTCTATGAATCCTACGGCTTCAAGCCGGTCGGCCGCCGGCCGGGCTATTACAAGCGGCCGAGCGGGCCGGCCATGACGGCGCTCACCATGCGCCGGGATCTCGCCTAGATTCCACCGCCAGCGATCGGCGCCTCAACGCTTGCGAATGCGCAAGAGGTAGGTCTCGCCGTCGCTCTCGGCCCCGGCTTCCACCTCCAGCGCCAAGACCTCGTGGCCGTGATCGCGCACCGAGCGCGGCACGTTGTCGCGCGGCTCGGCGCCTTTGAGGCGGACCTCGGCGATCTCGCCCGGCGCCATGCGCTCGAGCAACAATTTGGTCTTCACGAAGGTCATTGGACAGACCTCGGAAGTGATGTCCAAACGATGACCGGTCATTTTAATAACATTCGCTTGTTCTGCTTGATGAATCTAAAGAAATCCGCATTGAAGCAGTGAATAAAAGAACATATAACCCTGCAGATCATCAAAGCGGAGTACGCCGGATGCCTGAGGATAATGCCTCCAACGACCTTCTTGTCTTGACGACGGAGATCGTGTCTTCCCACGTCGCGAACAATACTGTCTCGACGAGCGATCTTCCGCAGTTGATTCAGCAGGTCTACGCGACCTTGGCCGGCATCGGCAAGGGCTCCGCCGGCCTCAACGCCATGGGCGAACGTCCCGAACCGGCCGTGGCGATCAAGAAGTCCGTCATGCCCGATTACATTGTCTGTCTCGAGGACGGCCGCAAGCTCAAGATGCTCAAGCGCCACCTCAAGACCGCCTACAACCTGACGCCGGACGATTACCGCGAACGGTGGGGCTTGCCCGCCGATTATCCGATGGTCGCCCCCAATTACGCCAAGCAACGCAGTTCGCTGGCCAAAAAGATCGGTCTCGGCACCAAGCCGCGCAAGCGCTCGCGCTAGAGACGCGCTATTGGATTGAAACGGCCTGTTTGAGCCCCCCTATATTCCTGCAGGCCGCTGATTTCGTTCGCGGAACGGCCAAGGGATCGGCGCAAGGGCAGGGTAGGCGGGACCGGCCTAATCGGTTATGGTGTCGCCGTTTGGCGCAGTTCGCCGCGCCTGGAGGGTAATGATGGCTCAGGACGTCTCGACGCTCGAAAAACTCTGCCTCGACAAGGGCATGAAAATGACCGGCCAGCGCCGCGTCATCGCGCGGGTGCTATCGGATGCCGAGGATCACCCCGACGTCGAAGAATTGCATCGCCGCGCCTCGGCCATCGATCCGCGCATCAGCATCGCCACGGTTTACCGCACCGTCCGCCTGTTCGAAGAAGCCAACATCCTG
>LNFM01007909.1_pt1 | contig 16333 bp, 14 predicted proteins | sample 596031 | NCBI WGS metagenome assembly LNFM01 (sample SAMN04254537, study PRJNA301005) | activated carbon metagenome | isolation source: dual media filters at the Ann Arbor, Michigan drinking water treatment plant | place: USA: Ann Arbor
ACTTGCCTTTCCACTTCATCGAGATGATCTTGAGTCACTATAGGACGCTGTTTAAGGTGATATGGACCGCAAAAGTGCGGAACAACGTATACGGATGTTCATCCTGGCGCCCCTTGCTGCAAGCTAAGTGCTTGTTTTGTTTGAAGAATTCTGACAAATATAGCGTAGGGCAGTGCTCATGACAAACCTAGCAAACCCGAGATTCAGTGGCACGGTGCATTCCTCAAGCCTGCCGCAGCAAAGCCTGCCCCGCCCTCACCTCTACCCCCGTCATCAGCCCCTTCGCCATGTCCATCTCCTCCGGAGCCAGCACCACGATGGTAGATCCATGCTCAAACCACCCCATCTCCTGCCCGCGCTTGAGCGGCGCATCACAGGCGATGACCTGCTCGCCCCGGTAGTCGTGGTGCAGGTTCAAGTCCAAAAAATGCAGGCGCACGCTGGCCACCAGGATGGCACCTACGGGCACGAGGGTCAGCGCCTGGCCTGAGGGCAGCTCGGCCTCGATCACGGCGCGGTCGTTACGGCAGTAGAGGCTGGGCACGCGCTTGAGTGCGATGGGGTTGACGTTCCACATATCGCCCTGGATATGGGTGACGCGCCTGACGGTGCAGTCGGTGGGCGCATGGAAGCGGTGGTACATGCTGGCGCGCAGGCGCAGGGTAACGTAGGTACCGCCCTGGTGTTGAGCGGCCAGTTCCTTGCTGCCCAGCAGCTCGGTGAGGCTGTAGGGCATGCCCTTGATCTGCAGCAACTCATCGCCTGCGATACGGCCATGGCCGCCCACGATGCCATCGCTGGGGCTGCAGACCACCTGCGGGTCCGCATCGAAAAGCCGCGCGCCCTCTTTCAGTTCACGCACAAAACAGTCGTGCAGGCTTTGGAACTGCTGTTTTTTCGCCTCACTCAGGTCCAGGTCACCGAAGAACTTGAACAGGGCGATGGAGGCATCACGCACCAGCGGCTGGCGGATCTTGCTGAAACGGCCCATGAAACGCGTGAGCGCCACACGGGGCAGTCGGTTGGTGAGCACGAAGTTCAGGCCTTCCTGCTGCAGGAGGCTGTCGCGGATTTTTTTAAATGTCATGGTCTTTTCACGCGCTTGTCAAATCAGTTGAATACAAAGAGCCATCGCTCATCACGGAACTGTCATGGCTTACGAACTTGTCTGGATTGCCGGCGCCGCCGGCCTCACACTGCCCGCCCTCAAGCGCCGCCTGGAACTCTCGCGCGCGAAGCACCCATCGCTGGCCGGGCATTCGCGCATGGCCAAGCGGCTGGCGCGCTGGATTCCCGGTTACGCCTACGACGAGGCCACTTTTTTTGCCTGCGATGGCGCGCCCGACGAGGTGGTGCAGCAGCGCCGCGCGGGCTTCTTTGCGCTGGCCGGTCGGCTGCGGGCCAAGGCGCCGCAATCCATCGCGATGACCAGGGAAGCACGTGAGGGCCTGCCGGACCTGCGTTTCACGGGTGCCTACCGCGTCCCCTACCAGTTCAGCCCCTACCTGCGCCAGCACCTGCAGGTGGGAGGTTTTGTGCAGGCCACCGAAGGCGTGAGCGTGACGGACATCGACGGCAACGGCTACATCGACCTCACCGGTTCCTACGGCGTGAACGTCATGGGCATGGACTTCTACAAGTCCTGTATCGCAGCGGGTGCGCGCATTGCGCAGGACCTGGGCCCTGTGCTGGGCGCCTACCACCCCTGCGTGGCCGACAACGTGAAGCGACTGCAGCAGATCAGCGGTCTGGACGCGGTGTCCTTCCACATGAGCGGCACCGAAGCCGTGATGCAGGCTGTGCGCCTGGCGCGTTACCACACGGGCAAACGCCACCTGGTGCGTTTCTGCGGCGCTTATCACGGCTGGTGGGAAGACGTGCAGCCGGGCCCGGGCAACCCCCTGCCCCCGCGCGAAACCTACACCCTGCGCGACATGCACGAGGCTTCGCTCAAGGTGCTGCGCACGCGACGCGATATCGCCTGCGTGCTCATCAACCCGCTGCAGGCCCTGCACCCCAACAAGAACGCACCGGGCGATTCCACCCTGCTGGACAGCAGCCGCAGCGCAGGCTACGACCGCGCGGCTTACACGCGCTGGCTGCAACAGCTGCGCGAGGTCTGTACCGAGCGCGGCATCGTGCTGATCTTCGACGAGGTGTTCCTGGGCTTTCGCCTGGCGGCGCGCGGCGCGCAGGACTACTTTGGCGTCAAGGCCGATCTGGTCACCTACGGCAAGACCCTGGGTGGCGGCCTGCCCGTGGGCGTGGTCTGCGGCAAGCAGGAGTTGATGCAGCGCTTCCGCGAGGACAAGCCGGCCGACATCTGCTTCGCACGCGGCACCTTCAACGCCCACCCCTACGTGATGGGGGCGATGAACGAGTTCCTGCGCCGGCTGGACACACCCGAGATCAGCGCGATCTATCAGGATCTGGACGCCACCTGGGATGCACGGCGCGATCGCTTCAACGCCCGCATGCTGGCCGAGGGCCTGCCGCTGCAGGCGGCGAACATGAGCAGCGTCTGGACCCTGGGCTACACCCGCCCTTCGCGCTACAACTGGATGCTGCAGTACTACCTGCGCGATCACGGCCTGGCCCTGAGCTGGGTGGGCACGGGCCGTTTCATCTTCAGCCTGAACTTCACGGACGCCGACTTTGATGACATGCTGGAGCGTTGTGTGCAGGCCGGTCTGCAGATGCAGCGCGGCGGCTGGTGGTGGCAGGCCCCGGGCCAGACGAACAAGACCATCAAGCGCGGGCTGCTGCGGGAGATGTTGCGCCATCTGGTGCGGCGCTGAAGAGGAATTAAAAACCCGGTGCGGAAAAATCGCACCGGGAAAAGAGTTTCAACCTTGCTGACGGGCCATCTCGGCCTCATGCTCGGCACGTTCCTCGATCAGGTACTCGGGCTTGGCAATCAGTTCGCCCTTCAGCAGGTACAGCGGCGACTTCCAGTAGAGCAGGATGTCGTGGAAGGGGTCGGTGATGATCTTGGTGGCCCAGACAATGCCGGTGTACAGGCTTTGCGTCAGCGCCAGCTGCAGCACGCGGAAGGCCAGGCCGCCCACACCCAGCCACAGCCAGAGCCAGTCCACATTGAGCACGTAGCCGCTGGGCTGGGTGTGCGCTTCCAGCAGACCGAAGAAATCCGGCTGCAGCCAAAGCGCCACGGGCAGGCCGGCCCAGACGGCCATGAGCACCACCTTGCGCTGCAGGTTGTAGCCCACCTTGATCTCTTCCTTGTACTCGTGCGTGGCCTGGTTCACCTGGTCGTAGCCCTTGGGCTCGAAGAAGAAGTGGCCGGACTGGCGCGAGACCATGGAGATCAGCCAGGCGATGAGCGCGGCGACCGGAGGATTGATGAAGAGGAAGGCATAGGCCACCAGGAAGGCGATGGCGCTGACGAGATGCAGCGACTGGTTGATGCGGCTGTGGTGGTAGTAGCGATGGTCGTCCCAGCGCTGGACCTTGAGGGCTTGCAGGAATTGGCTCACGAAGACTCCTTGGTGTGTCGTCAAAACAGAGGGCAGCAAAGCTGCGCCTGGGGGCATGGTCGGCCCCGCCCGTGAAAGAACGATGACAGGGCTACAGCCGTCATCAAAATTTCATGGGCAGACGCTGCGTGCGCACCACGCTGTCATCGAACTGAGACAAACGCGCCGCAAGATAGATGCATGAAACCCGACACCACCGACATCCTGGTCGAAGACCTGCCGCCAGCGCAGACCCATCTGCGCATTGCCGTTGTCACCGAGACCTACCCGCCCGAGATCAACGGCGTGGCGCTCACGCTGCAGCGTGTGGTGGAGGGCCTGCGCGAGCGCGGCCACCAGGTGCAACTGGTGCGCCCGCGCCAGGCCAGCGAAACCCCGCCGGGTGCGTCGGGCGACGTGCTGATGCGCGGCATGGCCATCCCGCGTTACCCGCACCTGCAACTGGGCCTGCCCTCGCGCCGCCAGCTGGAGCCGCTGTGGACGCTCAAGCGGCCAGACCTCGTGCATATCGCGACCGAAGGGCCGCTGGGCTGGTCGGCGCTGCGCGTGGCGCGCAAGCTGCGCATCCCCGTCACCTCGGACTTCCGCACCAACTTCCACGCCTACAGCAGCCACTACGGCATGGGCTGGCTGAGCAAGCCCATCATGGCCTACCTGCGGCGTTTCCATAACCAGACGCTGAGCACCATGGTGCCCACACGCGGCCTGGCCGAACGGCTGGGCGAAGCCGGCTTCGAGCGCCTGCAGGTGGTGGCGCGTGGCGTGGACACCGCCATCTTCGACCCGGCCCGCCGTGACGAGGCGCTGCGCGCGAGCTGGGGCGTGGGGCCCGACACCCCCGTGCTGCTCTGTGTGGGCCGCCTCGCACGCGAGAAGAACCTGCCGCTGCTGGTGCGCGCCTATGCCCAGGCCAGGCTGGTGCAGCCCGGGCTCAAGCTGGTCCTCGTGGGCGACGGCCCCATGCGCGCCGAGCTGCAGGCCCTGGCACCCGACGCCATCCTCACGGGCCAGCTGGCCCGGCTGGAACTGGCACGGCACTACGCCAGCGCCGACATCTTCGGTTTCCCCAGCCAGACCGAGACTTTCGGCAATGTGGTGCTGGAAGCCATGGCCAGCGGCCTGGCCGTGCTGGCCTATGACTACGCGGCCGCTTCGGAAAACATCACACCGGGCCGCACCGGCCTGCTGGCCGCGATGGACGACGAGGACGCTTTTGTGCGTCAGGTCGCCGAACTGGCCCAGGACGCCGGCCTGCGGCAGCGCCTGCGCGCCGCCGCACGTGACGCCGCACGCCAGAACGACTGGGCCGGCATCGTGGGACAGATCGAGAGCGTCATGAAGCTGGCGATTGCCAGCAGCATGGCCGGCGGTGAACGCCGGCCCTCAATCGCGCCGCAGCAGATGGCCTAGCAAAGATTGGCGCCCTGGTGCCCCGCCCCGGCGCCAGAGGTTGTGCCCGATGAACACGGCCAGCCCCAGGCCGGCCAGCACCATGACCAGCTGCACCGGCACCTGCAGGGCGATCAGGCCGGCATAAAGACCCAGCATGACGAGAACGCTGAGGTTCTCGTTGAAACCCTGCACGGCGATCGACTGGCCCGCCGTCAGCAGGCGGTGGCCGCGGTGCTGCAGCAGCGCATTCATGGGCACCACCAGCATGCCGCCGAGCGCCCCCACCATCAGCAGCGAGGGCACAGCCCAGGTCCAGTCCGGCACCCAGACCGTCAGCGCCATCAAGCCGCCCATCAGCAGGCCCAGGGGCAGCACGCTGGTGGCGTGGCGCAGGCGCAAACGGCTGGCCACCAGCACCGCGCCCGCTACCACCCCGACGGCAACGATGGCCTGCAGGTAGGCGGCCTGGTCCAGGCTCAGGCCCAGCACCTGCACGGCCCAGTGCAGCACGGCGAACTGCAGCATGGCCCCGATGCCCCAGAAGGTGGTGGTGACCGCCAGCGAGAGGCCGCCGCTGCGGTCGCGCCACAGCGTGGCATTGGCGTGCCGGAAGTCGGCCAGCATGCGCAGGGGCGCGCGGTCACGCGCCGGATAGGACTTGCCGCTGGGCACGATGGCCAGGTTGCACAGGGAGGACAGCACATAGAGGCCGGCGACCAGCAGCAGGGACACGTTGAGCGCAGGCGACGACGCACCGGCGGCCACCGGCCACAGGCTGCCGGCCCAGCCCACCGCAGTGGAGCCCAGCCACAGCGGCGAGATCAGGCCGCCGCCCAGCACCGTGCCCAGCAGCACGGAGAGCACCACCGTCGATTCGACCCAGCCATTGGCCGCCACCAGCGCGGCCGGCGGCACGCTCTCCGTCAGCAGGCCGTACTTGGCCGGCGCGTAGGCCGAGGCGCCCAGGCCCACCAGGGCAAAAGCCAGCATGGGATGCACGCCATACAGCAGCGCCAGCGCACCCAGCAGCTTGAGCGCGTTCATCCAGGCCATCAGGCTGCGCTTGCAGACGGCGTCGGCCAGCGCACCGATGAAGGGCGCCAGGAAGACATAGGACAGGGTGAAGGCGAACTTGAGCAGCGGCGCCCACCACAGCGGCGCGCCCAGGTGCTGCAGGTGGGCGATGGCAACGATGAGCAGCGCGTTGTCGGCCAGCGAGGAAAGAAACTGGGTGGCCATGATCCACCCGAAGCCGCGCGGTAACTGCCTAGACATGCACCATGGCGCGGGCTGGCGCAGCGGGCCGGGCCAGGCTCTCCATGCCGACCGCGGCGGCGACGGCCTGCTCGGCCAGCGCATTGCGCCGGCCTATGCCCTGGTAGGCGATGCCCAGTTCCTGCAGCTGCTGCGGGTCGTAGAGATTGCGGCCATCGATGATGAGCGGATGGCGCAGTGCCTGGCGGATCAGGTCAAAGTCGGGGTTATGGAAAAGCTTCCACTCCGTCACCACCAGCAGCGCGTCGGCGCCGTCCAGGGCGGACATCGCGTCGCCCACGAGCTTCAGGCGCGCGAGGCCCTGCGGAATGTCGGCCAGGTCCTCGGCCAGTACGGCCTGCGCCGCTTCCATGGCCACGGGATCGTGCGCCACCACCTCGGCGCCACGCAGGATGATCTGGCGGATCAGGTGGCGGCTGGGCGCCTCGCGCATGTCATCGGTCTGCGGCTTGAAGGCCAGGCCCCAGAGGGCAAAACGGCGCCCGTGCAGATCACTGCCGAAATGCGCAATGACCCGGCGCGAGAGCACCTGGCGCTGGGCCTGGTTGACGCGCTCGGTGGCGTCCACCAAGTGCATCTGGCTGCCATGCTGCTGCGCGGTCTGCATCAGCGCGCGGGTGTCCTTGGGGAAACAGCTGCCGCCGTAGCCCGTGCCCGCGTAGAGAAAACTCGGGCCGATGCGGCTGTCGCTGCCGATGCCGCGGCGGATGGCGTCCACGTCGGCGCCCACCAGGTCGGCCAGGTTGGCCATCTCGTTCATGAAGGAGATGCGCGTGGCCAGCATGGCGTTGGCCGCGTACTTGGTGAGCTCGGCGCTGCGCACGTCCATCCAGACCGTACGTTCGTGGTGGCGGTTGAGCGAGGCATACAGGCGTGTCATCGCCGCACGTGCCATCTCGCCGGGGGCACCGGCGGGCAGGCCGATGACGATGCGGTCCGGGCGCATGAAGTCGTCGATGGCTGCGCCTTCCTTGAGGAACTCGGGGTTGGAAATCACCGCGCAAGGCAGTCCGGAGCGGTCCCGCTCCTGCAGGGCGGCGGTGATCACCGCCTCGACCCGCTCGGCCGTGCCCACGGGCACCGTGGATTTGTTGACGATGACCAGGGGCCGCGACACGGTCTGCCCCACCTGGCGCGCCACCTCCAGCACGTGGCCCAGATCGGCCGAGCCATCTTCCTTCGGCGGCGTGCCGACGGCGATGAACAGGACCTCACAGGTCTCGAGCGCGTCCGCAAGGCGGGTGGTGAAGAACAGGCGCTGGTCGCGGGTGTTGCGCTGGATCACGGCGTCCAGCCCGGGTTCGTAGATCGGCACCACGCCCGAGCGCAGCAATTCCACGCGCCGCGGGTCGCTGTCCATGCAGACCACCTCATGGCCCATGTCGGCCAGACAGCTCGCCGTCACCAGGCCCACATAACCTGCACCGATCACTGAGACTTTCATGGTCACCTCGCTAGTTTGTTCGGTGAATCATGGAAGCGTCATGTGACCACGGCATGTCGGCGCCATGAACAATCGGTGACCAGGCCGACGGCCCGCGACGACTGCTCAGGCCGGGACGTTCGCGCGTCGCGGCATCACGAACAGGCCGTTGCCCGCGAGCTTGGCCTCGCGTTTGGCCAGTGCGGCCTGGGTGGCCACCTCCTCCGCGTCGCGGTAGGCCTGGCGTGCAACCTGCACGGCGCCAATGGAGACCGTGGTGCAGGGGAAGAAGCGCATGACCCCATGCCGGTCCTCGGCATGGATGCCGCCACACAGGCGGGCCGCCTCGTCGAAGAGCTCACGGGCCTGTCGGGCGAATTCGTCGACGATGCGGTCGCAGCGCTGCGCCCAGTCGTCGCTCTGGAACAGGATCATGAAGTCGTCGCCACCCACATGGCCGACGAAGTCGCGCTGCGGATCGCTATGCGTCACGCTGAGCTGGGCCAGCAGCCGGATCATCTCGTCGCCGCGCCAGTAGCCGTACTGGTCGTTGAAGGGCTTGAAGTTGTTCATGTCGATGTAGCAGGCAACGAACTCGCCCTGGCTCTCGATCAGGCGCTTGATGTGCAGGCTGATCGGGATGTTGCCCGGCAGCGAGGTCAGCGGGTTGGCGTGGCGTGCCGCCTCCAGGCGCAGTTCGGTCACCGAGCGCACCAGCTGCTCGCCCGTGCCCAGGCCGACGTAACGTCCGTTCTCGGTGACGATGAAACCGTCGCTCAGGTAGCGCTGGTCCTGGGAGGTCAGGATGCCGACCAGTTCCTCGATGTCGTGATTGCGCTCGATCAGCCGCGGCTGCTGGTTGGCGTGCAGCAGGCAGGACTTCTTGCCGAAGATCTCGCGAAAGTACAGGGTGGCGTAATGGTCCATGAACTGCTGGCGGTTGATGATGCCCAGCGGGCGCTCGTCGTCCACCACGGCCAGGGCATGCAGCTCGGGATAGGCCTGAAACAGGGTGGCCACCTCGTCGTTGTTGGCGTGGCGCCCGACCGCGGGCGCGTGGATGAGGGACAGATGGCGCAGCTGCCCCATTCGGGCCACATAGCGCTGCTCGGGCATCACCGCCACCCGTGTGTCGTGCAGCAGCTGGGCGGCAGCGGGCAGCATGTCGGCCATCACGTCGCGGCCGGGCCGGCCCAGGAAATAACCCTGGCCGTAGCTGATACCCAGATCGCGGATGACACGCAGGTCGGCCTCGTTCTCGATCCCCTCGGCCACCAGGGCCGTGCCGAACACATCGGCGATCTGCAGCAGGGCCTGCAGGGTCTTGAGCTTGTCGGCGCTGCAGCTGATGTCACGGCTGAAGTACTTGTCGATCTTGACGATGTCAGGCCGGATCTGCGACCACAGGCGCAGGCTGGAGCGGCCGTCGCCGAAATCGTCGAGTGCCAGCGACAGACCCACGGCGTGCAGCGCACGGGCCACTTCGACCAGCCCGTCCATGTCATGCACACGCTCGTGCTCGGTGATCTCCAGCACCACCATGCGCGGTGATACCTCCAGCGTACGCATGGCCCGCGCCAGCGTCTGGGCGCCGTCCACCGCCACCAGCCGCTCCAGCGCATGGGCGCTGATGTTGAGGAAAAGCCGCCCGGGCTGATGCTGCTGCCCCCACTGCCGCAGTGCGACATAGACGCAGTACAGCTCGAATTCATAAAGCAGGCCCTCGGCCTGGGCCGCGCCCAGCAGCGCGTCGGCCGAGGACAGCAGGCTGCCCTGCGGCCCGCGGATCAGCGCCTCGTGCGCATGCACCGTGGCGCCCTTGAGATCGACGATGGGCTGGAACACGGGATGCAGGGCGTCGGCCCGCATCAGGCGAGCCAGCGGGCCCTCCCGACCGCTCAGCGCGGACAGGAACTCATGGGCAAACAGGCGGATGTGGTCGATCATCGGCGGGCATGGCGAGGCAGACGCAGGCAGCGTTGCGGGAGACAGGGTTTCCAGCATTCCATTTCAGATCCGATGCGCCAGGGACAGGCCATGAGTCACTGTGCGCATGCACCGTGTCAAATGCATGACATACATGTTTCACATTTATGACTTCGTGAAAACCGCACACTTCCGAAGCGATTGCGTCGGGGAATCAAACTATATAAACTGTTTTTTCCTTAACTCGTACGACATTGACCTCATGCAAGAATCTGCCGCACCCTCCTCTTCTGCAGCCCGCAAAAAGACCTCGACGGTCCGCCCCTCCGCCAAAAAAGCAGCGCCCACCAAATCCGCGCCGGGGGAAGCGGCGTCCAAGGCCGGCAGCACCAAGACCGTCAAAACCGTCAAGGCCAAAACTGTGACCAAACCGGTCAAGCCCAAGAAGCCCAAGATGGTGCGCGACAGTTTCACTATCCCCAAGGACGAGTACACGGCACTGGCCGAACTCAAGCAACGTTGCGCCAAGCTGGCCCAGCCGAGCAAGAAGAGCGAGTTGCTGCGCGCCGGCATCCAGGCCCTGGCCACCATGAGCGACAAGAGCCTGCTGGCCGCGCTCAAGGCGATTCCGTCGATCAAGACCGGTCGGCCGAAGAAGGCCTGAACCCCTCTATAAAACGTCTGGCGACTGCACCGCGACCAGCGTGGTCTGTGACACACCATCGCGCAGGCGATGGCGCAGCCACCAGACCGCGCCTTTTTTCACGCTGCATTCGCTGCCGTGGATGGCCAGCAGGCGTGCAATGGTCTGGCCCAGCACCGGCTGGTGCCCCACCACCAGGGTGACACCGCGGCCCTCGGGCCATTGCACGAGCTGCAGCAGTTGCTCCACCGTGGCGTCGGGTGCCAGTTCCTCACGCAGCTTGTACTTGCGCCCCAATGCCATGGCGGTCTGTTCGGTGCGGCGCGCCGGGCTGGCCAGGATGCGCGCACCTTCGGGCAGCTGTCGGTCCAGCCAGGCCGCCATGCGGGCGGCCTGTTTCTCGCCACGCGGCGTCAGCACGCGCGCAAGGTCATCCCCACCCGGCTGGGCCTCATGCGCTTCCGCGTGACGCCACAGCAGCAAATCCATTTCAGGCTCCACGCGGCTCGCGCAAGGCGTAACGCGTCATCAGGGCATCCTGCGCGCTGAGGGCCGCTTGGCCAGCCGCCGGCGCCAATTTGGTGTAACGGCCGTCGGGCTGCAGCTCCCAGCTGCCCTGGGTGTCGCCCATGGCAGCCACCAGGCACTCGTCGACGATGCGCTGGCGCAGCAGCGGGTCCAGCACCGGCCAAGCCAGTTCGACCCGGCGCAGCATGTTGCGGTTCATCCAGTCGGCACTGGAGAGGTAGAGGTCTTCGGTCTCTCCGGCGCGGAAATAGAAGACCCGGGCATGCTCGAGGAAACGCCCGATCAGCGAGCGCACGCGGATGTTGGTGGTCTGGCCTGGCAGCTGCGCGGGCAGCATGCAGGCACCGCGCACGATCAGGTCGATCTTCACACCCTGGCGACCCGCAGCGATGAGGGCGCGGATCAGGGCCTCGTCGGTCAGGGCATTCATCTTGGCAACGATGCGCGCCGGCTGGCCGGCCGCAGCCGCGGCGCCCAGGCTTTCGATCTTCTCCAGCAGCTTGCGATGCAGCTGGAACGGCGCCACCCACAGGTGCTTGAGGCGCGGCAGGCGGCTCTGGCCGGCCAGGTGCACGAAGACGTGTTCGATGTCGGCGGTCAGACCCGCATCGGCCGTGAGATGGCTGAGGTCGGTGTAGAAACGCGCCGTCATCGGGTTGTAGTTGCCGGTGGACAGGTGGGCGTAGCGCCGGAAGTGCCGGCCTTCGCGGCGTGTCACCAGCATCATCTTGGCGTGGGTCTTGAGGCCGACCACACCGTAGAGTACCTGCACACCGATCGATTCAAGCTGCTCGGCCCAGTTGATGTTGACCTCTTCGTCAAAGCGCGCCTTGAGCTCCAGCACCACGGTCACTTCCTTGCCGCGGCGTACCGCCTCGCGCAGCAGGTCCATCAGCACGGAGTTGGCGCCCGTACGGTAGATGGTCTGCTTGATGGCCAACACCTGCGGGTCGTTGATGGCCTCGCGCAGGAAGTCCAGCACGCCGTCGAAGCTCTCGTAGGGCTGGTGGATCATCACGTCGCCACGCCGCAGCTGCTCGAAGATGGACTGCCCAGGCGCCAGCTGGCCCGGGTAGGACGGCTTGTAGGAAGGGAAACGCAGGCGCGGTTCGTCCACCAGGTCGACCAGCTGGCCCAGGCGCACCAGGTTCACCGGGCCGTGCACGCGGTACAGCGCCCCCAGCGGCAGCTCGAACTGGCGCAGCAGGAAGTCGGACAGGTACTCCGAGCAACCGGCAGAGACCTCCAGCCGCACGGCCTGGCCGTAATGGCGGTGCTGCAGGCCCTGGCGCAGCGCGGTGCGCAGGTTCTTGACGTCGTCTTCGTCCACCGCCAGGTCGGAGTGGCGCGTGACGCGAAACTGCGAGAACTGGCTCATGTCGCGCCCAGGGAAGAGCTCGGCCAGGTGGGCGCGGATCACGCTGGAGAGCGAGACGAAGAGGCGGCGTTTGCCGCACAGGCTGTCGGGCAGGCGGATCAGGCGCGGCAGGGCCCGCGGCACCTTGACGATGGAAACGTCGTTCTCGCGGCCGAAGGCGTCGTGCCCGCCCAGGCGCACGATGAAGTTGAGCGACTTGTTGGCCACCTGCGGGAAGGGATGCGAAGGGTCCAGCCCCACGGGGATCAGCAGGGGGCGCACCTCCTGCTCGAAATACTGCTTGACCCAGCGCCGCTGCGCGGTGTTACGGTCGCCGTGCGAGATGATCTTGATGCCCTGTTTCTCGAAGGCCGGCATCAGTTCGTCGTTGTAGAGGGCGTACTGACGCTCCACCAGGCTGTGGATGGCCACCGACATGGCGTCGAAGGAAGCCGCGGTGTAGACCCCCTGCTGGTCTTGGCCCTGCTTGGCGCTCAGGTGGGGTTCGGCCCGCACCTCGAAGAATTCGTCGAGGTTGGAGGACACGATGCACAGGTAGCGCAGGCGCTCGAGCAAGGGCACCTCGGGGCGGCAGGCCCAGTCGAACACGCGCCAGTTGAAAGCCAGGATGCTCTGGTCCCGGTCCAGCAGGACCGGGGCGGTGGTGCGTAGCGGGCTTTCGGCAGACATGGCGGAATCCGGGCTGGAAGATGGCAAAGTCATGACAGATTGTTTACAGCATAGATGACATTGGTGTGACAGTATCGCCCGATGGCGCGTTCAGCACCGTGTCCTGCCGCACAGGCACCAGATGGGCCAGGAACTGCTGCGCCGCCTGCTCCCAGCTGAACACCTCGGCCCGCTGGCGTGCCGCATGGCGCGGCACGGCCTGGGCCCGGTACCAGGCCTGCTGCAGGTCCTCGTGCAGCACCCCGCCCTGGGCCCGGCCGGCATGCTGGCCCAGCACCTCCAGCGGGCCATCCACCGGATAGGCCGCCACGGGCGTGCCGCAGGCCATGGCCTCCAGCATGACCAGGCCAAAGGTTTCGGAGCGGCTGGGCATGACAAACACATCGGCAGCAGCGTATACCTTGGCCAGCTCGGCCCGCGGCAGGATGCCCAGCCAGTGCACCCGCGGATAGCGGGCCTTGAGCGTGGCCTCCAGCGGCCCGACACCGCAGACGATCTTGCAGCCCGGCACATCGAGCTGCAGGAAGGCCTCGATGTTCTTTTCATACGAGACGCGACCGACAAACAGCGACAGCGGCCGGGGCAGATCCTGCAGGCCGGGGTACGAGCGTACCTCGTCCTGGTAGGGAAACAGCCCCAGATCCACGCCATGGGTCCAGGGCCGCAGGTTACTGAAGCCGCGCTGCTGCAACAGGTTCAACACCCCCTGCGTGGGCACCAGCACCCCTGAGGAGGGGCGATGGAAACGGCGAAACAGCGCATACCCCAGGGCCAGGGGGATGTGCAGCGCGGCCTGCAGGATCTCCGGGAAACGGGTGTGGTACGCCGTGGTGAAGGCCAGCCCGTGTTTCAGGCCATAGGCCCGCGCGGCCCAACCCAGCGGGCCCTCGGTGGCGATGTGGATGGCATCAGGAGTCAGCGCGTCCAGACGCTGGCCCAGCGCCTTGCGTGGCCGCACGGCCAGGTCGATGCCGGCGTAACCCGGGCAGGGACGCGTGCGGAACAGGCCGGGGTGGATGACCTCGACCTCATGCCCGGCAGCCCGAACCTCACGCACTAGCTCCACCAGCGTGGTGACCACGCCGTTGACCTGGGGCTCCCAGGCATCCGTGACCAGCGCGAGCTTCATGCGGTGGCGGCGCGCACGTCAGCCGCCTGCAGCGCCTGGGCCGGTGCCGCTTCGCCCCAGCGCAGCAGCTCCAGCCGGCCGTCGTGGTGCTCGACCAATGCGGTCAGGCTTTCGACCCAGTCACCGTCGTTGCAGTAAAGCACGCCTTCGATCTCGCGGATCTCGGCGTGGTGGATGTGGCCGCAGACGACGCCCTGGTGGCCACGTTTGCGCGCCTCGTGCGCCACCGCCTGCTCGAAATCGCTGATGAAGTTCACCGCCTTCTTGACCTTGTGCTTGAGGTAGGCCGAGAGCGACCAGTAAGGCAGGCCGAACTTCGCACGCAGGTGGTTGAGGTAGCGGTTGAGCTTGAGCGTGAACTCGTAGAGGTTGTCGCCCACATAGGCCAGCCACTTGGCGCACTGGATCACGCCGTCGAAGTAGTCGCCGTGCGTGACCCACAGGCGCTTGCCGTCGGCCGTCACGTGCACGGCATCGTCCACCACCTCGATGCCGCCGAACTGGTGGCCGATGAAACCGCGCGCGAACTCGTCGTGGTTGCCCGGCACAAACACCACCCGGCAGCCCTTGCGCGCGCGGCGCAACAGCTTCTGCACCACGTCATTGTGGGCCTGCGGCCAGTACCAGCGCCGGCGCAGCTGCCAGCCGTCGATGATGTCGCCCACCAGGTAAAGGTGCTCGCTGGAGCTGGCCTTCAGGAAATCCAGCAGGTCCTCGGCGCGGCAACCCGGCGTGCCCAGGTGCAGGTCGGAGATGAAGACGGCGCGGTAGCGCTTGCCACCGCCCTTGTCCTCGTCGTGCTCGTCGTCATGTCCCTGACGCGCCATGGCCTGTCCCAGCCAGCTGCTGCGGTGATCGAGCGCGCTCTTCATCAGGCGCCGAAGAAGTGTTTGCGGTAGCGCGCCGGCAGGTCGGTGATGCGCATCAGCATGGGCAGGTCGGCGCTGTTGAAGTCCGGGTCCCAGGCCGGGGCACCCAGCACCTTGGCGCCCAGGCGCAGGTAACCCTTGATCAGGGCCGGCGGCTCCACGTCGAGCTGGCTGTCGAGCTCGTCGACCGGCAGCGGCAGGCGCGGCCAGACCTGGTGCTCGATAGGCGCCATATGGGTCTCGCGCACCTGGCGCCAGATGCTGGCCGCCACGTCGCCGCTGATCACGCCGTTGTGCAGCATGGGGATGCTGGCGCAGCCGATCATGGTGTCGAGCTTGTTGCGCACCATGAACTCGGCCAGCGCGCCCCACAGGGCCATGATGACGCCACCGTGGCGATGGTCGGGGTGCACGCAGCTGCGGCCCAGTTCCACCATGCGCTCGCGCAGGGCGCGCAGGCGCGTCAGGTCGAACTCCAGCTCGCTGTAGGTGCTGCCGATGCGCTGCGCCTGCTCGGGCGTGAGCACGCGGTAGGTGCCGATGACCTGCTGCGAAGCCTGGTCACGCACCAGCAGGTGCTCGCAGTAGTCGTCGAACAGGTCCACGTCGTGGCCGGGCACCGTGGTGGACAGGCGTGCGCCCATCTCGCCGGCAAAGATGTCGTGCCTCAGGCGCTGCGCCGCACGGACTTCATCGAGGTGGCGCGCCCACGAAACTTCAATGCCGCCGCGCTCCTGCGCAGCGACCGGCTGATCAGGGCGGTGAAGCGACCCCCGAGGCATGGCAACGGGAGACAGCGGGAAAGTGGGGTTGGGCAGTTCTTTCATTTCTTTTCTCCTTTTGTGATCTCAGTGAATATCGGGTCGGCGTGTAAAAAAGCCCCGGCTCAGCGGGGCTCGCAAGAGGTCAGGTGGCGACGGTGCCTCCGTCGCGGCGACGTTCCACCAGGGTGGCTGTACCGCCGTCGCGTGGCGTGTTGAAGAAGATGAAGCGCCGGTCCGGTGTGCCCACCAGGCTGGAGCGCAGCGAGGACGGTCCCCCTGAGCGCGCCATGGCCGCCACGGCCAGCGTGCGGGCCCGCAGGCCATCGGGCACGACCAGCCAGCGCCCCTGGCGCTCCAGGATCTCGATGGCGCCATGCAGTTCGCCGGCGTCCACGAACAGGGCCAGCACACCATGGCGGGGATTGCCGTCCAGCGGCTGGAACAGCAGGCCGGCAGCGCGCTGCCCGGGGCTCAGCGCCCAGTGATGCAGCACCTGGGTGCGCCCGGGCTGCGGCAGCGCCGCGCCCCCCGGGAACACGGGCCACCAGCCGGCATCGCGCAGGCGGCCAACCTCCCGGCCCATGGCCGGGCCGGCCCGGGTCTCGCCAGCTTCGCGTGGGGTGGAGGTGCCGTAGTCCTGCATGGCTTGCAGTGTGAGCAGGCTTGGTGACGGCTTTGTGGCGGCCACATGACATCTCCGTGACATCGATCGAAGACCGGGGGGGCTTGCTATCGATTCAATATTTCAAGTATTATTTAAATATGAAAAAACCCAAGGCCACCGAAAACGAAGTCCTGCGCTCACTGGCAGCATTGGCGCAGGCCCAACGCCTGCGCGCCTTC
>LNFM01007910.1_pt1 | contig 16330 bp, 9 predicted proteins | sample 596031 | NCBI WGS metagenome assembly LNFM01 (sample SAMN04254537, study PRJNA301005) | activated carbon metagenome | isolation source: dual media filters at the Ann Arbor, Michigan drinking water treatment plant | place: USA: Ann Arbor
CGCTGGAGATCGACCGCCTGGCGGCCGAGTTCATGAAGCAGCAGGGCACGGTCTCGGCCACCATCGGCTACCAGCCCAGCGGTTACCCGCCCTACCCCGGCCACCTCTGCACCTCCATCAACCACGTGGTGTGCCATGGCATCCCGAACGAGAAGCCGCTCAAAAAGGGCGACATTCTCAACGTGGACGTGACCGTCATCAAGGACGGCTGGTTCGGAGACAACAGCCGCATGTACATGATCGGTGGCGAAGCCGCCTGTTCGGTGCAGGCCCGCCGGCTGACCCAGGTGACGTACGAGGCCATGTGGAAAGGCATCGTGATGGTCAAGCCCGGCATCCGCCTGGGCGACATCGGCCACGCCATCCAAACCTTTGCCGAGGGCAACGGCTTCTCGGTGGTGCGTGAGTTCTGCGGCCACGGCATCGGCCAGAAGTTCCACGAAGACCCGCAGGTGCTGCACTACGGCCGCCCGGGCACGCTCGAAGAACTCAAGCCCGGCATGACCTTCACCATCGAGCCCATGATCAACGCGGGCAAACGCGACATCAAGGAAGCTGGCGATGGCTGGACCATCGTCACGCGCGACCGTTCGCTCTCGGCCCAGTGGGAACACACCGTGCTGGTCACCGAAACGGGCTACGAGGTGCTCACGCTCTCGGCCGGCAGCCTGGCACCGCCGGCCTTCGTGACGCAGTCCGCCGCCGTGGCCGCCTGAGCCGATGGACCCGCTCCTGGCGCCTGCGGGCGACATCGGCGCGCTGCGCCAGCGTTACCGCGACGACAAAACCGCCCTCTTCGCGCTGCTGCGCGACCAGGGGGCCTCCACCCGGGGCGTGCGCCAGGCGCTGCAACAGCTATCGCGCCTGACCGACCAGACCCTGCGCGAACTCTGGAGCCGGGCCGGCTTCGGCACCGGCTTTTCGCTCATTGCGGTGGGTGGTTATGGCCGCGGTGAGCTGTTTCCCTACTCCGACGTGGACGTGCTGGTGCTGCTGCCCGATGGCGCACAGCCCGACGCCGACGCCGAACTGAAGAGACAGCTCGAAGCCTTCATCGGCGCCTGCTGGGACCTGGGTCTGGAAATCGGCTCCAGCGTGCGCTCGGTGTCCGACTGTGTGGAAGAGGCGGCCAAGGACGTGACGGTGCAGACCTCCATGCTGGAGAGCCGGCTGATCTGCGGCAGCAAGAACGCCTTCAACCGCCTGGTGACGCAGCTTGGCGAGGCCATGGACCCCAAGGCCTTTTATGTGGCCAAAACGCTGGAAATGCGCCAGCGCCACACCAAGTACGAGAACACGCCGTACTCGCTGGAACCCAACTGCAAAGAATCGCCCGGCGGCCTGCGCGACCTGCAGATCATTCTGTGGGTGTCCAAGGCCGCGGGCCTGGGGCGCAGCTGGGACGACCTGGCGCGCAAAGGTCTGGCCACGCCGCTGGAAGCGCGCCAGATCAAAGCCAACGAAGCGCTGCTCAGCCTGATCCGCGCGCGCCTTCACCTGCTGGCCAACCGGCGCGAAGACCGCCTGGTGTTCGATCTGCAGACCGCCGTGGCCGAGTCGTTCGGTTTCAAGGCGCAGGTGCCGGCCGTGATCACCGCCGGGCCGCCCGGAGCACCCCATGTGGCCCCCACCGCCAAGGGCACGCGCCGAGCGAGCGAAGCGCTCATGAAGCGTTACTACTGGGCCGCCAAGGCCGTCACGCAGCTCAACCAGATCCTGTTGCTCAACATCCAGGAACGCCTGCAGGACGACATGGCCGGCGTGGACCGCCTGCGCCCGCTGAATGCGCGCTTTTTCGACAAGGGCGGCATGCTGGAGGTGGCCAGCGACGACCTGTACGTGCAGCAACCCCACGCCATCCTGGAGACGTTTCACATCTACCAGACCACGGTGGGCATCAAGGGTTTTTCGGCCCGCACGCTGCGCGCGCTCTACAACGCCCGCCCGGTGATGAACGCGCGTTTTCGTGCCGATCCGGTCAACCGCGCACAGTTCCTGCAGATCCTGAAAGAGCCCGAGGGCATCACGCACGCCTTGCGCATGATGAACCAGACCTCGGTGCTGGGGCGCTACCTCTGGGTGTTCCGCCACATCGTGGGCCAGATGCAGCACGACCTGTTCCACGTGTACACCGTGGACCAGCACATCCTGATGGTGCTGCGCAACGTGCGCCGCTTCTTCATGGCCGAGCACTCGCACGAATACCCGTTCTGCTCGCAGCTCGCCGCCGGCTGGGACAAGCCCTGGATCTTCTACATCGCCGCCATCTTTCACGACATCGCCAAGGGCCGCGGCGGTGACCACTCCGACCTGGGCGCCAAGGATGTGCGCACCTTCTGCCGCCAGCACGGCATCGAACGCGAAGACAGCAAGTTGATCGAGTTCCTGGTGTCCGAACACCTGACCATGAGCCGCATGGCACAGAAGGAAGACCTGAGCGACCCCGACGTGATTGCCGCGTTTGCCCAACGTGTGGGCAACGAGCGTTACCTCACCGCGCTGTACCTGCTGACCGTGGCCGACATCCGCGGCACCAGCCCCAAGGTGTGGAATGCGTGGAAAGGCAAACTGCTGGAAGACCTGTACCGCTACACGCTGCGTGCGCTGGGTGGCCGCGCGCCCGATCCGGGTGCGGTGATCGAGGCGCGCAAGCGCGAGGCGCTGTCGATGCTGGCGCTGCACGCGCTGCCGCACATGGCACACAAGGCGCTGTGGGACACGCTCGACGTGAGCTACTTCATGCGCCACCAGGCCGACGAGATCGCCTGGCACACACGCGTGCTCACGCGCCAGATCAACCAGACGGCCACCAAAGCCGCTGCCAAGCCCGCGCCCGAAGGCGATGAGGTGGTGGCCGACCGCTGCATCGTGCGTGCCCGCCTCTCGCCCGAAGGCGAAGGCCTGCAGGTGCTGGTGTACGCGCCCGACCAGAACGATCTGTTTGCGCGCATCTGCGGCTATTTCGACAGCTCGAACTTCAGCATCCTCGATGCGCGTGTGCACACCACGCTCACCGGCCACGCCCTCGACACCTTCCAGGTCGTCGCCCCCTCGTTGTCCGATCACTACCGCGAACTCATCGCCATGGTCGAGAACAACCTGGCGCAAACCATCGACGAGTGCGGGCCCTTGCCCCCACCCATGAAGGGCCGGCTCTCACGCCGGGTCAAGAGTTTCCCGGTCACGCCCCGGGTGGATCTGCGACCCGACGAGAAAGCCCAGCGCTGGCTGCTGTCGGTCTCGGCCAGCGACCGCGCCGGCCTGCTCTACGGCATTTCGCGCGTGCTCGCGCGCTACGACATCAACGTGCAACTGGCCAAGATCACCACCCTGGGCGAGCGCGTGGAAGACACCTTTCTCATCTGCGGCGCGCAGCTGCAGATGAACAAGCGGCAGATCGAGATCGAGACGGAGCTGCTGGAAACGCTGGAGGGTTGAGGCGCCTCAGATCCCGAGCTGCTGCCTCATGCTTGTCCAGGCCGTCCCGTTGAGGCGCGTGGTTGAGCTGAGGTTGGAATCGACATCCAGCTTGCGTTGCCGTGCCAAAAACACCCGGTCGCCACTGATGACGCTGCCGGACGGGACTTCGACGTAGTGGCGCACGTTGTCCATCACCGTCGGTGTGAACCCGGTGAAGCTCATGACCAAAGCACCGTTGACGGGCGCAATGGAGTACGTACCACCGTTGGTCGCCGTGCAGTTGGACGCTGCCGTGCCCGCGGCATTGAGTTCGCAGTCGTAGTACTGCACGCTGCCTTCGGTGGGGCTGGTCGTGCCGGTGAAGGCCACACGCAGGTTCCTCAACGGGCCGCTGCTCAGGCCCAGACTCAGGCTGCCAGCGGCCGTGGCGAGGTTCACGCTGGCGGCCGGTTTGGCCGCGATCAATTGCGCCAACGAGGTGGCCTCGGCTTGCGGGCGGGCATCGGTGTTGAGGCTGTTGATGAAGAATGGTTGCGTCAGATTGAGGGAGAGTCCGGGTCGCAGACTGCTGCCCGCTGGAAACTGCGCCGCACCGAGCGCCGCCACCAGGCCCGCGGTGGACAGGCCATCGGTGTTGATGAAGTTTTCGGGGTCGGACTGCAACTCGGTGACCACATCGGCCATGGCCCGGTTGGCCACACTCACGTCACCTCGGTAGCCCACCGATGTTTGCGCGTTGCAAAAGTTGCTGCGGTTGGGAACACCTCGCGTGGCGCTCACCAACACCGTGCTGTCGCAGCGCAACCAGCCGTTGGCAGTGAGGTAGGCCTGGTTGTAGAGCTCGCTGGCATCGGTGGCCACACCGCCAACCTGGCCCGCGCGGCCATCCACCAGGGACAGGCCCGGCGTGCCAGCCGCCTTGGCAACGCTCGAGAAGTCCTGGTAGCTGAAGTTGCCACCGTCCGTGTAGCGCAAGCTGCGCAAATCGTTTTGCGTAGCGAGGACGGCGGCATTCTGGTCGCCCACCACCAGGGCCACACCATCCTCGAGGGCCGACCCGACCACCAGGGCCATCAGGCGTGCGTTGTCGACCACCAGGAATTCGTTGAAGGCGGGATCGTCCTGGTAGTTGTCGATCTTGCCCTCGGCAATGCCCAACTGGGCCGCAGCATTGGTGCGCGCCACCGCCTCGGTCATGCCGTTGCGCACACCGGCAGCCACCAGCGTGGTCAAGGGATTGATCTGACCGGCTTTGCCAGGCACCTGCAGCAGCACATAGGGGCTGTCAACCGTTGCTTGTCCGTTCGCCATGTCGATGGTGGTGGCGGGGTCGGCCAGAGGGCCAGGCACCATGCGCGCGATCAACGACGAAGCGGCCAACTGCTGCGCGGTGACGGTGGCCGGATCGATGCTGTAGACCCCGTTGGCGCCGGTTGGGGCCGATGCTGGCTCGCCCGTGTCGCAAGCGCTGTTGGCATTGAGGTCCAGACAGACCACAGCGTTTCTGACCACACCATTCACCGCCACCGTGCCGGTGAGCGAGAGGGCTGCATCGGCGTCGGAGGCTGACGCATCGGCGGCATCTCCGCCGCCACCGCCGCAAGCCACCAGCGCCAGCATGGCGGCGCTGGCGATGGCGGAGGGTACAAAGGACATGGTGTGCTTCATGAATGGCTCCTCAAAGGTGGTGGGACTGGGGTTGTGCGACCAGTCCCATCAAGGACTGGCCGCGCGCTTCCATGATGGAAGTCGCATGCCAACGCCAGTACTACTCAACCGGGTGGGAGTGATTCAAAAAAGACGCGAGAGCTGGCCACCAGCCAGCAGCGCAGCGCGGCGCTTCAGCGCGCTGCAGCGTCGCAAAGTACCCTGGCGACCGCACTGCGATCGTGCACGTTCAGCCGTGCGAACACCTGCTTGACGTGGTAGCTCGCGGTGTTGATCGTGATGCCCAACTGTCGGGAAATATCGCTGTTGCTGTGCCCCTGGGCGATGAGCACCGCCACCTCCCGTTGCTGGGGCGACAGATCCAGGGCGGCTGCACCTTCCGCCAGGCGCAGCGGCTGCGCGGCCAGACGCGAGACCAGCAGGGCCACTGCCTGCGCGCCTTGCTGCGAAGCCATGGCATGGCGCCGAAACGCAAAACTCCCCCAAACGGAATCCACCCGGTGGATCGCGTTGGGTGCACTCAACACGGCGGCCAACATGGCGCGCACGAAGCGGGGCAACGACTCGCTCTCCGCCATGGCCGTGGCTGGAGAAATCGCATTTCCTTCTGCCAGCCGGATCAAGCGGGGCCAGTTCTCGTCGGCATACAGCTCATTGGCCTGGGCATCGAGCAATGCCAGACCTTCCTCCACCGTGTGCTCCTGGAGCTCCATCAACGCCACGGGCGATGGCATTCCCAGGGCTTCCCCGAGGTAGTGCATCACACCGAGCAGCGCCTGCTCATCGGCCAACGAAAACGGCAAAGCATCAACACCCCGGTAGAGGCTGAGCTGTCCCAAAGCCCTTCCGTGGTGCCGGACCACGCCATAAAGGAAGTGCTCCATACCCAGCGGCTCGAGCACTTCGCGAAAGTACGCCCCCTCCTTTTCAGACGCGCTCGCGCTGCGCCGGCTCACCGGGCTGCTGGCCGCCACCCGCTGCAGGTATTGGCTGCGAAAGTGCACATCGTTGTGCCGATCGTGGTACGAGGCCATGGCCTGGGGAGCCAGCATCCGCTCGGCATACAGGTTGGTGATGCTGCCCCTGGCGTCGCAAAAGAAAAAAGCACCGTGGCTCGCCGGCACCAGCTCGCGCAAGACTGGCAGGAGCGATGGCAGCAACAAGGGCGCTGGCAAGCCCAGCCGGCAGAGCTGGCGGAGCGTGACGCGCGCCGAGGTTTTGCTCATACGGTCTTTTTGCCGAGTCTCGGTGCGCGCCCAGGGATGCACTCAAGTTCTCGCCGCACTTGTGTCACGGTCTTGCCAATGGCGAGTTCATTGATCAAATGGCGCGCAGCCTGCGGCGCCGCCACACTGGTGCCGGTAGCGCGCACCACCATGCCGCTCTGTGAGCCGCTCACGCGGATGCCCGGCAGCGCTGGATGGGTGTCGGCGATGGCGGAGTACTCGGGCCACCGGCAATCGCTGTCGGCGGTGCTGTAACCACTGACCCGCTCGGTGGCGAGCCCCTCGCCCCGGTCCATCACCGCGCCGACGCGAAACGTCTGGCTTCCGGTGGCGATGCTGGTGAAAGTGTTGTCGTCGGTCAGCCCGCCGGAAGAGCCGTCTGCGTTGTCGACCAGCCGAGCGCTCTGCGGGCGCACCGCGCCGACCTCGGTGTCGTCGCGCTCTACCCAGGCGTCAACCACGAAGCTGCGCGCGGCGGGGTCATTGGCGGGCCTCTTGTGCCGCAGTGTGATTTGCCAGCGCCCGGACAGTGCCTCCACATGGCGGCGGGCAACCTGCGTGGCCGCGACGACCAGCAGCGCCATGGAGCGATGCAAGCCTTGAGCGGGCTTTCGCATGAAAAAAAGGCCGGCCTCGGCTTCCTTGTCGTCGTGCGGCGCAGGTACCGCAGTCGCTCCCATACAGTGCACCGGCGGCCACGGAGCTCCCTCCGGCGGCTGCACCACGATCTCTACTTCACCCGTGCTTCCGTCGAATTTTCCCGGTGCCAGGAACTGGTCCACGTTGCCATCCATTCCTTTGACTGAGAACCAGAATTCGACATAGGTTTCGAACTGCTTGTCGGGAGGGATGAAAAGCGTGAAGGTCACGCTGTCACCCGGTCCGAGTTCCTGCTGGGCGTGCATTCCGCCAGGCACACGCTCCAAGGGGTCTTCAAGGCCGCGCCCGAGGCCGTGCGCATTGCCCGCAGCCACCACCACAGCCAGGCCATCCTTTGAACCTCCGCACAGTTCGTCGATGGCCGACTCCAGCATGCCGGTGCCATCGTGCGGGCCAGCCATGGCACCGTAGCTCATGTTGGTCACCAAGACTGGCGGTTGACCCGCCTGCTGACCCAGCTGCCGCGCCACCCCGACCAAGTGGTGCAGGCCATCGAGCGCGTTCACAGTCAGCCAGCGACCGGCGCGCACCGCCGTTTGCTCGGCGGGCAGTTGCACCACCGCCAACGGCGCGTACGCAGCGGCATCAGACAACGCCTCGCACATGGGCAGCGAGGTGTCGCCCGGGTCCAGCGGCTGGGGCATGCGCGGTGTGGCACGTCCTCCGCCAGCGAGCAGGCTCATCACAGCGGCAGCATGTGATGCGCGTGGCGCCAGCGGACGCTTTGTGACTGGCGCGGCGACATACACCGCAGCCTCGTCCACTTCCTGGTCATCAACGTGCGCCTGCATTCTGCGGTTGAGTTCTTTCTGGTTCCAATGAAGTCCGTAGGGGAACCCCACCGGCGCTGGAGGCACAACCTCGTCTGCAGGCATCTTGGTTTGGTTCCAGAGCGACACCACGCGTGTGGACATCGGATCCTTCGACTCGCGCAGGGCTCGGTGGGCAAACGGGCAGGCATCGTCGATCACACCGATGAGCAGCTTGTGTTGCTTGACCCAATCGGGCAAGGGTTCGGAGGGAGCCAAGCCTTCCTCGCGGTCGGGATTCTTGCCGCCGCGGGGCAGACCGATCTGCAATCGTTTGACGAAATGGGTGGTGATCAATCCCCGGATGTCTTTGCTCACCTCCTCCCAGTTCCTGTCATGGGTATTCAGCCGCAACGTGATGAATGTGGGGGTCTTCTGGGTGTCAGGCATCTTGTGCTCGTAAGCGGAAGGGACCTGCACGGGGAAAGGCTGCAAACCATCCGGTCGACCGGCAGGTCTCATGCGCTTCGCCATCGGAAACAGATGCGTTTCAGGCTTGTATGGCTCGTACAACTCGACCGAAAACGTGAGTGTCGATGGCATGCTGCCGCCTTCGCCGAGCACACGAAAGCGCGTCATGAGGCCCCAGATCGCATAGGGGTCAAGAGGTCTGTCTTTGAGCTGCTGGTCGATGAATTCGAGCCACAACCCCAGCACATACAACACGGGGAGTGGTAGCGGGGATATCAGCCCAGGAATGGGGGGAATGGTCGGCATGGTTCGCTCCTGTTTCTGTCAAGCCCACTCTTTCGCGGCCTGCCCCCACAGATGGGCGAGCAGTCCTGTGCTGGTACCAGGCACGAGACTGCTGGCCAGCACCGGGGTGATCAGTCCAGTCGTATTCGCGGCGAAGTGCTTCGGCAGGGGGTTGCCGTTCGCTTGATCCGAATCCATGGGTTCGCTGCGGTTGAAACCGCGCACCACCTCGGCATCGGTGGCCAGCAACACCCCCCCTAGGAAGCGCCGGGGTGTCCAGCCGCCAGCATTGCCACTGCGGTAAGCCAGGTACTCGGCCAGCGTCTCGCCCACCATGCGGCCAGCGGGCGCGTCGATCGGGAAATGCACGCCGGCGACCACGCGGTTGTTGCTGATCCTTGATGCCAGCCGCTGCAGTTGCGTCTCGCGAACGTCGTGCGGCGTTGCGGCACCACCGAGCCTTTGGAGCAGCCGAGCCACCAGAAAGGCTTCGGTCGCGTGCCCACTGGGAAACACGCCGAAGCGCCCGGCGTTGATGATGGGCTGGATGCCAGGCGCATACGCCATCGGGCGCGGGCAGGCCAGGTAGTGCTTGGCGGGCTGTACCACGTGAGCAGCCAGTCCAAGCGCCAGGTTCAGCAACTCCAGCGTGTAGCGGAAGGTGGTCGGGTTCAGGTCCAGCACAGCACTCCAGTACTGCAGCGGGACGGCAAGTTGGGACATGATCTCCGGCATGCGTTCGGCTCGCAGTTCGGTCCAGTCGGCCACCTGCTTGAGCTGGGCTTCAAACACAGCCCGCCCTGGACGCACGATCTCGACAATACGAAAGGCCTTTGACTCGCTGTCTTCGAGGTCGCTCCAGTTCATCTCTCCGTGCCACAGCCTGAACGCGCGCTCACGCGGATCGGCCATCATCATCAACGGGCGGAACAACTCTGCCTTGAGGTTTTCGAAACGCACGTCGATGGACCAGCGGTCCAGGCGCTCGGGCTGGTCCACTTTGGGCAGGAGATCGATGGCGTCGACATCGCGAAATTCCGCGTCCAGCCTTTCCACCTGAGGCACCTTCCCATGCGGCTGCATCACTGCCTCACGGTTGAGGATCAGGCCCCACGAAGTGCCCGGATCCGCACCCGGCGTGAGCATCATCCCCTGCATCCCCTGCATCCCCTGCATCCCCTGCATCCCCTGCATCCCCTGCATGCCTTGCATTCCCTGCATCCCTTGCATCCCTTGCATGCCCTGCAAAAATGTCGTCGCGCTCATAAGGCTCTCCTGGTCGGGTGGTTGAATCAGCGTTCGGGCAAGCCTGCCGTTCGCAACGCTGCTGCGAACTCCAGGTTCTGCGCGTTGGGGGGGCCCACGCGGGCCAGGTAGGTCTGCACGGTGGACTGCGGCTCGATGGCCAGCAATCGCGCAACGGTGCCTTTGGCCTGGTCAAGCTGACCCAGCATCACCTCGGCTGTGGCCAGCGCGCGGTAGGAGGATCCATGAGCCGCATTGGCATGGATCGCCCGTTTGGCCAGCGCCAAGGCGCGTGGGTAGTCCCTGGCCATGACGGCAGCGGTCGCGCCCAGTGAGTCGTAGAAGTGGCGCGCTGGATCGATGGGAGACAAGCCCAACGCCATTTCACTCGCCGCGATCGCTGGCTCGCGCTCCATCACAAACCCATGGGCGACGCTGCTCATCAACCAGGCCAGCGAGTCGTTGGGGTTGTGCTTCAGCGCCTGGACATAGAACCGCTGTGCGGTGGCAGGGTCGCGCTTGACGCCCGCGTGCACCGATCCGGCCATGGTCAACGCCAGCGCGGACTCCGGATCCCGCTCCAGTGCGCGTTCGCTGAAGGCCAAGGCCTGGGCGCTGTCGCGATCACTGTTGTCGGTCCAACCCTGCACCACCTTGAACACATGCCAGCGTGCCAGCCAGGCCAAGGGCTCGGGATGGCGAGGTGCACGCTCGCTCAAGGCTTGCAGCATCTGGTGTGCGCGGTCGAAGTCGGGCAGCGAGAACCGGTGCAAAAGGTCCACCGCATTGAGGTAGAGGGTGTGACTGGCGAGGTTGGGCAGTGCCTGCGCGCCACGCGCCGCGCGCTGCTCGACCGCCAGAATCTGCGCGCCCACGCCATGTGCCAACCGTCCCAGCAGGTCGCTGGTGGGCGACAGTGCATCCAGTGCCGTGCCTGCAAACGCCTCGGCATACACCGGCTCGCCCGCACCCGCGCGCCAGAGCGTCACAGTCAGGTCCACTCGCGCGCCTGGGTCGCCCGCGGGGTCGCTGCTGTGAAGCGTGCCTCGCAACACATAGTCGGCACCCAGGGCCCGGTACAACGTCCCTGGGTCCCAGTCGTGCCCGCGCAAGGTGTTGACCGACAGCGCGGAGATCACGTGCAGCAGGGGTGAGCGACTCAAGTGGCGAATGAGCTGATCGCTCAGGATGTCGGCCACGCCCAGGGGAGTGCCACCCGGTCCTGCTGCCTGGGCCAACTCGAAGGGCAGCACCGCCAGCGTGGGTCTGGTTTTCATGCGAGCGGCGATGGCATCGCGAAGCGCCTGCGGCAGCGGCTCGCTCTGCGCACCCAGGCGAAACAAGCGCAGCGGCGCGTCCACATGTTTGAGGTAACAGCTGCCGAGGTCGTGCCAGTCGCCATCCAGTCCCACCACGAGTTGGTCGCGGGCCTGCGCGGTGAGCAGTGTGTCGCCTGGCCCGCCCACCGCCGCAACCCGGGCAGCCAGGTTCACGCCGAAACCGTACATGCCTTGAGAGTCAGACCAGATGGGCGCGCAGTGAATGCCCGCGCGCAGGTGCATCTGCTCTTCGGCGCCGAGCGCCATGCCGGTGCGCATGGCCAGTGCATGAAGCGCCACGGCGCATTGCACGGCGTGCCGCGCGTGCTCGAAACGAAGCACCAAACCATCTCCCAGGCGCTCCACCACCACCCCCAGGTGTTGCGCCACGAGTTGCGCCGACTCGGCCATCAACGCCCTCATGCGCTTCACGGAGACCGCTTCATCGCGCTGGATGTGTCGCACCGACTCGACCACGTCCACAAACATCACCGTGGCCAGAGCGCTCTGGAGCATGAAGTCTTCGCCTGAATCTATGCCCACCGCCTTCTCCCGCTTGGCAAAGCCGGTCGACCCGAAGGGCTGGAGCCGGCCCCACAGGATGGGCTGCCGGTGCACCGGGCGCCCGTGGTGGCGAGTTGGTGAAGGCCTGGTTGGCATGGGCAGCAGGTTAGCCCCGCCAGCCCGGGTGGGAACCTACCCGGACAGGTAGGTTCTTTGCGTCTGACGCAGCGGCCCATACAGAGCGGCGTGTTCTGTTGAGGTGATGGCCGCGGACGTCAATTGCCCACCTTGACCCAGCGCCATTCGAGCCAGTTGTCGGGTCGGTGCACAACCTGAACGTGGCTTCGCATGGCCCAAGGGATCACCTGGCGGTGCAAGGGTATGTGGTGAACCTGTTCGTTGTGCTCCCTCATCGCCGCCTTGATGAGCGCCTCGCGACGCGCGGGGTCGGTCTCTTTGCTGCTTTGGGCCGCCAGCTGGTCCAACCGGGGGTTGTTGAAGTTGCCGAAATTGAACTGCCCGACGCCACCTTCGCCGCGACTGCGCATGAGCGGCGTGAGCGTGGTTTCTGCGTCTGTGATGCTGCCGCCCCATCCCAGCAGGTACATCGAGATGTCCAGCTTCTCGACCTTGGGGAAAAAGAGCGCGCGCGGTTGCGCATTGACCGCGACCTTGACACCGATCTGGGCCCACATGGCGGCCAAGGCAACACAGATCTTTTCGTCGTTCACATAGCGGTTGTTGGGGCAATCCAGGGTCACCTCAAAACCGTCGCCATAGCCTGCATCCGTCATCAGCGACTTGGCGCGTACCGGGTCGAAGGGCAGGCGTTTTTCCAGCTCGGGGTCGTTGAACACACTCAGTGGCGTTGCCGCCAGGGCACCGGTGGGCACGGCCTGCCCTTGCATGAGTTTGCTGCGCAGCGTCTCGATGTCCACCGCATGTGCCAGGGCACGGCGCACACGCAAGTCCTTGAATGGATTTTTTGCTTTGACACTGCTGTAGAGAAGCTCGTCGCGACCCTGGTCCATGCCAATGAAGATGACTCGGTTCTCCACGCCGTCAACCACCTTCAGCGCGGGGCTGGAACGCAATTTGTCCACATCCTGGGGGGGCGGATCAAGCACGAAGTCGATTTCTCCAGCCAACAGCGCCGACGAGCGCGTGGCATCGCTCTTGATCGGTGTGTAGATCACCTCCTGCACATTGCCTTCAAACATCCCCCACCACGCGCTGTGGCGCTTGAACACGGTCTTCACATCGGTCTGCCGGGAACCCACCACAAAAGGTCCCGTTCCATTGGCGTGAAGCGCGGTGTGCTTCTCTTCGCGGTTCTTGAAGTCCTGCGGCCGCAAGGCGTTGTGCCTGGTCGACCACGCCTTGTTCATGATGTGAACCAACGACAGGTGTTGCAGAAAGATGGGGTTGAACTCGGTCAACAAAAAATCAACCGTCAGATCGTCAACTCGCCGTGGCTCACCCAACGCATGGGCATAAACACGAATCGCGGACGCTGGGTCCTTGGCTCGCAGAATGGAAAACGTGACATCGTCAGCGCTCATGACGCTGCCATCGTGAAACTTCACATTGGGACGCAACTGAAAGCGCCAATGCAACGGGCCGATTTGCTGCCAGGCCGAAGCGAGGCCGGGCTCGATTTCAAGCTTCTTTCCGCGCTGCACTAGCGTTTCATGGACTTGGCTGTTGATGGCGTTGGTCAGCAACTCGTTTTGCGAATGCGGATCCAGCGTCAACAGATCGCCCTGAGATGCCCATCGAAGCGTTTGCGCCTGACACACAGCGGAAGAAACCGCACAGGCGATCGCTAGGTATAGCCAATGTGCCCTGAGAGCTGAATGAGGCATGCCGATCTCCCGCCGAGTCTTGGGTGTTACGCACTGTAGCGGGAAAATGTCAGCTTTTGAAATATTTTGTAATGCTTTATGACCCGAAGAATGATCTACAGTGACGGTCAAACCTGTCTCCAGCCGCATCTGTCATGAGCCAGGCGCCTCAGCACCGCACCGGATTGCGGCAGAACTGGTCCAGTTCACGCACTGTGCTGCGCCCGGCCACCGCCAGTTTCGCGTTCGGCCCCACCTCCAGGCTCAACTTCATCTCGTACTTCTTGAAGAAGTCGTCGAACAGCTCACCGCCCAGCGTGCCGGTGGCGGTGAGTTGATCGGTCTTTGCGTCGTGCTCCAGCAGCACGGCGCACAGTGGCTGCTCGGCCGGCCCATTGAGCACCTGCGCACCGCGCGCCGGGTCGTACTGGCTGTGGTCGGCGCAGCAGTGGATGAGATCGCTGCCCTTGCTCGGCGTCTGCGGGTTCACCGCCGCGCCCTTGCGAAAGCTGATGAAGCTCAGGTCCTTGGTGGGGTACACCAGCTTGTGCGCGCAGATGGCCGAGAAGGCCACCACGCTGCGCCGGGGGCCCACGCCGCCGGGCCACTGGTAGGGCTGTTTGTCGCGCGTGACCAGTTGCGTGGCTGCAGCCGCCTTGCCCAGATCGAGCAGAAAAACCGGCGTGGCCTCGAACGGGTAGTGAAAAACGTAGTTGGTCTGAACGCGCAGGCTCGCGGCCTTGAGCGGTTTGCCCAGTGCGTCCACCAGCAGCACGCGGCCATGGCTGCGGGGTTGGGCGTCAACAGCCCAGGTGTTGCTGGCCAGCGTGGCGGCCAGCGAGCCGGCGCCCAGCGCACAACTCTCCACGAATTCACGACGATCCATCGGTAGACCCCGCTGCGTTGAAACACAAGCCACGACCGTGACCCGCTGGACAGTGAAACGCATCGGCGGGCGCGGTGTCAACCGCCGCGGACATGTCCCAGCCCACCCAGGGGACAAGCCAGCCTGACACACAGGGGCCCTGCGCGCGACATACATCACGGAAATGCGTCACTGAGGGCTTGTTTCCTTGAGCGTTGCATCCGATACAGGATCGTTAGCGTAGGTACAGTCAGGAACGCTTAAGTTTTTGTCATCCCCCATCTGTCTTGAAGAGGTCGTCCATGTTTCCGTCAGCCGTATCGCGCCCCAGCCCCGCCGCCCGTTCACCGAGGCCCTTCGTCCGTCACGCCCTGGGTCTGTTGCTGCTCGGCGCCGGCCTCTGGGCCGGCCAGGGCATGGCCCGCGCCGCGACCACCAGCACCGTGGTCGAAGCGATCCAGTTGCCCGCCTGGGTCGAGCGCAATGGCCAGCGCCGCGCGGCCGAGCCCGGCGTGCAATTGCGTGCCACCGACAAAGCCATCACGGCCGGCAACGCCCGCATGTTGCTGCGCATGTCCGACCGCAGCACGATCAAGCTCGGCGAGAACTCCGAGTTTCTGATCGAGACCCTGGCGGTGCGCCAGCCGCAAGCGGCAGGCCCCTCCGAACTCTCGGCCACGCTGCGCCTGGTCACTGGCGTGTTCCGCTACGCCACCGACTACTCCAGCAAGGCCCTGGGCAACAAACGCGACATCAACCTCAAGATGGCTACCGCCACCGTGGGCATTCGCGGCACCGATTTCTGGAGCATGACCGACGCTGCGCACGACGCCGTGTGCATGTTCGAAGGCAAGGTCGAGGTGGTGCGCGACGCCAAGCCCGGCATCTTGCTGGAGAAGCCCGGTGCGTTCTGGGTCTCGTTCACCGGCGAGCCCGAAAAGCCGGCAGGTCAGGCCACGCCCGATCAACTGGCCAAGTTCATCGGCCAGGCCGAGATGCAGCCCGGCCAGGGCATCGTGTTGCAAGGGGGCCAGTGGCGCACCGTGGCGGGCCTGATGCCCAGCGGCGTTGCGGCCAACGCGATGCGCAGCGCCCTGCAGACTGCAGGCTACCCGGCCGACGTGGTGGCCAAGGACGGCAAATTTGAAGTCCGCATCAACCAGATGGCCACGCGCGAAGACGCAGAAACCGTGCTGAAACAGCTGCGAGGCAATACCGCCCTGGGCGTGACCGACGGCCGCGTGGCTTTGGCCACGCGCTGAATTTCAGAGCTGGAGTTGTGCCCAGGCCTTGTCCAGGCGTTTCACGCTGACGGGCTGCGGCGTGCGCAACTCCTGCGCGAAGAAACTCACGCGCAGCTCTTCCAACAGCCAGCGCAGTTCCTGCAGGCGCGCGTCCTGCACGCCTTTGCGCTCGGCCACCAAGCGCCAGAATCGTTGGTCTTGCGGACGCAGCTCCGCGAGCCGTGAAGCATCGCGCGCCGGGTCGGCCCGCAGCTTCTCCAGCCGCAGCTGCACCGCTTTCAAGTAGCGCGGCAGGTGCTGCAGTTGCGCATACGGCGTCTGCAACAGGAAACGTTTGGGTACCAGCCGGGCCAACTGCTGCCCCACGTCGGTGGCCACATCGGCGGTGGGCTTGCTGTCTTTGAGTTTGCGTGCGGCAGCCGCGTATTCGGTGAGGATGGCGCCCGCGCTGCGTGAGATCTCGCTGGCGATCAGCGTGAGCCGCCCTCTGCCTTCATCCACCCGCTGCTTGAAAGCGGCTTCGTTGGTGGGCAGTGGCTCGGCGAGAAAGGCGCGGTCCAGTGCGAGTTCGAGGATCTGCGTGCGCAACTCCTCCAGCGTGCCGCCGCCGCCCGACTCCTTGCCCACCTGCATGTAGGCCGCGGCCATGGTTTGCAGACCGGGCAGGTTTTTTTCCAGGTACTTCAGCGCATCGCGGATCTGCAGCGCGCACAGGCGGCGCAGACCTTCGCGGTGCCGGGCCTTGGCCACGTCGGGCTCGTCGAACACCTCCAGGCGCACCGCATCGCCGTCGTCGATGAGCGCGGGGAATCCGATCAGCGACTGTTGGC
>LNFM01015493.1_pt1 | contig 16330 bp, 11 predicted proteins | sample 596031 | NCBI WGS metagenome assembly LNFM01 (sample SAMN04254537, study PRJNA301005) | activated carbon metagenome | isolation source: dual media filters at the Ann Arbor, Michigan drinking water treatment plant | place: USA: Ann Arbor
CGCTCTGGAAGCCGAAGGGCGTGAGGCTGCGGTTGTAGGCGCCGCTGCGCGCGATGCCGGCCTTGAAGAGGTCGGTGTGGGCCAGCAGGTTGGCGGTCATGAAGGCGCCGTAGCTGTGGCCGCCGACGACGAACTGCCCCGGCTCGCTGGCGCCCGCGGCCACCGCTTGGTCGATGATGGCCCGTGCGTTGGCGCTGATCTGCTCGACGAAGCTGTCGTTCACCGTCTTCGGGTCGCCCACCACCGGCATCGTGGCGTCCATCAGCACCACGTAGCCGTCCAGCACCATCATCAGCGCGCTGCTGTTGCCGAAGCTGGCGAAGCGGCCGGCCGAGCCGCTGAGCTGGCCGGCGGTGTCGCCGTCGGTGAATTCCAGCGGGTAGGCCCAGACCAGCGTCGGCCGCCGTTCACCGGGTTTCAGGTCGGCCGGCAGGTAGCGCCAGAACGACATCGCCACACCGTCGGCGCGCTGGAAGCTCACGCGTTCACGCCGTACCTGGCGCAACTGCGGTGTGGGGTCGGCGTGGGCCGTCAAGGGCTGCAGCTGCGCCAGCCCGGCACCGCTGCGCAGCACCAGGTTGGGCGGCTCGGCGGCGCTCTCGCGGCTGGTGAGCACGCGGCCGTCCGCCAGCACGGCGAGGGGTCGCTCGAAGTGGGTGTCGGCGGCCTGGAAGCGGCGCGCCGTGCGGCCGTCGGCCAGCGTGAGGCTGTCGAGGAAGGGCCGGTCGCCCTGCGGGCTGGCGCCGGTGCCCACGAACCACAGCGCAGCCTCGGCGCCGCTGCCGTCGACTCGCAGCACGCCGCGGCCGTTGGCCAGTACCCGCGTCAGCGGCATGCCGGGGTCGCGGTAGCGGTCGCGCGACGAACGCTCGTGCAGGCGGCGCGGCGGTGCGCTGCCGTCCAGCGCCACGAGTTCGGTGCGTGTCCACAGGCGGTCGCGCTCGAAATCGGTGACGAGGGCCAGCGGGCCGCCGTCTACGAAGCTCAAGCCCGTCAGGCGCCCGGCCGTGCGGTGCACTTCGCGCGGCGCGCCCTGGTAAGGGGCGTCCAGGCGTAGCAGGCGGTCACGGTGCTGCAGTTTCGTGCGCGGGTCGCCGCCGTCCAGGGCCTCGACCCAGAACACCGCCGCGTCGGCCAGCGGCGACGCCCGGAAGTCGCGCGGGCCGAGCACCACCCCGCCCACCGGCACGCCGTCCCGGCGCGCGACGCTGCCCAGGTCGCGCAGCAGACGGCCTTGCGCGTCACGCAGCTCGACCTGGTGTGCGAAGTCGTTCCAGCCGACCTGGTAGCTGAAGGGGGGCACCAGGCGCTCGGTGAGCAGCGTGCCGCCGCTGCCCAGTGCCTGCAGTTGCACGTAGAGCCCCGGCGCGCCGAGCTCGCGCGTGACGCCGCTGGCCAGGTTCACGTGGCGCAAAACGGCGTTGGCGTGGTGGACGAACAGCGCTTCGTCGTGACGGTTGCGCAGCAGGTCCTGCCGCGTGCGTTCGGGCGAGTTGCGGCCCATCGATTCCTGCACCGTCGGGCCTTCGGGCGCCTCGGCCACCGGCGCGGCGCCGCGCGCTTCGGGGCGCGCCAGCACGACCAGTTCGTCGGCACCCAGCCAGGCGGTGTCGCTGCTCAGCACGGCGTTCAGCTGCACGCCCGGCACGGGCTGCAGGCGGCCGCTGGCGACATCGCCCACCCACAGTTCGGTGGCGGTGTCGGTGCGCCGGTGCAGCAGGAAGCGCCGGCCGTCGGGCGACCAGCGCAGCTGGTGGAAGCTGCCGCTGCCGGGTAGGGTCACCTCGCGCTCGGCCGCCGGGCCATCGACGGCGCGCAGCCGCAGCCGCTCGATGGCCGGCACGAGTTGCGGGCCGCTGGCGGCGGCATCGAAGCGCCGTCCGGCCAGGCGCAGCGCCGGCCGCGCCAGCTCGGCAATGCTGCGATGGCGTTTCATGTGCACGATGGCCAGCGTGCGCTGGTCGGGCGACAGCTGGTGCACGGGCAGGCCGGGTGCGTCGAGCACGGCGCGCACGGCGGCCGAGGGCTGCAGGTAGGCCGGCGCCTCGCTGGCCCAGGCGATGCTCAGCTGCAGGCTCAGCCCGAGAGCGATGGCCGATAGGCCCGGGTTCGATGGGGTCATGCAGGACACCAGGATGCGGGGGATGGCCCCGAAGTCGCGCAATCTAGCAGCCGCGCCGCGATGCGGCGGCGCCACAACCGGGGCAAGCCCGAGGGTGTTGTTGCTCGACGAAATGATGGAATTCCGTTGCTTTTCGTCACGGCGTGTTCATCGGCACGTCGCGTCGCGATGGCACGGATGCTGCGTACGCCCGCAGCTTTTCACAAGAACGAGGGACCCCTTTTGAAAGCAAGACACCACCTCATCGCCCTGGCGGCCATCAGCGTGCTCACGCCCGCCTTCGCCCAGGACAGCGCCGCCGGCGCACAACGCATCGAAGTCACCGGCACGCTGATCAAGCGCACCGACCGCGCCACGCCGTCCGTGGTGCAGAGCTTCGGCCGCGAGGAGATCCGCGCCTCGGGCTACAGCACGATCGAGGAACTGCTGCGTGCCAACGGCGCCGTCGACACCAGCTCCATCGGCGACGCCGCGGCCTCGGGCTTCGTCGGCGGGCTGTCGACGATCTCGCTGCGCGGCTTCGGCTCGCAGGGCACGCTGGTGCTGATCAACGGCCGCCGCGTGGCGCCGGTGGCGGCGGTGGACATCAACTTCGGTCGCGGTTCGCTGATCAGCGTGAACACGATTCCCAAGGGTGCCATCGAGCGCGTCGACCTGCTCAAGGATGGCGCCTCGGCCATGTACGGCTCCGACGCCATGGCCGGCGTCGTGAACTACATCCTGCGCAAGGATTACCAGGGCGCCGAGGGCTCCGTGTCCTACGGCTCCAACGACAAGGGCAAGGGCGTCACCAAGAGCGCCAGCCTGACCTTCGGCATGGGCAACATCGATACCCAGCGCTTCAACGTCTTCGGCGGCATCGAGCTCAGCAAGCGCGACCCGGTGAACTTCGCCGACCTCAAGGACCGCGGCGACCAGGCGGCCTACGACCGCTTCCTGAACGCCACCGGTGCGCTGTCGCGTTTCACGCCCGACTCTTCGGCCTCGTTCTACGGCAACTACTACCGCGTGCCCGCCAGCCTGGCCGGCAGCAGCACCACCATCGACCCCGGCCGCACGGTGGCCAACAACAACCTGGCGGGCGTCAATTACCTGGGCACCCTGCCCGGCTGCGCGGCCGAGAACACCGTCGGCCAGGGTGTGCCCTACCGGCCGGCGGGCTTCTCCGCCACCACGGCCAGCCTGCGCGACGGCTTCTGCCGCTTCAACTTCGACAACGCCGACGAGACCATCGCCGAGCAGGACCGCCTGAACGCCACCGTGCGCGGCACCTACGCCATCAGCAGCAGCCTGACGGCCTATGCCGACCTGATGTATTCGCAGACCAAGACGACCGAGCAGCGCATCCCGTACGCAATGACGACCACGCTGGTCACCTCGGGCAACCGCACGGCCACCACCTGGCCGCTGATCACCGGTACCTTCCTGCGCCAGAACGCCATCATCCTGCCGGTGGGCCACCCCGACAACCCGACCAACGGCCAGGCCAACTCGCAGGAAGTGCAGCTCATCTACCGCTTCGAGGACCTGCCGCGCGGCGACATCAACACGCTGAAGTCGACGCGGCTGACGGCCGGTGTGGAAGGCAGCTGGGGCGCCTGGGACTTCGACACCGCGCTGCTCTACAGCCGCCAGGACAACTCGCGTGAACAGGAAGGGCGGGTGCGCAGGTCGCTGCTCAACGCGGCCATCGCCAACCAGACCTACCGCTTCGGCAAGACCAACACGCCCGAGGGCATCGCGAGCGTGGCGAGCACGGCGGTCAACGAAGGTGAGTCGAGCATCACTTCCGTCGACCTGCGCGCCAGCCGCGACCTGTTCGAGATGGGCGGCGGCAAGGCTGCCGTCGCGCTGGGCGTCGAGGCGCGACGCGAGAGCCTGAAGGCCGTGCCCGACGACGTCTACGGCACTGGCGACTACATCGGCCTGGTGGCCAACGGGGCCAGTGGCAGCCGCAACACCTATGCCGCCTTCGCGGAAGTCGGCCTGCCGGTCTTCAAGAGCCTGGAACTGCAGGCCGCGCTGCGTGCCGAGAAGTACAGCGACTTCGGCAACGCCAACACCGGCAAGCTGGGCTTCAAGTGGACGCCGATGAAGGGCATGCTGGCCTTCCGTGGCACCGCGGCGACGGGCTTCCGCGCGCCGTCGATCTCGCAGATCAGCAACTCCTTCGTGCTGTCCTTCCACAGCTTTGCCGAGCGCCGCATCGTCGACAGCCTGCGCTGCGACAACGCCCTGGCGCCGCCGGTGACCATCGGCTCGCCCGCCACCAACATCAACGTGCCGCGCGACTGCAACGTGCTGGGCTTCGCGCCGGCGCCGGCGGGCACGACGAACCCGGGCAACATCCCCACCGTGGTGGGCGGCAACCCGAACGTGCAGGCCGAGACCTCGCGCTCGTTCACGCTGGGCCTGCTGCTCGAGCCGACGAAGGACATCGACCTGGCGCTCGACGCCTGGTACTTCCAGCGCAACGACGAGATCCGCGTGCAGCGCGGCGCCGACATCATGGACGCCTACAACGCCAACCCGTCCGCGGGTTCGGCGCAGGTCGTGCGCGACCCCAACCCGGCCACCTGGCTGGTGGACGGCAACGGCAACACCGTCCCCGACAGCGGCCCCATCATCCTGCTGGTGCGCGAGTACGGCAACTACGAGTGGACGAAGACGGCCGGCATCGACTACGACCTGAACGTGCGCCTGCCGGCCACCGACATCGGCAAGTTCAGCGTCCACCTGCAGGGCACCTACACCAAGCGCTTCGACCGCCTGGTGCTGGAAGGCGCGGCCATCGACCGGCTGGTGGGCACGTCCACCAGCGACATCCCGAAGAGCCGCGGCAGCCTGACGCTGCGCTGGAAGACCGCCGACTTCAGCAGCTTCCTGCGTGCCAACCATGCCGATCCGATCTCGGTGGCCGGTGTCTCGTCGGTGTGCCTGAACACCATCCCCGGCACGCTGACCAACCAGCTGCGCCGCGCCGAGGGCCGCTGCAAGGTCGGGCGTGACCGCACGCTCGACCTGGGTGTCACCTACACGGGCATGAAGAACCTGTCGCTTTCGGGCACGGTGTTCAACGTCGCCAACGACTACAACCGGTCCAACGGCCTGCCCTCGGCCTTCACCTACTGGGACCCGGGCCAGCCCGCCAGCCTGGGCCGCCGCTTCAGCCTGAACCTGGACTACACGTTCTTCTGACGCGGGACGCCCGGGGCGCGGCGGGTTCGATCCCTGCCGCGTGCACGGCAACGCCGGGCTGAGGCCCCGCGTCGTCTTTCGGAGCAGGAGCCTGGGCGTCGCTGTCATGCCATGCCCGGGCCCCGGCTCTCGGGCCGGCCTTTCCTTCGCCCTGGCGGTCCATGACGCACCGGCGCGAGCGCCTATGCTCGCGTCTTGAATCGAGACCGCGTTCGGGACAAGCCAGGGGCCAGGGCAGGGGACAAGGCATGAGCACGCGACGACACGCACTGGTCTGGACGGCAGGCGGCCTGCTGGCGGCGTCGGGCGCCCGCTTGTCGGCCCAGCCTGCCCCGGCGACGGGCGACCCGCTGGCCGGGCTCGACGGCTGGCTGGACGCGCAGCGCATCGGCTGGCGCGTGCCGGCCCTGGCGGTGGCCCTGGTCAAGGACGGTCAGGTCGTCTACCTCAAGGCCTGCGGCTTCCGCGACGCCGCGCAGTCCTTGCCGGTCAACACCGAGACGGTCTTTCGCGGCGGCTCGGTCACCAAGGCCTTCGGCGCCGCGACCGTGGCCATGCTGGTCGACGAGGGCCGCATGGCGTGGGACGCGCCCGTCACCACCTACATCCCCGAGCTGCGGCTTGCCGGCGGCGACGCCTACAGCGGGGTGACGCTGCGCGACATGCTGAGCCACCGCACCGGCCTGCCTCGCCACGAACTGCTCTGGTACAACAACCAGCGCCTGACCCGACAAGGCCTGGTGGCGCGCATGGCGCACCTGGAGATGAGCGCACCGCTGCGGGCGCGCTACCAGTACAACAACCTCATGGTCGTGCTGGCTGGCCTGGCCGTCGAGCGGGTCACCGGGCAGACCTGGGAGGCCTTCACCCGCGCGCGCCTGCTGGCACCGCTGGGCATGACCCGCGTGAATCTCTCGGCGCTGGAGATGGCATCGGATCCCAACCACGCCGTCGGTCACACACGCGATGCCGCGCGCAGGCTGGTGCCGGTGCCCTTGCGGCACGACCCGCTACTGGGCCCGGCCGGTGCCGTCAACGCCAGCATCGGCGAGTTCGCCAAGTGGGTGCAGCTGCAACTGGGCCGCGGGCAGTTCGCGGGCCGCAGGCTGATCTCGCCCGCGGCGATGGCCGCCATGTGGGAGCCGCTGGTGGCCACCGGCCCCGCACCCGTCCAGCCCGATGCGCCGCGCAGCCATGTCGGCCTGGGCTGGCGCATCGACCGCTACCGCGACACCCTGCGCGTGGCACACGGCGGCGACCTCAACGGTTTCACCGCCCGCGTGGTGCTGCTGCCGGAGAAGAACGCGGGGCTGGCCGTGCTGGTCAACCATGGCAGCCACCCGCTGCCCAATGCCGTCACGCCGGATCTGCTCGACCGGCTGCTGGGCCTGACGCCGGAAGACAACGCGTCCAAGGCCCTGGCCAAACGCAGCGCGGCCCAAGCCACCGCGCTGCGGCCCGAAGCTGCGGCTCCGGCAACGACCGCCGCCGCCTCCGGGCCTGCGCGCCCTCTAGGCGCCTATATCGGCCGCTACAGCCACCCCGGTTATGGCGAGCTGACGGTCAGCAGCCCCGGCGAGGCCCTGGTCGTGTCCTACAACGACATGCCCGCGCTGCTCGAGCACCGGCAGGACGAGTCGTTCGAGACCTACACCCAGCGCCCGGAGCACGAAGAGTTCTCGCGTCTGAAGCTGGTCTTCCAGGGCGACGACAAAGGGGGTGTCAGCGGCATCGCCGCCGACATGCAGAAGGGCGTGCAGCCCATCCTGTTCCGACGCACCGCCTGAGCGGCAGCCGGCAAGCAAAGTGAGCCTCATGTTTCGACGACTGCATTCAAGTGCCGCCCGGCTGCTGGCGACGCTGGTGTGTGCGCTGCTGGCCGGCTGCGCCACCGCCCCGCCGGGCCCGCCCACCACCACCGAAGGCGGCGTGCCCATCGACGCCACGCGCACCGCCAGGGGCCAGGACAGCCGCGTGCTCTTCCTCGTCATCCACTACACGGCGAGCGCGAGGTCTCTGCGCACTACCTGCTCAGCGACGAGAGCCCGCCGCGCATCTACCGCCTGGTCGACGAGAACCGCCGCGCCTGGCACTCGGGCGCGAGCGCCTGGGGGCCGAACAAGCGGCTGAACAGCAGCAGCATCGGCATCGAGATCGTGCACCCCGGTTTCCTCCAGGGGCCGAACGGCCAGAGGCTCTACCTGCCCTTCCCGAAGGCGCAGATCGACGCGCTGATCCCGCTGGTGCAGGACATCGTCCAGCGCCATCAGATTCGCCCCGAGCGCATCCTGGGCCACGGCGAAGTCACGCCGGCGTACAAGGAAGACCCCGGGCCGACGTTCCCGTGGAAGCTGTTCGCCGAGCTGGGCATCACCCCGCCCTGGCCCGACGCGGCGCGCGTGGCCGCGCAGCGGGCGACCTTCGAGGCCCAGCTGCCCGACGTGGCCTGGTTCCAGATGGCACTGGCCAAGCACGGTTACGCCGTCGAGCCCACCGGCGTCTTCGACCGCCAGACCGAGCGTGTGCTGATGAACTTCCAGATGCGATACCGGCCCGGCGACTACGCGGGCCGGCCCGACGCCGAAAGCGCCGCGCTGCTGTGGGTGCTGACCCAGCCGGCAACGGCCGACGGGTCGAGCATGGCCCCGGTGCCCCCGCTGGCACCCCCCGACCAGCCCGACCCGCCGCCCCTGCCGCCGGCGATGCGCTGATGGCCGAAGCCCTGCCCTGCATGGGCACGCGCGTGCGCCTGCGCCGCCTGCGTGCCGACGACCTGCCGGCCTTCCACGCCTACCGCAGCGACCCCGAAGTTGCGCGCTACCAGGGATGGCAGCCGATGGACGCCGCGGCCGCGGCGGCCTTCATCGCCGAGATGGCGGCCGCGCCCTTCTGCCTGCCGGGCGCGTGGTGCCAGATCGGCATCGCCGACCTGGCCAGCAATGCGCTGCTGGGCGACATCGGCCTGCATCTGGCCGAAGACGGCGCCACGCTGGAAATCGGCTACACGCTGGCGCGCGCCGCGCAGGGCACCGGCCGCGCCGGCGAGGCGGTGCGCCTGGCGGTGGACGCCGTCTTCGTGCACACCACCGCCACCCGCATGCTGGCCATCACCGATGTGCGCAACGCACCTTCGCTGCGCCTGCTGCACCGTCTGGGTTTCAGCCTGCTGGCGACGCAGGACGCCGTGTTCCGCGGCGAGCCCTGCCGCGAGCAGGTCTTCGTGCTGCAGCGGCCGGGCTAGCATGCACGCCATGACAACCCGCAGTCCCCTGGCCCCGATCGCGCTCGCGCTGGTCCTCGCCCCGCTGCAGCCGGCGTGCAGCACCCAGACCGCCTACCTGTCGGTGATGGAGATGCGCAAGCAGGAATGCCGCAAGCTGCCCGACATGGCCGAACGTGCGCGCTGCGAGAAGGAAGCCGACCGCTCCTACGACAGCTACAAGGGCGAGGCCGAGACGGCCAGGCGCAAGCCGTGAGGGCCGCGCCTTGAAGCGCCGCAGCCTGGGTGCTGCGGCCCTGGCCGCCTTGGCCAACTTCGCTGGCTGCGCCGGCATGGCGCCGCCGGTGATGCGGGCCGGAGCGCCCCCTGCCAATGCCGCCTCGCCCGCCGCCACGGCCGACCTGCCGCCACCCGCACCACGCGAGTTCCGCGCCGCCTGGGTGGCCACGGTGGCCAACATCGACTGGCCCAGCAAACCCGGCCTGAGTGCGGCCGCGCTGCGCGCCGAGGCGCTGGCCTTGCTGGAACGTGCAAGCACGCTGGGCCTGAACGCGCTCATCCTGCAGGTGCGCCCGGCCGGCGACGCCATCTATCCCAGCACGCTGGAGCCGTGGACGGAGTACCTCTCGGGTGAACAGGGCCGCGCACCCTGGGCCGCCGGCGAAGCGCCCTGGGACCCGCTGGCCTTCTGGGTTGCCGAGGCACACCGCCGCGGCCTCGAGCTGCACGCCTGGTTCAACCCCTACCGCGCCCGTCACAGCACCGCGAAGAGCCCGCTGGTGGCGTCGCACATCGCGCTGCGCCAGCCCGGGGTCGTCAAGGCCTACGGCGACATGCTGTGGATGGACCCCGCCGAACCCGCCGCCGCCGCGCACACGCTGGCCGTGGTGGCCGACGTGCTGCGCCGCTACGACATCGACGGCGTGCACATCGACGACTACTTCTACCCCTATCCCCTGCCGCTGCCGGGGGCACCCGTGGCCCCGCCGGGCGGCCCGCCGGGGCCCGAGCTGCCCTTCCCCGACGATGCCGCCTGGGCGCGCTACCAGCGCAGCGGCGGCGGGCTCGGCCGCGACGACTGGCGGCGCGCCCAGGTCGACCAGTTCGTGCAGGCGCTGCAGCGCACGGTGCGCGAAGTCAAGCCCTGGGTGCGCTTCGGCATCAGCCCCTTCGGTCTGCCGCGGCCCGACCGGCGGCCCGCGGGCATCACCGGCTTCAGCCAGTTCGACAAGCTCTACGCCGACGCCGAACGCTGGCTCGAAAACGGCTGGCTCGACTACTGGGCGCCGCAGCTCTACTGGCCCATCACACGCGAGGGCCAGCAGTTTCCGGTGCTGCTGGACTACTGGCTGGCGCAGAACCCGCTGCAGCGCCATGTCTGGCCGGGGCTGTTCACCAGCAAGGTGGGCGCGACCAGCACGCCCTGGCCGGCGCGTGAACTGCTGGACCAGGTGGACGTGCTGCGCAGCCGCGCCGGACCGGGCAGCCACGGGCCGCTGGGCGCCACGGGCCACATCCACTTCAGCCTGATCGCGTTGCACCAGGACCGCGATGGTCTGGCCACCGCGCTGGCGCGCGGCGCCTATGCGCAGCCGGCGCTGGTGCCGGCGACGCCCTGGCTGAATGCACCGGCGCTCGGCGTGCCGGGGCTGCGGCGGCTGAACGGGCGTGTGCGCATCGAACCCGCAGTGTCCGCCGCCGCGCCGGAGCGCTGGGCCGTGTGGCGGCGCACCCCGGGCAACCCGCCGCGCTGGGCCTTTGCCGCGCTGCCGCCCGGCGCGCAGGATGTCGACCCCGCAGGTGCCGACCTGCTGTGGGTGCAGGGCGTCGACCGCGTCGGCCAGCTGGGCCCGCGCGCGCTCATCCATCTGGACGCGACACTGAGCCCACCATGACCTCCGCCACGCCACCGAAGCCCCCGCTGAAGACCGAGCAGCCGCACCCGGACCACGCGGCGCTCGACCGCTACACCACCGCCGCCCTCGTCGACGCGCTGGCCGCCGACCAGGCCGGCGCCGCCGCCGCCGTGCGCGCCGCCGGGGCCGCGCTGGCGCAGGCGGTGGACGCCGCCGCGCCCCGACTGGCCGCGGGGGGGCGGCTGGTCTACGTCGGGGCCGGCACCAGTGGCCGGCTGGGGCTGCTGGACAGTGTCGAGCTGAACCCCACGTTCTCCTGGCCGCCCGAACGTGCGCTGGCGCTGCTGGCCGGCGGCGAGCGCGCGCTCTACCGCGCCGTCGAAGGCGCCGAGGACAGCCGCGACCAGGGCGCGGGCGACATCGCCGCGGCCGGCGTGGGTGCCCAGGACGTGGTGCTGGTGCTGGCCGCCTCGGGCAGCACGCCCTATGCCGTCGCGGCGGCCGAGGCGGCGCGTGCCGCGGGCGCGTTGACCGTGGGCTTCGCCAACAACCCCGGCGCGCCGCTGCTGGCCGCCTGCGAGGTGGCCGTGCTGCTCGACACCGGGCCCGAGGTCATCGGCGGCAGCACGCGCCTGAAGGCCGGCACGGCGCAGAAGATCGCGCTCAACACCTTCAGCAGTGCGGTGATGGTGAAGCTGCACAAGGTCTACGGCAACCTGATGGTCGACGTGCGTGCCAGCAACGCCAAGCTCGTGCAGCGGGCGCTGCGGCTGACCATGCAGGCCAGCGGCGCGACCGAGGCCGACGCGCAGGCGGCGCTGGCGGCCTGCGGCGCGCGCGTGAAGGTGGCCATCGTGATGCTGAAGGCCGGCGTCGACGCCGCCGAGGCCGAGGCGCGCCTGGCCGCGGCTGCGGGCAGCGTGCACGGCGCGCTGGCGGGCTGAGGTCCAGCCGGCGAGCAACAGCGGCGATGACGGCGCGGTTCCGCTCGCTCGACGTCTTCCGCGGCGCCACGGTGGCGCTGATGATCCTCGTCAACAACCCCGGCAGCTGGGCCCACCTCTACCCGCCGCTGGCGCACGCCGGCTGGCACGGCTGCACGCCGACGGACCTGGTCTTCCCGTTCTTCCTCTTCGCGGTGGGCAACGCGCTGGCCTTCGTGATGCCGGCGCTGCGTGAGGCGGACACGGCGGCATTCGTGCTGCGTGTCGGCAAACGTGTGCTGCTGATCTTCGCCATCGGCCTCTTCCTCAACGCCGCGCCCTTCGTGCGCTGGGACGCCGACGGCGCGCTCGTCTTCAGGAGTCTGGAGACGCTGCGCACGATGGGCGTGCTGCAGCGCATTGCGCTGTGTTTCGGCGCCGCGGCGTTGCTCGTCTGGTGGTTGCCGCGTCGCGGCGTGCTGTGGGCGGCCACCGCGCTGCTCTTCGGCTATTGGCTGGCCTGCCTGAGTTTCGGCGACCCGCAAGACCCCTACGGCCTCTTCGGCTGGTTCGGCACCGGTGTCGACCGCGCGCTGCTCGGCGCCAACCACCTCTACCGTGGCGAGGGCATCGCCTTCGACCCCGAGGGCCTGGCCAGCACGCCGCCGGCCATCGCGCAGGTGCTGCTGGGCTGGTGGGTGGGCGACGCCATCGTGCGCCACGGCAAGGTGGACGCGGCGTTGGTCTCGCGCCTCTTCGTGCAGGCGGCGCTGCTGGCGGTGGCGGCCTACGCCTGGCAGCTGGCGATGCCGCTGAACAAGAAGATCTGGACTTCGAGCTACGTGCTGCTGAGCACGGCGCTGGCCATCGCCACGCTGGCCACGCTGATGCACGTGATGGAGATTCGCCAGCGCCCGCGCGAGCAGATCGGCTGGGTGCGCTTCTTCGAGGTCTTCGGCCGCAACCCGCTGTTCGTCTTCGTGCTTTCGGGCTTCGTGCCACGCGTGCTGGCCCTGTGGCGCTGGCCCGACGCGCTGCGTGCCGACGGCAGCCTGGTATGGACGAGCCCGCTGCCCTGGCTCTACCAGAACGCCTTCGCCGGGCTGGGCAGCGACCCGCGCTTCGGTTCCCTGCTGTTCGCCTTTGCCAACCTGGGCGCCTGCGCCGCGGTGGCCTTCTGGCTGGACCGGCGGCGGCTGTACATCCGCGTCTAGCCCGTCTGCGCAGCGCGCAGCTTCTTCCAGGCCTGGAAGCCGCCCGCCACCGACAGCGCCTTCGGATAACCCAGCGATCGAAGCAGCGCCGCTGCCGCAAGGCTGCGTCGACCGCTGTTGCAGACGCAAAGCAGCAGATGCTCGTGCGCATGATGGAGCCGATTGATCGTGGTGAAGAACATCCGCGCGTCGATGTCTTTCGGCTGGCCGGCGTCCAGGATGTCCTGTTCGTCTTCGCTCAGCTCGTGGCCGAGCATCAGCTTCACTTCGAAAAGCGGCACGTGCACGGCCTCGGGTATGGCGCCCTTCATCTCGATCTCGAAGGATTGGCGGATGTCGATCATCGTGGCCAGCCCCAGGCTGCAGAGTTCGAGCGCCGTGGGCAGCGAGACCTCCAGCGCCATGCGCAACTCGTCCGGGGTCTGGTTCTCGTTGCGCATGAAAAGGCTCCTTGCCTGGACGGCCGTGCGGCCACGGCGGCGCAAGGCATTGTCGTGCAGCCGGGCCGACAGCACGGCGGCCGGTGTGTGCCCGAGGCCGGGCCGGCCCACCCCGCCGCCGCATAATCCGCGCCCCACCCCCATGAGCCACCATGTTCAAGAACGCCCTCGTCTACCGCATCGAACACTGGGCCCAGCCCCCGCTTTCCGAGATCGAAGCCCGCCTGCAGGGGGCTCGCTTCGTCGAGTGTGGCGCCAGCCAGCCCGAATCGATCGGCTGGGTGGAGCCGCGCGGCGAAGCCCATGGCGCGATGGTCGAGAGCGTCGGCGGCCAGCTCATCCTGAAGCTGGCCACCGAGACCAAGGCCGTGCCCGGCAGCGTCGTGAAGACCGAGGTGCAGGCCAAGCTCGACACCATCGAGAAGGACACCGGCCGCCGCCCCAAGGGCAAGATCGTCAAGGAGCTGAAGGAAGAAGTCATCCACGCGCTGCTGCCACGTGCCTTTCCCAAGCGCAGCGACACGCTGGTGTGGGTGGACCCCAAGGCGCAGTGGCTGGTGGTGGGCGCCGGCAGCGTGAAGAAGGCCGATGCGCTGGTGACGCGGCTGCTCGACTTGCTGGGGGGCGGCTGCAAACTGTCGCTGGTGCAGACCACGCTGGCGCCGGCCACGGCGATGTCGACCTGGCTGGCCGAGAAAGAGGCGCCCGGCGGCTTCACCATCGACCGCGAATGTGAACTCAAGCAACCCGACACCGAAAAGGCCACCGTGCGCTACGCGCGCCACACGCTCGACATCGACGAGGTGGGTGAACACATCAAGCAGGGCAAGCTGCCCACGCAGCTGGCGCTGAGCTGGGCGGGCCGCGTGAGCTTCGTGCTCACCGAGGCGCTGACGCTGAAGAAGATCAAGCTGCTCGACGTGGTGCTGGAAGGCGTGTCGTCGGCCACCAAGGACGAGGGGGGTTTCGACGCCGACGTGGCGCTCTTCACCGGCGAACTGCGGCTGCTGATCCCCGCGCTGGTCGCGGCGCTGGGTGGTGTGCAGGAACGCGGGGCCGCCGCCTCAGCGCCGACCGCCGGCCCGGCGGCGCCGGATGCCGCCACCGACGAAACCGCACCCTGGGACACGGTCCCGGCATGACCTTGCACTGAAAGGCCGCCGCACCGCGGCCGCAGCGCCGCCCTACACGGCCAACGAAGCGGCCGCGTCCTGCAGCACACGCGCCGAGCGCACCAGCGCCGCGGCTTCGGCGTCGTCCATGTGCGGCACCAGCACCTGCGTGCCGCCGCCGTCACCGACGATGGTGGGCAGCGACAGCGCCACCCCGTGCAGTCCGCAGGCGCCCTGCTGCATGCGCGACACGGTGAGCGCACGCCCTTCGCCGCGCAGCATGCAGCGCAGCAGCGCGGCCGTCACCAGGCCGATGGCGTGGTTGGTGGCGCCCTTGCGCTGGATGACCTCGTAGGCTGCGTGCCGCACCTCGGTGGCCAGACGTGTCTCGGTCTCGGTCGACCAGCCTGGCCACTGCCGCACCGGCACGCCGCCGACCTGGGCGCCCGACCACAACACCACTTCCGAGTCGCCGTGTTCACCCACTACCTGGGCGTGGATGGACTGCGGCGCCACGCCCAGCTCGCGGCCCAGCACCTGGCGCAGGCGCGCGGTGTCGAGCATGGTGCCGGTGCCCAGCACACGTTCAGGCGGCAGCCCGCTGGCGTGCTGCATCACGCCGGTCAGCACGTCCACCGGGTTGGTCACCATGACGATGGTGCCGGGAAAGCCGGCCAGCTGGCGGCCGATGGCGCTGACGATGCGCGCGTTGTCGCGCAGCAGGTCCAGCCGCGTTTCTTCCGGCCGCCCGCCGCGGCCGGCGGCGACCACCACCACGTGGGCCCGGCGCATCTCGGCGATGGTGGCCGTGCGCACCTGGCAGTCGGGGTAGAAGGCGGCGCCGTGGGTCAGGTCCATGGCCTCGCCTTCGGCCACGGCGCCGTTCAGGTCGTACAGCCACAGTTCGTCGGCCGCGCCCGAGTGCAATGTCGAGATGGCCACGCTGGTGCCGACCCAGCCGGTGCCGATGATGCCTACCGTCCTGTTCATGTGCTGTCCTCGCCTGTGCGCCCGTGCGCGCTGATGCCCGACGATAGCCGCCGGGCCGGCACCCCACGGCGCGTGGGTTAGATTCGCCGGCCGTCCGCGCCGCCCATGAACACCACCGAACGTTTCCTCATCGCGATGCTGGTCGTCTTCACGCTGCCCTGGCTGGTGTGGCGGCTGGGCCGTACCGAACGCTGGGCGCCGCTGGTGGTGGTGCAGATCGTCGCCGGCATCCTGCTCGGCCCCGGCGTGCTGGGTGCGACGCTGCCCGAGGTCTACGGCTTCGTCTTCACGCCGGCGGTGATCCAGGCGCTGAACGGGATCGCGTGGTGGGCGGTGATGATCTTCGTGTTCATCGCCGGCATCGAGCTCGACCTCGCCGCGGCCTGGCGGCACCGCCGCGAAAGTGGCATCACCGCCGGCCTGGCGCTGGGCGTGCCGCTGGTCTTCGGCTGCGCCGCGGCGCTGGCCATGCTGGCCATCTCTTCGGATTGGATGGGTCTGGCGGCGCGGCCCTGGCAGTTCGTGCTGGGCGTGGGCATGGCCTGCGCGGTGACCGCGCTGCCCATCCTCATCCTCTTCATGGAGAAGCTCGACATCCTGCGCCGGCCGCTGGGCCAGCGCATCCTGCGCTACGCCAGCCTGGACGACATCGCCATCTGGGGCGTGCTGGCGCTGATCCTGATGGACTGGCAGCGCGTGGGCCGGCAGGCCGGTTTCCTCGTCGTGTTCGCGCTCGTGGCCTGGGCCTTCCGTCGGCTGATGCAGCGTGTGCCCGAGACCGACCGCTGGTACCTCGCGCTGGTGTGGCTGGCGGCCTGCGCGCTGGCCGCCGACTGGGCCGGGCTGCACTACATGGTGGGCGCCTTCCTGGCCGGCGCGGTGCTCGACGGCCACTGGTTCGACCAGGGCCAGATGGACCTGTTGCGCCATCACGTGCTGCTGGTGCTGATGCCGGTGTTCTTCCTGAGCACCGGGCTGCGCACCGAATGGGCGCTGGGTGGCGCGCTGGTCTTTGTCGCCGCCGCGGCGCTGCTGGCGGCCAGCGTGGCCGGCAAGCTGATCGGTGTGCGCCTGGCCGGCCGCATCCTGCGCTGGCCCGACGGAGAGGCCAGCCTCATCGGGTGGCTGCTGCAGACCAAGGCGCTGATCATGATCATCTTTGCCAACGTGCTGCTGGACAAGCAGGTGATCACCGCCGACACCTTCACCGCGCTGCTGCTGATGGCGGTGGCCAGCACGATGCTGACGGTGCCGA
>LNFM01007911.1_pt1 | contig 16329 bp, 13 predicted proteins | sample 596031 | NCBI WGS metagenome assembly LNFM01 (sample SAMN04254537, study PRJNA301005) | activated carbon metagenome | isolation source: dual media filters at the Ann Arbor, Michigan drinking water treatment plant | place: USA: Ann Arbor
CGCCGGCGCAGTACTGATCACGCTTGCCGCGCTCTGGGGCGATGCCTGGCAGCTCGGCACCGCGATCGTCTTCGTGGTCACGCTGTCCCTGCTCTACATCGCCTCCACGCTGTACCACGCGGCCCGCCACGAGCGCCTGAAAGAACGCCTGAAGATTCTCGACCACTGCGCGATCTTCCTGCTGATCGCCGGCACCTACACGCCTTTCACCCTGCTCGGTTTGCGCGACAGCTGGGGCTGGACCCTGTTCGGCATCATCTGGGTGCTGGCGGTGCTCGGCGTGGTGTTCAAGCTGTTCTTCACCGGACGTTTCCCGCGCCTGTCGACGATGATGTACATCGCCATGGGCTGGCTGATCGTGATCGCCTTCGGCCCGATGATGCAGGAGCTTTCCACCACCACCATCTTCTGGCTGCTGGCCGGTGGCGTGGCCTACACCCTGGGCACCCTGTTCTACCACCGCGACACGCTGCCCTATGCGCACGGGATCTGGCATCTGTTCGTGCTCGCCGGCAGCAGCTTCCATTTCGTCGCCGTCAGCACCCAGGTGCTGGCCTCGAACTACTGATGGCGGGTCTGCCGAGGGTGCTGCTGACGGGTTTCGAGCCCTTCGGCGGTGAGACCATCAACCCCGCGCTGGAAGTGCTGCATGAACTCTCGGGCGAGCGCATCGCCGGCCATCGGGTCGAACCTGCGGCCCTGCCTGTCTGTTTCTCGGATGGCCCGCGCGCGCTGATCGATGCGATCGAACGCGTGAACCCGAGCCTGGTGGTCTGCGTGGGCCAGGCGGGTGGCCGGGCGCGGATGTCGATCGAGCGCGTGGCCCTCAACCTCGCCGATGCGCGCATCGCCGACAACGCCGGCGCCCAGCCGATTGATCGCGCGCTGATCGAGGGCGCGCCGAACGCCTACTTCTCCACCCTGCCAGTTAAGGCGCTGCACGCCAGTCTCAACCAGCATGGGGTGCCAGCCGAGCTCTCGCTGTCCGCCGGCACCTATGTCTGCAACGCGGTGTTCTTCGCGCTGATGCATCACCTGGGCACGCGCCGTCCGGAAGTGCGTGGAGGCTTCATCCACATCCCCTACCTGCCCGAGCAGGCCTGTCGACATCCGGGTGCGCCCAGCATGTCGCTGGCGACGCTGGCGAAAGGCTTGGGCATCGCGATTGGCACCGCGCTGGAGACGCCGAACGATCTGGTGGTGGCGGGGGGTGTGGAGTGTTGAGCGCCATGCTGGGCTGGAAACAGCGAGGCACGATCTCGCTCTGGCGTTACACCGAGAACCAGAAGAACTTCCCAGGCTGGCACCTCAACGCGGATGGCGAGGGTTGCGCCTCGCTCCTCGAACTGATTGATGCATTGCGCGGGCACCCTGGCAGCTATCGCAAGCTGCGTCTGTCTTCGCCGTCGCCGCAGCAACTCGCGGTTCCCAACAACCGGACAGCCGCATGGATCGCGCCGCAACTCTGGGTGATCCAGCATGATCCAGAAGGCGAGCACTGGCACTTCGCCAGCGAATCGGAGACGGTAACGCTGATCGCGGGCGCGTGCTGGCTGGAGCGTTTGCGCACAGGCGTAGCAGGGATTCCGGCCAAACAGGGCGATGACTCGATCGGCGCAGGCCGGCTCCAGGAGTCCAGGCTCTGGTTCTGGTGGGGACCGGGCTGATCGCCAACCGCGGACATGAAGTCTCTCTCGAACCTCCCCCTCTCCCCCGGCCCCTCTCCCACAAGGGAAGAGGGGAGCAAGAACCGGCCTTGGTATGCGCACGGATCTTCAACATCCGCTGCATGACTTGAGCGAAGCCAAGTCCGGCCCCTGCGCGGCGATGCTATGTTCCGCCGCATGTCCGATACGCCCACCCTGCCCGCCCGCATTGACCGCACGCCGCACGGCCTCGCGCTCAGCGGCGACTGGACGCTGGCGAATGCGCGGCCGCTGGCCGAGTCGGCATCGGCGCTCGGAAGCATCGCGGCGGATGCGGAGCTCAACTGTGCCGGCCTGCGCCGCCTCGACACCTGCGGCGCCCTGATCCTGCTGCGCCTGCTGGCGCGTGGCGGACACGCCGATGCGATCGAACGCCTACAGGGCCTGCGCCCGGCCGATGCGGCGATGCTGCGCCTCCTGATCGAGCGCCACAGCGCGCCGGCCTTGCCCAAGACGCGAGCGCACGGCTTCATCGCCCTGCTGGCGCGCATGGGTGCGGCGCTGGAGAGCTTCTGGATCGACACCCGCGAGCTGCTGGGCTTCGTCGGACTGACCCTGGTGACCCTCGCCAAGGTGGTGAGCGGACGCCGCCGCCTGCGCCTGACCTCGACGGTCTTCCACATGGAGCAGACCGGCCTCGATGCCGTGCCGATCGTCGCCCTGCTGACCTTCCTGGTGGGCGCAGTGGTGGCCTTTCTCGGCGCCACCGTGCTGCGCGACTTCGGAGCATCGATCTTCACCGTCGAGCTGGTGGCCTATTCCTTCCTGCGCGAGTTCGGCGTGCTGCTCACCGCCATCCTGCTGGCCGGGCGCTCGGGCAGCGCCTTCACCGCCCAGATCGGCTCGATGAAAAGCCGCGAGGAGCTCGACGCCATCCGTGCGCTCGGCCTCGATGCGGTCGAGCTGCTGGTGCTGCCGCGGCTTCTGGCATTGCTGATCATGCTGCCGCTGCTGACCTTCATCGGCATGATGAGCGGCCTGCTGGGCGGTGCCCTCGTCGGCTCGGCCGCGCTCGACATCAGCCCCGGCATGTTCATCAGCCGACTCTACGAAATGACCGAGATCCGCCACTTCTGGGTGGGCATGATCAAGGCGCCGGTGTTCGCTTTCCTGATCGCCGTAGTCGGCTGCCTGGAAGGCATGAAGGTCGCCGGCAGCGCTGAATCCGTGGGCCGTCACACCACCTCGTCGGTGGTGCAGTCGATCTTCCTGGTAATCCTGTTCGACGCCATATTCGCGATGTTCTTCATGGAGCTTGGCGTATGAGTGCGCCGGCACGCGAAACGGTGATCGAGGTGCGCGGCCTGATCTCGCAGTTCGGCGCGCAGCGCGTGCACGACGGCGTCGATCTCGACCTCTACCGCGGCGAGGTGCTGGGTGTGATCGGCGGCTCGGGCGCGGGAAAGTCGGTGCTGCTGCGCTCCATCGTCGGCCTGAAAAAGCCGGACGGCGGCAGCGTGCGCCTGTTCGGCGACGACACCACCCATCTCGACGAGGAAGCCATGCGCCCCTACGAGCGTCGTTTCGGCCTCCTGTTCCAGGACGGCGCCCTGTTCTCTTCGCTGACCGTGATCGAGAACGTCAAGGTGCCCTTGCTGGAGTACTACGACCTGCCCGCGGACCTGCTCGACGAACTCGCCCTGCTGAAGATCCGCCTCACCGGCCTGCCGGCCGAGGCCGCGCACAAATACCCGAGCCAGCTCTCCGGCGGCATGCGCAAACGCGCCGGCCTGGCGCGCGCACTGGCGCTGGACCCGGAGATCCTGTTCCTCGACGAGCCCACCTCGGGCCTCGACCCGATCGGCGCGGCCGACTTCGATGAGCTGATCCGCACGCTCAGCGCAGCCCTCGGCTTCAGCGTGTTCCTGGTCACCCACGACATGGACAGCCTGTACGCGATCTGCGACCGCGTGGCCGTGCTGGCCGATGGCCGCGTGCAGGTGGCGGACACGGTCGAGGTCGTGGAAGCACATCCGCATCCGTGGATCCGCGAATGCTTCACCGGCCCGCGAGGCCGCAGCGCACATGCGCAAACGATGAGGACTTAAGGCCCATGGAAACCCGCGCCAACCACGTGCTAATCGGCAGCTTCGCGCTGGCCGTGCTCGTGCTCGCCTTCCTGTTCGTGCTGTGGCTGGGCAAGCTCTCGCTGGACCGTGAATGGGCCTACTACGACGTCCTGTTCGCCGAGGCCGTCACTGGCCTCACGGTCGGCTCGGCGGTGCAGTACAACGGCATCCAAGTCGGCGAGGTGCGGCGCCTGCAGCTGGCGCCGGAAGACCCCAGCCAGGTGATCGCGCGCATCCGCGTCGGCAGCGATACGCCGATCAAGACGGACACCACGGCCAAGCTGACCTTCACCGGGCTTACAGGTGTCGCCATCATCCAGCTTGGCGGCGGCAGCGCCGAAGCGCCGCGCCTGGACGCGCCCGCAGACGAAGTGCCGCGGATCGTTGCCGAGGACTCGGCCCTCGCCAAGCTGTTCGCCTCGGGCGAGGACGTCGTGCTCAACGTCAACCAGCTGATGGCGCGCGCCTCCAGCCTGCTCAGCGAGGACAACGTCGGCAAGGTCAGCGCGACGCTCGCGCATATCGAGTCGCTGAGCGCAACGCTTGCGGAACACGGCGATGCGGTCGGCCAGGCGCTGGAGGATCTCTCGGCTGCCGGCCAGTCGCTGCGCACCTCGCTGGCCCAGGCCGAACAGCTGCTGCAGCGGCTGGATTCCATCGCCGCGCGCGCCGACGGCCTGCTCGCCAGCGATGCCGAGCCGATCGTCCGCAGCCTGCGCGAAACGCTCGAAGCCACGCGGCAGCTGGCCGACAGCACCCAGCAGCTGGTGGAGCACAATCGCGCCGCCCTTGACCGCTTCGGCGAGCAGGGCCTGCCGCAGCTCGCCCCCACCCTCGCCGAGCTGCGCGAGACCCTGACGCGCCTGTCCACGCTCAGCCAGCGTATCGAGCGCGACGCCTCCGGCCTGCTGCTGGGCCGCGACCAGCCCAAGGAGTACGACCCGAGATGAGTGCCTTCCCGTGTATGCGTCTGCCGATGCGCGCTCTGGCGCGATTGGCTGCGGTGCTGATGATCGGCGCACTCGGTGCCTGTGCCCTGCCGCAGGCGCGCGAGGGCGAAACGCGGGTATTCGCGCTCAGCATCGATAGTGCCGCGAGCCAGGGTCCGAGCGCGGATCGGCAGCTGCTGGTCGATGCACCCTCGGCCACCGGCCTGCTCGATTCCGAGCGCATCGTGGTGCGCGCTGGCGCCGACGAGCTCGGCCTGCTGCGCGGCGCGCGCTGGAGCGCGCCCCTGCCCCAGCTCTGGCAGGGCCTGATGATCCGCACCATCGAGGACGACGGGCGCCTGCGCGTCGGCCGCGAGCGCGACGTGCTGGCTGGCGATGAGCGCCTGATCGGCGAGCTGCGCGCCTTCGAGTACGCGCGTGAGATGCAGCAGGTGCGCATCCACTTCCACGCCAAGCGCGTGGATCGGCAGCAGCGCATCGTGGCGGAACGTGGGTTCGAGGCTTCGGCCGAGGTGAGCGGGAGTGACGCCGCGGATGTCGTCGCAGCCTTCAACAGCGCGAGCGCGGCGGTGTTGTCCAACGTGATCGAGTGGTTGGTCATGGAACAACCTTGAGGCGCCAGCGCCCGGCCCCTTGAGCCGGAGTGGTGAGTGATCCGATCGGATGGGGTCAAGTTTTGGGTTCGGCGGCCGAAGCTTCGCGATCCGACCGGGGCGAGCGTGGAGCCCATGGTGGGCCAGGGCCCACCCTATGCGACCCAAGCGAGTGGTGGGCTTGCGCTGGGTCGGGGCCCAGCCCGCGCGTGAGGGCTGGTTGGGGGTGGGCTCTGGACCACCATAGGCTCGATCCTACGACGCCATACGGATCGGCACGGGTCAAAACATATCTTTTCATCGCGATGGATGTGTGGTCTTATTTGGCGCCCGCCCCGACCGCCATGGCCCCGCATGTCAGCCCTGCCCGCTTGCCCTCCGGCTTCCAGCCCCAAACGCATCGACATCGTCCTGATCGGCGCTCGTGGCCGCGTCGGCAGCGCTTTCCGGGCACGCCTGGCGGAGCGCCGCGAGATCCTGCGGGCTGGGCTGGGCATCGACCTGCGCCTGCGCGCGGCCTATGACCGTCGCGGCCTGGCCGAAAGCGAACACGGGCTTGACCCGATCGGCATGGAAGCCCTGCTGGCGCCACGCCGCGAGGGCGATGTCGGTCAACTGTGGAGTCGCCTCGGCCAGGCCTGCGGCACGGTCGCGGTGGACTGCACTGCCAGCGATGAAGTCGCCGCCGACTACCCCAGCCTGCTCGGCCGCGGCATCGCCATCGCCGCTGCCAACAAGCACGCAGGCGCGCGACCCATGTCTTTCTACCGCGACCTGCAGGCGCAGGCGCAGCGCACGCCCTGGCGCTACGAAACCACGGTCGGCGCTGCCATCCCCGTGCTTGGCCCGCTGCGCGACCTGCGCCTGCGCGGCGAACGCGTGCTCGGCATCCGCGGCCTGCTGTCGGGCTCGCTGTCCTATCTGCTTTCGCGACTGCACGAAGGCGTGGCCTTCTCCGAAGCCGTGATCGAAGCGCGCGAGCTCGGCTACACCGAGCCGGATCCACTGGAAGACCTCGGCGGCCAGGACGTCGCGCGCAAGCTGCTGATCCTGGGCCGCGAAGCCGGCTTCGAGCTGGAGCCCGCGCAGATCGCCGTGCAGCCCCTGACCGACGCACGCGGCGTGCAGGGCGAGGCCCTGCGGCGTGCGCTTGAGGCCGACGACGCGATTTGGCGCGCGCGAATCAGCCATGCGCTGGAACGCGGCGAGCGCCTGGTGGTGGTCGGCGAAGTCGACGCCAGCGGCGGCCGTGTCGGCGTGGCATCGCTGCGCGCGGACGACGTGCTGGCCAGCGCGCGCCCTCGCGAGAACGTGCTGGAGATCCGCACCGACCTGCAGCAGCAGCCGCCGCTGACCCTGCGCGGCCCCGGCGCAGGCGCGGAAGTCACCGCAGCCGGAGTGTTCAGCGATGTGCTGGCGCTGGCCCAGGTGCTGCCGGGCTGAGGGCCAGAATGCAGACTGGGCCTGCTGGCGAACCGGCCACTGGGCCCCCGCCTGCGCGGGGGCGAGATTGGACAGCTTGACGAGATGGTGATGCCGAGCCGACCGCAGACATCGTCCGAGGGGCGGCAACACAACGCGGTCGTCCTCTGGCACGACCCCGCGATCTCTGGTCACGCAGCCTGGGCAGCCGCGTTCGCCTCGGCGACCTCCGGCCACTACACTCGGCTCGAAGCTGACCGGGGTCTACCATGCTGAAGCCGAACTATCCGCACTACATCGGCGGCCGCGCCGAATCACCGAACGCCGATCTCAAGGTGCTCGAGAAGTTCAGCGGCGAGGTCGCCGCCTGCGTGCCGCTGGCGTCTGCCGCGGACGTCGAGCGCGCGATCGCGGCAGCGCAGACGGCGGCGCCCGCGATGGCCGCCTTCAAGCCCTGGCAGCGCCAGGCCGTGCTGGAGCATTGCGTGCGTCGTTTCCGCGAGCGTGCCGATGAGCTCGCGCTCGCCCTCTGCATCGAAGCCGGCAAGCCGATCAAGGACTCGCGCGGCGAAGTCACCCGCCTGGTCGATAGTTTCCGCATCGCCGCCGAAGAATCGGTCCGCATCGGCGGCGAGACGCTGAACCTCGAGATTTCCGCACGCGGCGACGGCTACCGCGGCTTCACCCGGCAGGCGCCGATCGGGCCCTGCAGCTTCATCACGCCCTTCAACTTTCCGCTCAACCTGGTCGCGCACAAGGTGGCGCCAGCCATCGCCGCCGGCTGCCCCTTTGTGCTGAAGCCCGCGCCGCGCACGCCGATCGGCGCCCTGATCCTCGGCGAAATCCTCGCCGAGACCGATCTGCCGGCCGGCGCGTTTTCTATCCTCAGCTGCAGCAACGAGGACACCGCACCGCTGATCGAGGACGAACGCTTCAAGCTGCTGTCGTTCACGGGTGGCGCGATCGGCTGGAACTTCAAGACCCGCGCCGGCCGCAAGAAGGTCACGCTCGAACTCGGTGGCGACGCTGCCTGCATCGTCGACGCCGAGCCCGGCGTGGCGCTTGAGCAGGTGGTCGATCGGCTGGTGTTCGGCGCCTACTACCAGAGCGGTCAGAGCTGCATCAGCGTGCAGCGCATCCTGGTCCACGACAGCCTGTATGCGACCCTGCGCGAGAAGCTAATCACCCGCGTCGAGCAGCTGAAAATGGGCGATCCGCGCGACGAGGACACCTTCATCGGCCCACTGATCGACCTCGCCGCCGCCGAGCGCATCGAGGAATGGATCAACGAAGCCAAAGCCGGCGGCGCGCGCGTGCTGGCCGGCGGGGAGCGCCGCGGCAACCTGCATGCCGCGACGCTACTGCAAAACGTGCCGGCCGACTGCCGCCTGGCCAGGGAGGAGGTCTTCGGCCCGGTCGCTTATCTGGAACCCTTCAGCGACTTCGACGCCGCCATCGCCCGGGTCAACACCTCGCGCTACGGCCTGCAGGCGGGTGTCTTCACCCGCGACATACAGCGCGCCCTGCGCGCCTGGGAGCAGTTGGAAGTCGGCGGCGTGGTGGTCGGCGATGTGCCCAGCTTCCGCATGGACAACATGCCCTACGGCGGCATCAAGGCCAGCGGCCTCGGTCGCGAGGGTGTGCGCTGGGCCATCGAGGACATGAGCGAAACGCGGCTGCTGGTGCTGAAGGACTGGCAGGGCTGAAGCCCCCCTCGCGGGCGCATCGAATGAGCTGCACGGCTTTCAGGCAGGCCATCATCCCTGCCCTTCGGCCTACTTCGCGGGCACGCATTGCGACGTTATAGTGTTGCATTCCGTTCCTCTCGCCTCTCCCCATGCCTACCGACGCCGCCTGCACACCCCGGACACTGTCTCTCAGCGGTGCTGTTTCTCTCGCCCTGCTCGCTGTCACGCCTGCCCACAGCTTCGCGCAGCTCGAGGACAGCACCGCCGAGCGTCTGGACGCCATCGAAGTGGTCGGACGCAGCGTCTCCGGCACCTACTACGCCGACGACGCCACCGGCGCGAAGTCAGCCCTGCCGCTGCGCGAGCTGCCGCAGTCGGTGCGCGTGCTCTCACGTCAAGCCATCGACGACCTCGGCGCCTTGCGGCTGTCCGACACGGTGGACTACGTTGGCGGCGTTTCGCGCCAGAACAACTTCGGCGGCTTGTGGGACAACCTCGCGCTGCGCGGTCTGCCCGGCAACGAGAACACCGGCAGCGCCCTGCTGCTGAACGGCTTTTCGGCCAACCGAGGCTTCAATGCCCCGCGCGACACCGCCGACGTCGAGCGCTTCGAGTTTCTGAAGGGGCCCGCCTCGGCGCTCTACGGCAGCAGTGAGCCCGGCGGCACGGTCAACGTGGTCAGCAAGCGACCGCTTTGGCAGCCGGCCTCGTCCATCGAGCTGTATGGCGGCAGCCACGATTTCCGACGGGCCGCCTTCGACAGCACGGCGCCTGCGGGCGAGAGCTTCGCCTGGCGCCTCAACGCGGCGGTGGAAGACCGCGACAGCTTCCGCGATGTCGTCAACCAGCAGCGTCGACTGCTGGCGCCGGCGTTCACCTGGAAGCTCGGCCTCGATACCGAGCTGAACTATGTAGGGCAGTGGCTGCGCCACGAAGCCGTGCTCGACCGCGGCGTGCCCGCCATCAATGGACAGCTCGGCATCGTGCCCGTCGAGCGATTCAACGGTGAACCCGCCGACGGCCGCGTGCGCCTGCAGAACGCCCAGCACCAGCTGAGCATCGACCATGCGCTGAGCGAGCTCTGGAGCCTGCGCGGCGCGCTGTCGCGCAAGGACGGCAGCCTGCGCGGCTTCTCGACCGAGCCTTCGCTGGTCGAGGCCGATGGCCGCACGCTGCGTCGCCAGCGGCGATTCCGCGACTACGACTCGGACGACACCGCGCTGCAGCTCGAAGCCGTCGGCCGAATCGAGGGCAGCGCCGTCGAGCACGAGCTGCTGATCGGGGTCGAGCGCTACGAGTTCGAGCTGAGCCAGCGGATGCTGCGCATCAACCCGAGCGCGACTGCGCCGTATGCCATCGACCTGTTCAACCCGGTCTATGGTCAGCCGCAACCAACACCGCTGGCGAATACCGACACCTTCGAACGCCAGCACAGCACCGCGCTCTACCTGCAGGACTCGATCAGCCTGGGTGAGCGCTGGCGCGTGGTCGCCGCCGTGCGCGGCGAGCGCTTCCAGCAGGACTTCGAGAACCGCCGCAACGGCCGCCGCAGCGAGCAGGACCCGACCGAATGGGTGCCGCGCCTGGGCCTGTCCTGGCTCGGCAGCGCGGGCTACACCCTGTTTGCCAACGTCGGCCAGTCGTTCCGACCGAACGCCGGCAGCGACTTCAACGGCGCTGCCTTCGATCCGGAGTCCGGCCGCGCGCTGGAGGCCGGCGCCAAGTGGGAGCATCGCGACGGCGGCTTCGGCGCCACGCTTACCGCCTTCCAGATCGACAAGCGCAATGTGCTGACCGGCGACCCTGGCAACGCCGGCTTTTCCATCGCGGCCGGCGAGGTGCGCAGCCGCGGCGTCGAGTTCGATGCTTCGGGCCGCATCGGCGAGCACTGGCGACTCAACGCCGCCTGGGTGCAGCTCGATGCCGAGGTCACCCGCGACAACGTGCTCGAAGTGGGCAGCGCCCTGATCAACGTGCCGCGCCGCAACGGCAGCCTGCTGGCCGTGCATGAGCGCAGCCTCGGCCGCGGCCTCATCGGCCTCGGCGGCGGCGTGACCTATGTCGGCGAGCGTGCCGGCGAAACCCGCACCCGCGCCGAAGCGGACGGCGGCCTTGCCCCGTTCCGCCTGCCCTCCTACAGCACCGCCAAGCTGGTCGCCTACTGGCAGCCCAGCGAGCGCTTCAGCCTCTCGCTGGATGTCGACAACCTGTTCGACCGCGAGCATTACGTCAGCTCGGTGATGCGCACCTGGGTCACGCCGGGCGAGATGCGCCGCGTCACGGTCGGCGCGCAGCTGAGGTTCTGACATGACCTGGCTGAATGAAGATGTGCGTATCGAGGTGCGTGGGCTGCATCACCGCTATGGCGAGCAGCCTGTACTGCGGGGGCTCGATCTGCGGGTGCGCGCTGGCGAGGTCTACGCCCTGCTCGGCGGCAACGGCGCCGGCAAGTCGACCACGGTCGCGGCCCTGCTGGGCCTGATCAAGCCCGAGGCAGGCGAGCTGCGGGTCGCCGGCATCAATGTGCGTACCCATGTACAGGACGCGCGCGCGCAGCTCGCCTACGTCGCCGAGAGCATCGCCCTCTACGAGCATCTGTCGGCCGTCGAGAACCTCGACTATCTGCTTGCCCTGGCGGGTATCGAGCCTGATCCACTCGGCGTGATCGAACCCGCCCTGCAGCGGGTGGCGCTGCCGCGCGAGGCCTGGCAGCGACCGCTGTCGGGCTACTCCAAGGGCATGCGCCAGAAGGTCGCCATCGCCCTGGCGCTGGCACGACGCACGCCGGTGCTGATCCTCGACGAGCCGGGCTCGGGTCTGGACCCACACGCCACGGCCGAGCTCAACGCCCTGCTGCAGGCGCTGAAGGCGGATGGAGTGGCGGTGCTGATGGTCACCCACGACCTGCTCTCGGCCGCCGACACCGCGGACCGCATCGGCTTTCTCGCCGAGGGCCGCATCATCGAGGAGTGGCGCGCGCAGGGCGAGGCTCGCTTCGACCTCAATGCGCTGCACCGTCGCTTTGCGGGGGCAGCGGCGTGAGTGCGGCGAGTGCTACGGCCAGCGCGGGCTGGACCCTCAGACCGCGCCGCAACCATGTGCTCAGGATCGCCCAAGAGGAGCTGCGCTGGCTGTTGCGACACGGCCTGAGCCGCGCGGCGGCCGTGCTGATGCTGATCCTGATGCTGGCGGCCACGGTCGCTGCGCTGGATCAGCGCACCCGCGCCGACTCGGCGCGCGCGCGCGCCCAGGCCAGTAGCGACCAGGCCTTTCTCGATCAACCGGATCGCCACCCGCATCGGGTCGTGCACTACGGCCAGTTCGCGCTGCGCCCCCTGGGCCCGCTGGCGTTTTTTGACTTCGGTGTGGACGCCTACACCGGCCATCTCATCTACCTTGAAGGGCATCGCCAGAACAGCGCCAACTTCGGCGATGCGCGACAGTCCTCCTTGCTGCTGCGCTTCGGCCAGCTCAGCCCGGCCTTTGTGCTGCAGCTGCTGCTGCCGCTGTTGATCGTGCTGCTGGCCCACGCGGCGATTGCCCGCGAACGCGCCGACGGCAGCCTGCGCCTGCTGCGGGTGCAGGGCGTGCCGCTACCGCAGATCGTCGCCGGCAAGCTGCTCGCCCACGCCGGCGTGGCGATCGCACTCAGCGCGCCGGCCCTGATCGCCGTGCTCGCGGTCGCCAGTGCGCACGGCCGGCTTCTGCCCGCGGTGCTGCTGTGCGCGCTGTACCTGCTGCATGCCCTGCTGTGGGTGCTGCTGGCCCTGCTGATCTCGCTGCGCGCGCCGCGACCGCGCGAGGCCCTGCTGGCCGGGGTGTCGCTGTGGGTGGTGCTGTGCGTGGCCCTGCCGCGCATCGCCGCTGACCAGTTGCAGCGCAACCAGCAGCTGCCCACGCGCGTCGCCACCGACATCGGCGTGCAGAAAGCGCTGGCCGCCATTGGCGACAGCCACAACCCCAACGACCCGCACTTCAGCGCGTTCCGCCAGCAGGTGCTGGAGCGCTACGGCGTGCAGCGCATCGAAGACCTGCCGGTCAACTACGGCGGCCTGGTCATGCTGGAAGGCGAACGCCTCACCAGCGAGCTGTTCCAACAGCAGATGCAGGCCCTGCAGTCCATCGAGCAATCGCAGTCGGAGGCGCTCGCCGCGCTCGGCTGGCTGTCGCCGCTGCTGGCCCTGCGCCCTGCCTCCATGCAGCTCAGCGGCACCGACGCCCGCACGCACCGCGCTTTCCTCGCTCAGGCGGAGCGGCACCGCTTCGCCTTCGTGCAGGCACTCAACACCCTGCATGCGGAAGAGATTCAACAGCTAGATGACCGCGCGCAGAAGCTCTCGCGCGACACATGGGCCTCACTGCCGCGCTTCGACTTCGTGCCGCCGACGCCGAGCCTCGACGCGGAGCTGCTGCGCGCAGGAGGCGTACTGCTGCTGTGGGTGCTGCTGCTGGCCGTCGCCCTGGCGCTGTCCGCCGCGCGCGCGGAGACGAAGGCATGAACGCCCGGCTCCACTCGCAGCCGGAAGCTGCGCCGCGCCCACGCCCACTCTCCCTGCTGCACTGCGAGTTGCGCCTGCTGCTGCGCTCGCGCATGGCCATGCTCGCCCTGATCGTACTGGGTGTATTGAGCTTCGCCGCCAGCTGGAACGGCGCGCAACAGATGGATTCGCAGCGCGAGTTGATCGCCGAAGCCCAGACCCTGCAGGAGGACAGCAGCGCCCTGGTGCTGGCCCGCTACGGCGCCAGCGGCGACGCCGGCCTCCTCGCCTACCACCGCTTCGTGCTGGCCTGGGATTCGCCTGCACCGCTGGGCTTCGTCGCGATCGGCCAACGCGACATCGCGCCCTGGCTGATGCGCGTGCGGGCGCTGGGGTTGGAGGCGCAGCTCTACGAAGGTGAGCACGCCAACCCGGCGCTGGCCCTGACTGGCCGCTTCGACTTTGCCTTCGTGCTGGTCTACCTCGCTCCGCTGGTGTTGATTGCCCTGCTGCACGATCTGGTGAGCGCCGAGCGCGAAGCCCGGCGCCTGCACCTGCTGCGCACGCTCACGGCCACGCACGGTCTGTGGTGGCGACGCATCGGCCTGCGCATTGGGCTCACCGTCCTGGCCCTGTGCGTGCCGCTGCTGCCCTTCGGCCTGGCCAGCGCCGCAACGGCGCTGTCGATCGCGGCCCTGCTCGGCATCTGCCTGCTCTACCTCGTGTTCTGGGGAGCGGTCTGCGTCTGTGTGGCCAGTGCCGGCGCCAGCTCGGGTGCGAACGCGGCCCGTCTGATCGGGCTGTGGCTGCTGCTGTGTCTGGTCCTGCCCAGTCTGGGGAATGCCGCCCTCCAGCGCTTCCAGCCGATCGACAGCGGCATGGACCTGATGCTGGCCCAGCGCGAGGAAGTGCACGCCGGCTGGGATCGCCCCAAGCCCGAAGCCTTCGAGCGCTTCTTCAGCGATCACCCCGAGTGGCAGGACACGCCGCCGGTGGAAACGCGCTTCCACTGGAAGTGGTACTACGCCCTGCAGCATGCGGGCGACATGGCCGTGCGCGAGGCCAGCGAGGACTACCGACGCCAGCTCGGGCTGCGCGAGGCCTCGACCCGCCAGCTCGCCCTTGCCCTGCCCAACGTGGCCGCGCAGGCTGCCCTGCATCGTCTCGCCGAAAGCGATCTGGACGCCCATCTCGCGTTTCTTGATGAAGTGCGCGCCCTGCATCGCACCCTGCGCATCCACCTGTATCCCTACGTCTTCGAGGAGCGCCCGTGGACAACCGCAGATGAAGCGCGGGCTCCGCAGTTTGTCGAAGCAGCACCCACGGCGCATCCGCCCCTGGGGCTGCTGGCAATCCTGCTGCTGCAGGCGCTCCTGCTCGCCTGGCTCGCCCGACATCGCCTGACGCGTGCGGTGGCCTGAGCCGCGCGGCCGGATTGACCGACTTCTTGCGGCGGCGCCGCGCAGTACGTTCGCGCTTCGACGGACTCCAAATGCCGCCGGCTGATCGAGCAGCGGGGTGCTCCAAGTGGCCGACCATGGAGAGGAGCCCTACGGACGGGCGCGATGGATGCGCGCCCGATGTCATGCTCCTGTGCTGAAATGCCGCGTTCAGACGCCCAGCCAACCGCATGAGGCGTGCACACCTGACAGGAAGTCCCATGCACCGCCCAGCCCATTCTGCTGCCCTGCTCCTCTGCGCCCTCGTCAGCCTCGGCACTCCCTTCGCCGCGCACGCCCAGGCTGAGGCCACGCCCGCCCCCAACCGCATCGAACTGCAGCCGATCGAAGCCCTGGCCCTGCCAGATCGCCAGAGCGCCAGCGCCACCGTGCTGGCGCCGAACGATGCGCTGATCGCCGCCGAGGTCGCGGCCGCCGTGACCACGGTGCACGTCGAGGCCGGCCGCGAGGTCGAAACGGGCGCGCTGCTGATCAGTCTCGATGAGCGCGACGCGCGGCTGGGGCTGCAGCAGGCCGAAGCCCAGCTCAGGGCGGCACAGGCGCGACTGACGCTGGCGACCCAGCGCGCCGAGCGCGGGCGCAGCCTGCGGGCCGAGCGCCACATCAGCGAGGACGAACTGCTGGCGCTGGAGACGGGCCTCGATGCCGCAAAGGCCGACGTCGACCTGGCGCGCGCCGCCCGCGATGCGGCGGCCCGACAGCTGGAAAAATGCCGCGTCCGCGCGCCATTCGCCGGGGTGGTGCTGGAGCGCCAGGCCCAGGTGGGTGCGCTGGCAGCGCCGGGCACGCCGTTGCTGCGTCTGGTCTCCACCGCCGCGCCCGAGGTCGAGGCCCAGCTTGCACCCGAGGCCGCGAACCTGCTCGAAGAAGGGCGCGACTTCGCCTTCGTGTCGACAGGCCGACGCTATGCGCTGCAGCTGGAAGCGCTGTCGCCCCTGCTGGAGCGCAGTGCCCGCACCCGGCTCGCGCGCTTCGCCTTCGCTGGCGAAGCCGCGCGCGCCGGCAGCACCGGCCAGGTCGAGTGGACGACGGCCGCCCTGCTGCTGCCGGCCGAGCTGATGGTCAAGCGCGATGGCCATCTGGGCGCCTTCATTGAAGAAGACGGCAGCGCGCGCTTCGTGCCAGCCTTCGATGCCCAGGAAGGTCGGCCCTTCCGGCTGGAGCTGCCCGCCGGCACCCGCGTCGTCAGCCAGGGCCAGCAGGGCCTGAACGAAGGTGACGCGCTGCCGGTGGCAGGCCAATGAAGCTGCTGGAACGCTTCATCACCCACCATCCGCTGGCCAACATCGCGTTTGCGGTGGTGCTGGTCATGGGCGCGATCGCCTACGCGACGATGCCGCGCGAGCAGGACCCGGAGATCAACTTCAACTGGCTGAACGTCAGCACCGCCCTGCCGGGCGCATCGGCCGAGGACGTCGAAGCCAAGATCACAAATCCGCTGGAAGACGCCCTGCGCAACGTCCAGGACGTGCGCTGGGTGATCAGCTCCTCGCGCGAGGGTGTCAGCAACATCCTGGTGCGCTTCCGCGAGATCGACGAGCGTACCTTCGACAAGCGGGTCAACGACGTCCGCCGCGAGATCCAGAACAAGGCCAATGCCGAGCTGCCGGTGGAGGCGCTGGACCCGGACATCCTCGAGATCACCACCGCCAACGGCTTCCCCACCGCGATGGTGGTGCTGCGCGGCCAGGCCGACGACGAACACCTGCGCTTCGCCGCGCGCAGCGTGCGCGAGGACATCGAGCGCATCAGCGGCGTCGACCGCGTGCTGGCGCTGGGCTTCCGCGACCCCGAGCTGCGCGTCGAATTCGACCCGCAGCAGCTGGCCGCGCGCGGCCTGAACGCAGTGCAGCTGTCCGACGCGCTGCGTGGCTGGTTCCGCGACGTCTTCGCCGGCAAGCAGGATGCCAGCGACGCCGAGTGGCTGGTGCGCGTGGCCGGTGCGGTGCCCGATGTCGAGCGT
>LNFM01007913.1_pt1 | contig 16327 bp, 12 predicted proteins | sample 596031 | NCBI WGS metagenome assembly LNFM01 (sample SAMN04254537, study PRJNA301005) | activated carbon metagenome | isolation source: dual media filters at the Ann Arbor, Michigan drinking water treatment plant | place: USA: Ann Arbor
GCAGCGCCACGGTCAGCCTGATGGGCGGTTTTGGTGAACTGCGTCTGGGCCGTGACTTCACGGCGCATTACTCGAACATGGCGGTGGGTGACCCCTTCGGCCAAGTCGGCGTGGCCACCAGCGCGAACCTGCGCAATTCGTACCTGACCCAGGGTGGCATCGCCACGGGCACCCGCACAAGCAACCAGATCATGTACTTCCTGCCTGCGATGGGCGGCCTGTATGGTCAGGTGAACGTTGGCGCGGGTGAAGGCTCGGCGACCCAGGACAAGTACGTCGGTGGCCGCCTCGGCTACGCCGCCGGTCCGCTGAACGTCGGCGTGGGCTACGGCAAGAGCGAGCGTCTTGTTGCTGAGAGCGAGTCGATGAACGTGAGCGCGTCGTTCAACATGGGTTTCGCGACGCTGATGGGCTTCTACGAAAACAGCGAGTTCAACAACGGCGTCGGCGGCACCGGCAACGTGAGCAACGACATCGACCTGTTCAGCGTGGCAATGACCATGCCGCTGGGCAAGGGCACGCTGAAGGCGCAGTACACCAAGGCCGACAGCAGCAGCGCCAACTACGACGCCACGTCGTTCGGCCTGGGCTACGTCTACAGCCTGTCGAAGCGCACCTCGCTGTACACGAGCTTCGGCCAGGTCAGCAACGACGGCAACAGGACGGCCGGTGGCAACTACACCGCCGGCACGCAAGGCCCGGCCGGCATGTTCCGCGGCGAGAAGTCCACCGGTTACGAGTTCGGCATCACGCACTCGTTCTGATCCGGCTGCGCCTGAACACAGGCGCATTGCAGTCTCCTGATTGGCCGCCTCCGGGCGGCCAATTTTTTTGGACGCTCCACATTCACACGCCGCACGCCGGCGGCTCGCCCCATGCCCAAGACGATCCGACTTCGCTGTCTGTGGCCCCTCCTGGGGGTGCTGGCCGGTTGCGCCGGCCAGCCGCAAGCACCCGATGTCCCCAAGGACCCGGCCGCACAAGGGCCGGTCGATGTCGCCGCCTGGCACGCCGTCGCCTTGCCCGGCAAGGAAGCCACCCGCTACAGCTGGGCCCGGAAAGACGGCCGCGCCGCGCTGGCGGCCGTCTCCGAGGCGTCGGCCAGCATGTACCGGCAACACGTGTCGAAGGCGCCCGGCGACCTGGGTGACGTGAGCTTCTCGTGGTGGGTGCAGGACCTGGTCGTCGGCGGCAACGTCGCCGAGGCCGCGCGCGAGGACGCGCCGGCACGCGTGATGTTCGCCTTCGGTGGCGACACGGCGCGCCTGCCGATGCGCACCCGTGCGCTCTTCGAACTGGCCGAGGCGCTGACCGGCGAAAGGCCGCCCTACGCCACGCTGATGTACGTCTGGGACGCCCAGGCGCCCGTCGGCAGCGTGATCGTCAACCCGCGCAGCGACCGCATCCGCAAGATCGTCGTCGACTCCGGTCCGGCCGAGCTGCGGCGCTGGCGCCTGCACCGGCGCAACCTGGTCGCCGACTTTCACCTGGCCTTCGGTGAGGCCCCGGGCGCGCTGCGCTCGATCGCGGTGATGACCGACAGCGACAACACGCGCTCCCGCGCCGCGTCCTGGTACGGCCCCGTGGAACTGCACTGAAGCGGTGCCACCCCGTGTCGCGCTGGCGACACGGCCCAGGGATACCGCGTGTGGACCCGACGCAACAAGCGCACCACCGCCGCGCGCCGCAGCACCAAAATATCAGCATAGCGCCGCAGGCGTAACGGAGACAGACACCCATCATGAAGAAGACCTTTGCCTTCACGGCCCTCGCCACCGCCGCCCTGGCTTGCAGCGCGCAGACCAGCGTCACCGTCTACGGCATCCTCGATGTCGGTGTGTCCCAGGTCTCGGGCCTGAAGGGTGGCTCGGTCAAGCAGTTGTCCAGCGGCATCATGGACGGCACGCGTCTGGGCTTCCGTGGCACGGAAGACCTGGGTGGCGGCTGGCGCGCGCTGTTCACGGCCGAAGCCCGCATCGAGGCTGACACCGGCAACAGCAGCAACCGGCCGCAGTCGGGTTCGCAACTGCCCGATCGTGTTTCGCAAGCCGCACTGCTGGGCCTGCCCAATGCGCTGCAGCCGGTAGTCAATGCCGTTTCGGGCGGCATCGGCAGTACGGTCGGCGTCAACCTGTCCGGCGCATTCTGGGACCGCCAGATCTATGTGGGTCTCGTGACACCGGTCGGTGCCATCCTCGCCGGCCGCCAGTACACGCCGGCTTACGAGATCAGCGCCACTTTCGATACGCTGCAAACGCAGTCCAGCCTGGCCGCCGGCCAGGTCGGTTCGCTGCCGTCGTCGGTCGACATCCGGGTCAGCAACGCGCTGGCCTACCGCATCCAACTCGGCGGTTTCTCTGCCGCGCTGATGGCGGCGGCGGGAGAAGGCTCGACCAGCACGGGCCGGCTGCTGGGCGCCAACGCGATCTACAAGACGCCGGCCTTCTCGGTCGGCCTGGGCTACAACACGCGTGAAAACGAGCGCGGCGCCAAGTCGCTGACCAGCACCGTGCTGGGTGCAACCCTGGCCCTGGGCCCGGGCTCGGTGTCGGCGCTGTACGGCCAGATCAAGGACGAGAACCCGACCGGGCTGTCCGGTATCGCGGCGCTGGTCACGCCCAGCGTGGGTGCGGCCACCGCGGCCTTCGTGCAAGGCGCCTACGTGAATGCCTTCAAGCAGGACGGCACGCTGATGCACGTCGGCTACAAGCTCGTGACTGGCCCCAACACCTTCTACGTCGCCTACAGCAAGATGGACGACAAGCGCGCAGCCAACGCCGACACCGTGTCCTACGGCGTCGCCTACAGCTACGCGCTGTCCAAGCGCACCGACATCAACGCCGTGGCAACGCGCTTCGTCAACAGCGGCCTGGGCCAGGCGGCACCGGGCGCTGCGGGCTACCTGGGTGGCGTGACGGCCAAGGCCGGCGACGATGCCACCAGCCTGGCGCTGGGCGTCCGCCACCGCTTCTGATCGACGACGGCACGGCCGTCAGACAACTCAGGCCGGGTTCGTGGCTGCCGAGGTGGCAGCGACGAACCCGGCCTGAAGCTTTTCTGCCAACGCCGCCGGCGGGCTGTTCAGAGCAGGCGTTCGCCGCTGAACAACGCGCGCACGTCCTCCCGCTCGCGGATGAGGTGCACACGCGGCCCATCGACCATCACCTCGGCCGCCCGTGGCCGCGTGTTGTAGTTGCTGGCCATCGCCATGCCGTAGGCGCCGGCCGACAGCACCGCCAGCTTGTCGCCGCACGCGATGGCCAGGCGACGGTCGCGGCCCAGCCAGTCACCCGACTCGCAGACCGGGCCGACCACGTCCCAGGTGTGCGCCGCGACATCGCTGCGCTGCACGCAGGGCTCGATGCGCATCCAGGCCTCGTAGAGCGCCGGTCGCATGAGGTCGTTCATCGCGGCATCGACGATGCAGAAGTTCCTGCCGCCGTCGTCGACCTGGCCGGGCTTGAGCACCAGCACCTCGGTCACCAGCACGCCGGCATTGCCGACGAGCGAACGCCCGGGCTCGAACAGCAGTTCGCGGTGGCCGTGGCCCCGCGCGTCCAGCTTCTGCAGCAGCGCGCGCACCATCTCTGAAGCCGCAGGCGGCGTCTCGTCGGTGTAGGTGATGCCCAGCCCGCCGCCGACGTCGACATGGTGGATGGGGATGCCTGCGGACTCGACGTCCTCGACGAGGTCGAGCAGGCGGTCGAGTGCGTCGAGGTAGGGGGCCAGCTGGGTGATCTGCGAACCGATGTGGCAATCGATGCCCAGCACGTGCAAGCCGGGCAGCGCCGCGGCATGCCGGTAGGCGGCCACGGCCTGACCGTGCGCGATGCCGAACTTGTTGCCCTTCAACCCGGTGGAGATGTAGGGGTGCGTGCCGGCGTCGACATCGGGGTTGACGCGCAGGCTCACCGGTGCGCGGCAGCCCAGGGCGAGCGCTTCGGCGTTCAGCGTGTCGAGTTCGGCTTCACTCTCGACGTTGAAGCAGCGCACGCCGGCCAGCAGCGCCTGACGCATCTCGGCGCGGGTCTTGCCGACGCCCGAGAAGACGACGCGACTGGCGTCGCCGCCAGCGGCCAGCACACGCGCCAGTTCGCCGCCCGAGACGATGTCGAAGCCTGCCCCGGCCTGGGCGAAGGTCTGCAGCACGGCCAGGCTGGAATTGGCCTTCATCGCATAACAGACGAGGTGGCGGCGGCCCTGCAGTGCCCGTTCGTAGGCCAGGAAAGCGTCGCGCATGGCCGTGCGTGAGTACACGTAGAGCGGCGTACCGTAGCGCGCCGCCAGTTCGGCGAGCGCGTGGCCTTCGAGCCGCAACTCGCCGGCCTCACGCGCGAGGTAAGGTGCGCCAGGCAGCGTCATCGCGCGGCCGCAGACGCTGCAGGGGTGGCCGACGGCAGGCTCAAGGGGCCCTTCTGCCCGCAGCCCGCAAGTGCAGACAAGGTGACGGCCACGCCCGCCCACGCCAGCAAGGGGGTGAGCACGCACACCGCTAAACTCGATTGAATACGCCTCTGCATGCGAAGGATTCTATGAGCACGGCCCCCGCCCACTCGGCGCTCAGCGACGCCGATTACCAGCGCGAAACCGCGGCGCTGCTGGCGCGCATCGAAGCCACCGCGGACCGCTGGCTGCAGGACGACGTCATCGACATCGACACCCACCGCACCGGTGGACTGCTGGAGCTGTCCTTCCCGAACGGCAGCAAGATCATCATCAACACCCAACCGCCGCTGCACGAGGTGTGGATGGCGGCGCAGGGCGGCGGCTTCCACTACCGCTGGGTGGATGGACAGTGGCGCGACACGCGCGACAGCACCGAGTTCATCGCCGCCTTGTCGCAGCATGCCAGCATGCAGGGCGGCCAGCCGCTGCAGTTCTAAGCGCCAGCTAGCGTCGGAAGAGGTCGAGGATGCTGCCGCGTTCCTCGGTGGTCGGCGCCTCGGGGATCTTGTCGGCGAGGCCCACGCTGGCGATGCCGCCGCCGTGCGCAAACTCGTCGAAGACCCAGTACGGTCCTTCCTGCACCACACCCTCGGGCGGCTCGTCCTGCTGCACGGGCACGCCGCGCAGCGCGTGCTGCATGTACTCGATCCAGACCGGCAGCGCCAGGCCGCCGCCGGTTTCGCGGTCGCCCAGCTTGCGCGGCGTGTCGTAACCTATCCAGACCACTGCGGTCAGTGTCGGGTGGTAACCGGCGAACCAGGCGTCCATCGAATCGTTGGTCGTGCCGGTCTTGCCGTAAAGATCGGGACGCTTCAGCGTGGCCTGCGCACGCGCGGCGGTGCCAGAACGCGCCACCTCCTGCAACAGCGTGCCCATCACGAAGGCGTTGCGTGCAGGCAGCGTGCGCAGGCTCTCGTCGAGCACGGGCGGCTGCACCTCGAGCACCACCTTGCCCTTCTGGTCGACGACGCGCTGGATGAGTTGCGGCGCAGTGGCATAGCCGCCGTTGGCGAAGACGCTGTAGGCGCTGGCCATCTGCATCGGCGTCACCGAGCCGGCACCCAGGGCCATCGTCAGATAGGCGGGGTGCTTGCTGCCTTCGAAGCCGAACTGCTGTATCCACTGCTGCGCGAAGTCCAGGCCCGTACCCTGCAGCACGCGGATGGACACCATGTTCTTGGATTTCGCCAGCGCAGTGTGCAGCGGCATCGGTCCCTCGAACTTGCCGTCGTAGTTCTTCGGCTCCCAGGGCTGGCTGCCGGTGGCGCCTGCGTCGAAGAACAGCGGCGCGTCGTTCACCACCGTGGCCGGCGTGAAGCCCTTTTCCAGCGCAGCCGAGTAGACGAAAGGCTTGAAGGCGGAGCCGGGCTGTCGCCAGGCCTGAGTGACATGGTTGAACTTGCCGCGGCTGAAGTCGAAGCCACCCACCAGCGCACGCACGGCCCCGGTGCGCGGGTCCATCGCCACGAAGGCACCCTCCACCTCGGGCAGTTGGGTCAGCGCCCAGGCGCCCTTCGCATAGCTGGGTGTGCGGTAGGTACGCACCACGGCGCCGCGGCGGATCTGCGTCTTCGGGCCGGCCTTGGGCGACAGCCCCGAGGTCACCGGCCGCAGGCCATCGCCGGTGACGGTGATGGTGTCACCCGACTGCAGCATGACCACGACCTTGCGCGGGTCGGCCTGCAGCACCACCGCGGCGCGCAGGTCGCTGCTCTCGGGGTAGTCCGAAAGCGCTTCGGCCACGCGGGCGTCGATGAGTGCGGGGTCGGCGGGCAGGTCGACGTAGGCCTCGGGGCCGCGGTAGACCTGACGCAGTTCGAAGTCCATCAGGCCCTTGCGCAGCGCGCGGTAGGCGACCATCTGGTCGGCGGCGTTGATCGTCAGGTAGACGTTGAGGCCGCGTGTGTAGGCGTCGTCGCCGTATTGGGCGAACACCAGTTGCCGCGCCGTCTCGGCCACGTACTCGGCGTGCACGGCGCCTTCGTTCTGGGTGCGGTAGCGCAACTGCTGCGCCAGCGCCTCCTCGTGCTGGGCTTCGGTGATGAAACCCGTCTCGAACATGCGGTCGATGATGTAGCGCTGGCGCTGCGTGGCGCGCCGCGGGTTCGACACCGGGTTGTAGGCCGAAGGCGCCTTGGGCAGGCCGGCCAGCATCGCGGCTTCGGCCACCGTCACGTCCTTGAGCTTCTTGCCGAAATAGATCTCCGACGCGGCGGCAAAACCGCTGGCGCGCTGGCCCAGGAAGATCTGGTTCATGTACAGCTCGAGGATCTGGTCCTTGCGCAGCAGCCGCTCGATCTTCAGCGCGAGCAGGATCTCGTAGATCTTGCGCGTGAAGGTCTTTTCAGTCGAAAGGTAAAAATTGCGCGCGACCTGCATCGTGATCGTGCTGGCGCCCTGGCTGCGCGCGTCGCGCAGGTTTTCCAGCGCGGCGCGTGCAACGCCCTTGTAGTCGACGCCGCCGTGCTGGTAGAAGCGCGCATCCTCGGCGGCCAGCACGGCGTCTTTCATGACCTGCGGGATTTCCGCGATCGGCATGAAATTGCGCCTTTCCTCGCCGAATTCCGCCAATTGCACCCCGTCGGCGGAGAAAACCCGCAGCGGCAGCTTGGGGCGGTAATCGGCCAGGCTGCCGATTTCAGGCAGGTTCGGGTAGGCCACGGCGAGCGCCACGCCCACCACCAGCAGCAGGCCCAGCACCGCAGACAGGGCCAGTCCGGCCACCCAGACCAGGCCGCGCAACGCGGAATGCAGCGGCGCCGGACGCCCCTGGGGGTGCTCGGGCGTGTCGGAAGGGTTTCGGTTGGGCTCGGGCGGGGTCATAAAGAACCCGTCGTCCGGGCCGAAAGATTATAGGAAGCCCAACCCGAGGCCTCGAAACCGGTGGCGGCGTGCTTCAGGGCGGCACGGTCATAGGCGTCCCTGCAAATTTCGGCACGGTGGGCGCGAATGATCCCTTGAGAAGCTTTGCGGCTTGTTTCAACTGATCGGCGAGCGTCAGAGAATGGCAACGACACCGAGGGGCAGCGGGCGGCTTTTGCTTTGGTATACAAGGGCTTTACTGCTAGCATTGAAGTAACTTCTTAACAAGCCTGGGGCTCTTTTCGGGTTCTTGACGACTGAAGGCCACGTGGCTGGGGAGTGTGAGACTTGGGTTTTCTCGACACATTGCTGGGGCGGAAATACCCGCCCATGATCGGCCTCGATATCAGTTCGTCCAGCGTCAAGCTGGTTGAACTCGATCAGACGGCCACCGGTGAATACGTGCTGGAGCGTTTCGCCTCCGAGCCTTTCGAGAAGGGCTGGATCACCGACGGCCAGATCGAGAAGTTCGACGAGGTGGCCGCCGCCGTCAAGCGCGTGGTCAGCAAGAGCGGCACCAAGACCAAGCAGGTCGTGATGGCGATGCCGCAGTCAGCGGTCATCACCAAGAAGATCATGCTGCCCGCCGGCCTGCGCGAAGAAGAGATGGAAATCCAGGTCGAGTCCGAGGCCAACCAGTACATCCCGTTCTCGCTCGACGAAGTCAGCCTCGACTTCTGCGTCGTCGGCCCCAGCCCCACGTCGGCCGGCGACGTCGAGGTGCTCATCGCCGCGTCGCGCCGCGACCGCGTGCAGGACCGCCAGGGTCTGGCCGAAGCCGCCGGCCTGAAGCCCGCCATCCTCGACATCGAGTCGCACGCCTCGCGCATGGCGATGAGCCGCGTCGTCGCCACGCTACCCAACGAAGGGCGCGACGCGCTGGTGGCGTTGTTCGAGATCGGCGCCGACACCACCAGCCTGAAGGTGCTGCGCGACGACGAGATGCTCTACGACCGCGACCAGGCCTTCGGTGGTTCGCAACTCACGCAACTCATCAGCCGCCAGTACGGCTTCTCGTTCGAGGAAGCCGAGGTCAAGAAGCTCAGCGGCGACCTGCCCGAGGACTACGAAAGCGTCATCCTCGGGCCCTTCGTCGACAGCCTGTCGCAGGAAATCGGCCGCGCGCTGCAGTACTTCTTCACCAGCACGCCGCACCACAAGGTGCACTACGTGATGCTGGCCGGCGGCACGGCAACGCTGCCGGGGCTGAAGGACCGCGTGACCGACCTCACCGGCTTTGCCTCCAGCGTCGTCAACCCCTTCGACCAGATGCAGCTCGGCTCGGCGGTGCGTGAAAGCCGCGTGCGCCGCGAAGCGCCGTCCTACCTGACGGCCTGCGGCCTGGCGATGCGGAGGTTCCTCCAGTGATCCTGATCAACCTGCTGCCGCACCGCGAAGAAAAGCGGCGCCTGCGCAAACGGGCCTACTTCGTCGGCCTGGTGGCCAGCGCGCTGGCCGGCGTGCTCGTCGTCGGCGTGTGGTACTCGGCGCTCGAACAGATGGCCGCTGCGCAGGAGTCGCGCAACGCCTTCCTGCAAGCCGAGATCGCCCGGCTCGACACGCAGATCAAGGACATCGCCACGCTGCGCGCCGAGATCGACGCGCTGAACGCGCGCAAAAAGGCCGTCGAGGACCTGCAGAACGACCGCAACGTGCCCGTCTACCTGCTCAACGAACTGGTGCAGCAGACGCCGGAAGGGGTCTTCCTCACCAGCATCCGCCAGAACGGGCAGGTGGTGTCGATCACCGGCGTGGCGCAGACCAACGAGCGGGTCTCCGAGTTCCTGCGCAATGCGCTCTACAACTCGACCTGGCTTGAGCGCCCCGATCTCGTGGAGATCAAGGCGTCGAACGTCGCCGTCGGCGCGCGCGACCAGCGCCGGCTGTTCGACTTCTCGATGCGCGTGACGATCAAGCGGCAGCAGGCCGCGGCACCCGGTGTCCCGGCCTCGGGCGCAGCGCCCGCCACGGCCGCCGCGCCGGTGAAAGCGAGCTGAGGGCACCATGGCCAAGCCATCCACACAAAGCTTCGACGCCACCGGCTTCGTCGACAACGCGGCATCGCAGTTCCGCAACCTCAATCCCAACGAGCCCGGACAGTGGCCGCCGCTGCCGAAGATCGCCACCTGGGCCTTGGCCTGCGTGGCCGTCGTGGCCGCCGGCTGGTTTGCGCTGCTGAGCACAGCTACCGACGAGCTCGAGGCCCTGCGCCTGAAGGAACCCCAGCTCAAGACCGTCTACAAGGACCGCCTGGGCCAGGCCGTGAACCTGGGCGAGTACCGCAAGCAGAAGCTGCAGGTGCAGGAGTACGTGACGCAGCTCGAGAAGCAGCTGCCCGGCAAGGCCGAGATGGACGCGCTGCTGTCGGACATCAACCAGGCCGGTCTCGGCCGCGGCCTGCAGTTCGAGCTGTTCCGCCCCGGGCAGATACAGGTCAAGGACTACTACGCCGAGCTGCCGATCGCCATCCGCGTCACCGGCCGCTACCACGACGTGGGCTCCTTCGCGGCCGACGTGGCCAACCTCTCGCGCATCGTGACGCTGCAGAACCTGACCCTCACACCTGTCGGTCCGCGCGACGCCTCCGGCATGCTGGCGATGGACGCCACCGCGCGCACCTACCGCTACCTGGACGCGAGCGAGATCGCGGCCCAGAAGAAGCCGCCCGCGCGGGCTCCGGGAGCCGCCCAATGACGCGCACCACCCACCGCATCGGCCTGGCGCTCTTGGGCCTGGCCCTGCTGGCCGGCTGCAGCGCCGACCACGACGAGTTGCGCGGCTGGATGGAGCAGCAGCGCCGCGAAGCCAAGCCCAACGTGCCGCCGCTGCAGCCGCCCAAGCGCTTCGACCCGCAGCCCTACACGGCGGCGCAGGCGGTCGAACCCTTCAGCACACAAAAGCTGTCGGTGGCGCTCAAGCAAGAGGCGCGGCAGCCGAATTCACTGCTGGCGGCCGAGCTGAACCGACGCAAGGAACCCTTGGAGTCCTACCCTCTCGACAGCATGAGCATGGTGGGCAGCGTCAACCGCGAAGGCACGCCTTTTGCGCTGCTGCGTGTCGACAACCTGCTTTACCAGGTGAAGGTGGGTGACCACCTGGGCCAGAACTACGGCCGGATCATGAAGATTGCCGAGACCGAGATCGTCCTGCGCGAACTGGTCATGGATGCCGGCGGCGAGATGATCGAGCGCCCCGCTACGCTGCAACTGCAGGAGAGGGCGCGATGAAGACCTTTCAGGAGATACGCACCATGTCGCATTGGCGAGCTGCCGTTGCTGCCTTGACCGCCGCCGGCGCCCTGCTCGTGCCGCTTGCGACCTGGGCGCAGAACACCATCCAGTCCATCACCAGCAGCCAGCAGGCCGGCACCGAGGTCGTGCGCGTCGAGATGAGCGAAGCGCTGACGGCCGTGCCCAACGGCTTCTCGGTGCAGGCGCCGCCGCGCATCGCCATCGACCTGCCGGGCGTGGGCAATGGGCTGGGCCGCAACACGGTCGACATCAACCAGGGCAACCTGCGTTCGGTGAGCGTGGCGCAGGCCGGCGACCGTTCACGCCTGGTGCTGAACCTGAAGCAGGCTTCGGGCTACCGCGCGCAGGTGCAGGGCAAGGTGCTGCTGCTGATCCTGGACACCGCAGGTCCGGACGTCGCCATGGCCGCGGCCCCCGGCAGCGCGGGCGCGGAGCAGGCCGTGCGGTTCGCGCCGCCGCAGAACACCACACCGCAGGCCCTGCGCGACGTCGACTTCCGCCGGGGCCAGGACGGCTCGGGCCGCGTCATCGTCAACCTGCCCAGCACGCAGGTGGGTGTGGACATTCGCCAGCAGGGCCAGACCCTGGTGGTCGAGTTCCTGCGTTCCAGCCTGCCCGACACACTGCGCCGCCGTCTCGATGTCACCGACTTCGGTACCCCGGTGAAGACCATCTCCACCTTCCAGACCGGCGACAAGGTGCGCATGGTCGTCGAGCCCACGGGCGCCTGGGAGCACAGCGCCTACCAGAGCGACAACCAGTTCGTGCTGGAAGTGCGCCCGGTGAAGGTCGACCCCAACAAGCTGACGCAAGGCCCTGGTTTCCAGGGCGAGAAGCTGAGCCTGAATTTCCAGAACATCGAAGTGCGCGCGCTGCTGCAGGTCATCGCCGACTTCACCAACTTCAACGTCGTCACCAGCGACACCGTCACCGGCACCGTGACGCTGCGCCTGAAGGACGTGCCCTGGGACCAGGCGCTGGACATCATTCTGCAGAGCAAGGGCCTGGGCGTGCGCAAGAACGGCAACGTGCTGTGGATCGCGCCCAAGGACGAGCTCGCGGCCAAGGAGCAGGTCGATCTCGAGGCCAAGAAGAAGGTGGCCGAACTGGAGCCGCTGCGCACGCAGTCCTTCCAGCTCAACTACACCAAGGCCGAGGAAGTGGCCAAGGGCCTGACCGGGCAGACCACGGCCGGCGGCGGCGCGGGCAGCCAGGCCACGCGCATCATGTCGCCGCGCGGCAGCGTCATCTTCGAGACCCGCACCAACCAGCTCTTCGTCAACGACATCCCGACCAAGCTGGAAGAGATCCAGGCCTTGATCGCGAAGATCGACATCCCGGTGCGCCAGGTGCTGATCGAGGCCCGCATCGTCGAGGCCGAGGACACCTTCGGCCGCGCCCTGGGCGTGAAGCTCGGCGGCTCCGACCTGCGCGGCGTGCGCGGTGGCACACCGGGCTACGGCATCGGCGGTGACAACCGCATCGCCGTGGGCGGCAACTACGCGGCCATCGGCACCACCACCGGCCAGGGTGGTACGTCGACCTACGCCGACAACCAGTTCATCAACTTCCCCGCCAATGCCACGGCCTTCGGCGGCACGAACGCAGCCACCTTTGCGCTATCGTTGTTCGGTGCCACGGCCAACCGCTTCCTGAACCTGGAACTGTCGGCACTGGAAGCCGAAGGCAAGGGCAACATCGTGTCGAGCCCGCGGGTCATCACCGCCGACCAGACCAAGGCGCGCATCGAGCAGGGTGAAGAGATCCCCTACCAGCAGGCCACGTCCAGCGGCGCCACCGCGGTGCAATTCAAGAAGGCCAGCCTGCGCCTGGAAGTGACCCCGCAGATCACGCCCGAAGGCAACGTCATCCTCGACCTGGAAGTCAGCAAGGACAGCCGCGGTGCGCTCACCGCCGCCGGCCCGGCCATCAACACCAAGCAGGTGAAGACCCAGGTGCTGGTCGAGAACGGTGGCACCGTGGTCATCGGCGGCATCTTCACCCAGGACGAACTGACCGAGGTGAACAAGGTGCCGCTGCTGGGCGACATCCCCTACCTCGGCTACCTGTTCCAGAACCGCGTGAAGAGCACCCGCAAGACCGAGTTGCTGGTATTCATCACGCCCAAGATCGTGACTGACCGGTCGGCGGCGCGATGAGCGCCCCCGCGTCGCGACCCCGAATTGGCGAGACTTCCATGAACCGTGTTCTGCGCATCCTCTGGGTCAGTCTGTGTTCGCTGGTGCTGGTGGCCTGCGGAGGTGGTGGCGGCAGTGCCGGCACATCCACCTTCGGGTCTGGCAGCGGTGGTGGCACCGGCGGCGGTACCGGCACAGGCGGTGGCACCACGCTCACCTACAGCGTCGCTCTGACGCTGTCCAACCAGACGGTGACGGCGGCACAGCCGGCCACGGTGTCGGCCAAGGTCGCGGCCAGCGATGGTTCGGCCGTCGCCAACCAGGTGGTCAACTTCGCCACTGCGGCCGGTCTCGGCAGCTTCAGCGCGGTCTCTGCACTGACCGATACCGCTGGCGTGGCCACGGTCACGCTGTCGCCGGCCAACGCCTCCGCGGTCGGCGCCGACACCGTGATCGCTTCGGCCACGGTCGGCAACTCGGTGATCTCGGGTTCGCTGGGCTTCCAGCTCACGGCGACCAACGTCACCATCTCGTCGTTCACGGCCGACATCGGCACCGCCAGCCTGGGCGCCTACGCGCAGACACTGCTGACGGTGTCACTGGCGGGCACCAGCCCTGCGACACCGGTCAACGTCACCATCTCGTCGTCCTGCGTGACACAGGGCCGCGCGACGCTGACCCCGGATACGGTGACTACCAGCACCGGCACAGCCACCTTCACTTACCGTGACGCAGGCTGCGGCGCCTTCTCCCTCACCGACGGTCTGCAGGCCTCGGTGACCGGCACGGCCGCCACGGCGACCAGCACGATCAACCTGACGGCACCCACCGCCTCCAGCATCGCCTTCGTCTCGGCCACACCGACCGAGATCTACCTCAAGGGCTCGGGCTTCACCGAGAACTCGATCGTCACCTTCCAGGTGCGGGACGCCAACGGCCTCGGCGTGCCGAACCAGAACGTGGTGCTCGAAGCCACGACGCTGGCGGGTGGCCTGTTGCTCGACGACGGCAGCGTGCCGGTGACCAAGCGGACAGACTCGAACGGCAACGTGCTGGTGCGCATCAACGCCGGCACCGTCCCGACACCGGTGCGCGTGCGCGCCACGCTGACGGCGGCAAACATCTCCACCGTGTCCAGCAGCCTGGCAGTAGCCGTCGGTCTGCCGTCGCAGCAGAACTTCTCACTGTCGCAGGGCACCTTCAACATCGAAGGCTTCAACGTCGACGGCGCGACGAACACCTACATGGTGATCGCGTCGGACCGCCTGGGCAATCCGGTGCCGGAAGGCACGGCCATCAACTTCGTCGCCGAAGGTGGCCAAGTGCAGGCCATCCGCTTTACGACATTGGCCAACGGCCTGGCCAGCGCGACGGCCAACTTCCAGAGCTCGTCACCCCGCCCCACCGATGGTCGCGTGAGCGTGCTGGCCTACGCGCTGGGCGAAGAGTCCTTCCTCGACACCAACGGCGACAACGTCTACACGACAGGCGAGGACTACCAGGACCTGGGCGACATCTTCCTCGACCGGCTCTTCAATGGCAGCTTCAACGGTGCGGAAGACCAGTTCATCTCGCTGTCGATCAGCGGCACCGACGCCTGCCAGGTTTCCGCCTCGCCTTTGCTGCGCCTGGGCGTCGAGGCGCCCACGCGGGTGCTGTCCAGCAGTGGCGCCCCGTTGAACACCTGCGTTGCAGGCTGGGGCCGCGCCTATGTACGCAAGGCCATCCAGACCGTGTTCTCCACTTCCGAAGCCCGGTTGGGCTGGCGCGGCGTGCGCGATCCTCGGGCACAGAGCGCGAGCGGTGGCAGTTGTGCGAGTGTCAACCTGATCGACCAGATCGGCACCACACCCTACGCCGTCAACGACGCCGCGACGACGGTGCCCTTCCACCTGCTCGGCGACGGTGCAAACATCGTCATGACGAACATGGGCAAGGTGGGTTCTTTGGCCTTCCTGGTCGCGGATGCCAACCCGATCGCGCTGAACCCGGCCGCTGCAGGAACCACGGTTTCAGCCGCCGCCACCACCGGTCTGACGGCGACGGTGCAGGCACCCACGGTGCCCAGCACGCTGGCACCGTCAGCGTCGTCGATCAGCTACGCCTTCGACGACACCACAACTTCGGGAACGATCACGCTGACCGTGCGCTCGCCCCGCGGGCTCGTCACCGTACTCTCGCAGACCCTCTACCGCAACGCCGGCCCGGTCAGCACCACAGCTTGCCCCTGAGCCTGTCCCTCGTCGGCATGCCCGGCTGTGGCAAGTCCACGGTCGGGCGCCATCTGGCACGCCAGCTCGGCCTGCACTTCGTCGACAGCGACGCCGAGATCGAACGCCGCATCGGCATGCCGATCCGCGACTTTTTCGCGACACACGGCGAAGCGGCCTTCCGCGACGTCGAGCAGGACGTCATCGACGAACTGACCCAGCGGCACGGCCAGTTGCTGGCCACCGGCGGCGGCGCGGTGCTGCGGCCGTCGAATCGCGACGCGCTGCACTCGCGCACGCACGTCGTTTACCTGCGAAGTTCGCCCGAAGAGCTGTTCCGCCGCCTGCGCCACGACACCCAGCGCCCGCTGCTGCAGGTGGCCGATCCGCAGGCCCGGCTGCGCGAGCTCTACCGCGAACGCGACCCGCTCTACCGGCGCACCGCGCACTTCATCGTGGAGGGTGCGCGCCCGTCCGTGCCCTCGCTCACCAGCATGGTGCTGATGCAACTTGAGCTGGCCGGGCTCGTCGATCCTTCGAAAGTGCCATCGACCATCGACCACGGGCCGGCCTGAGGCGGCCGCCGCTGGCGCCGGTGCGACAGGGCAGCGGCTTAAACTTCCCGCCATGAATGCTGCCCCTGCCGGCGCCGTGACGGTGACCACCCCCGACACGCGTTACGAGATCCTGATCGACAGCGGACTCTTCGGCCGCACCAGCACCTGGCAGGGCCTGCCGGCGTCGTCGCAGGCGGTCATCGTCAGCAACCCGACCGTGGACGCGCTCTACGGTGATGCGCTGGCCGCGGCCATCGCGCCGCAGCACCGCCAGGTCAGCCGCGTGCTGCTGCCGGATGGCGAGGCCTACAAGTCCTGGGCTTCGCTGAATCTCGTGTTCGACCACCTGCTGGCCCTGGGCTGCGACCGCAAGACCGTGCTTTACGCCCTGGGCGGCGGCGTGGTGGGCGACATGGCCGGCTTTGCCGCCGCGACCTACATGCGCGGTGTGCCCTTCGTGCAGGTGCCGACCACGCTGCTGGCCCAGGTGGATTCGTCGGTCGGCGGCAAGACCGCCATCAACCACCCGCTGGGCAAGAACATGATCGGCGCCTTCTATCAGCCGGCGCGGGTGGTCTGCGACCTCGATACCCTGGCCACGCTGCCGGCCCGTGAACTCGCTGCGGGGCTGGCCGAGGTCATCAAGTACGGGCCGATAGCCGACATGGCCTTCTTCGACTGGATCGAGGCGAACCTGGACGCGTTGCTGGCGCGCGACCGCGCTGCGCTGGCGCACGCCGTGCGGCGCTCGTGCGAGATCAAGGCCGCAGTGGTGGGCGAGGACGAACGCGAGAGCGGCCTGCGCGCCATCCTGAACTTCGGCCACACCTTCGGCCACGCCATCGAAGCCGGCCAGGGTTATG
>LNFM01007915.1_pt1 | contig 16322 bp, 25 predicted proteins | sample 596031 | NCBI WGS metagenome assembly LNFM01 (sample SAMN04254537, study PRJNA301005) | activated carbon metagenome | isolation source: dual media filters at the Ann Arbor, Michigan drinking water treatment plant | place: USA: Ann Arbor
GCGCCCGGCTCCTGATCCCCGATAGCTCAGCTGGTAGAGCGCGGGACTGTTAATCCCTAGGTCGTTGGTTCGAGTCCAACTCGGGGAGCCAGAACCCACCTGTAATCCCTTGAAATCGCTAGATTTCTACCCCGACAAGGAGCGGCGCCCCCTTGGGCGCCCCCATGGGTTGCGCACGCTACGGGAGCGCGCAGTTCGCCTGCAATGCGGCCGATCGAGGAGCCTGGACGATGCCACAGCGCGACCACGGATTTCCGCTGCAACACCTGCGCCTCATGCGCCGCGGGCTAGCCGAGGCGATGAAGGATTCTCCCGAGCCGCCGACGCATACGGAAGTCGCCACGCTCGCCGCCGTGCACCAGGCCATCGCGGCACTGGAAGCGGTGATCGCCGAGACGGGACGCGACGCGGGTTGAATGCTTCCTGCGCCGAAGCCTCGCCACAAGCACTTCGGCCGCAAATGACAATCCGCAGAATTGCCGCGCGCCTAGTTGCGCTGCATGCGGTAGCCGGAAGATGGTGCCTCACGCCAGTGCGGCCTGTCGCGGCGCCTAGGTGCGCGAACAGGAAAGGCCGGCTCTGGAGGCGCCGGGGGGATTAGGCGTCGTCACTCGCCGGGCGAGCAGAGGTCGAAGATGGCGTTCGAGATTGTGCCCGAGACGAAATGGCGGCTCTCGGAGACTTTGGATCCAGCGCGTCGCCGGCGCCTGCTCTCTATGCGCTTCGACAAGATAGTCGAATGCATAGCGGAGGAGGCGCGAATTCAGGATCAACCAAGCCGCGAATGCATGCGCGATCACCCGGGCTTCTTTCGCTTGCGCCTGGCGCTCAATGTTCCCGCGGAAGCGCTGGACGCTTGGCACAATGGGGCGGGCGGCTACCGTGCTCAGTTCTTCCTTGGCGAGGCCTCTGGAGAGCTCGCAAACCGTCATGCGTTGAAGATGCTCATGCAACCGCTCCAGCACATGATCGAACGCCTCCACGGGGCTTCGGTGGGTTGGGACTTTGTGGCTGCGTCTCTCGAACACTCCGATGCGAAGTGCTGGATTGACGAGAGTTTCATGGGGAGGCCGAAGCCTCTCAGGTTCGACTTGAACGTCGATCGCTGGCAGGAGAGCGGGCGCACAAAGCCGCCACCAGAGAACGTGCAGGCGCAGGATCTATGGAAGGCGTTCCTTACCCCGCACAGGGGTAGGCTGCTCACAATTAAGGGCGGCATGCTCGACGCGCACGACGCTCCGAGCGATCGCCGTGCGAAGCTGGCGCGGAGCCGGGAATTGTTTGACTTCGGCATTTCGTAGGCCGCACCCCGTGACCTCACCCCTGCTCCTGCGCCGCCTTCAACTCCGCGCCGATCCATCACGCACCATCGGCACGGCAATCGCTATGTCGATCCATTCAAGGCGCGGTGGCCGTGGCGTGCCAACCAGCACTCCCTCCTGCGACAGCCACCGCTCCAGGTAGCCCGCAACGGCAGCGTGGCGGAGGCGTTTCGCGACTGTCGAAGGCGCCAGGTCGCCGTCACCAACGACCAACTGTCCGAACACCAGCCCATCCCGAATTTGGAACAGCGTGCCATTCGGCCCGATCCTCAGGATTTCCAGCGATCCGCTCATGGATGCCTCCTGCTGTGGAGGCCGCAATCTACCCGTCCAGGTTGCAACGGCAGCCTTAGCTCACGTCGAAGTGCAGCCGACGCGTCTGGTTCCGCGCACTTCCCAACATCGCGGTGCGTTTCTGGCGCGCCGTTAGGCTTCAGTTCCTCGGCCTCGGCTGCGTCGAGCAGCGCGTCGGCTTGCTCGGCGGGGAGCGCGGCGACCTCGGCGTGGTGCTTGAACGAGAGAACTTCCCGCCGGCGGGAACCTTCGAAGCGCTTGGTCACCAGCGCCGCGTTGGCGATGGTCTGGAACGAAGGCCCGTCCCAATCCTGCGCCGTCACCAGCGCCTTCCGCGCGCCACACCGCGCCTCAGGCAGTCCCGTCCCGCTTCACCCCTCGTGCTACGACGTTCGGCGCGCATGTGGCCCCGCCTTGCCAATGCGCAAATCGCCCTCGCCAGCAAGCGGCCCGACCTCAGTTTGAGATAAGCGACAAAATCAGCAAGACGCCGACTTCGACGAGGGGGATTGCCACGTAGATGGCAAGGAATCCGGCAAACCACATCCCGATCTTGACCAGCCAGGACGGATGCGGGGCCGCCTTCCAAGCGAAAAATGCGCTCGCGGCGCCCAACCCAAACGCGACGATGCCAAACACCGGGGACCGCGTCATTGGAAGCATGAGATCATCAAGAACAAGGAAGATGGCGGTGATGAAGATGAGCTGGGCCGCGAGCCCGAACAGGAACGCGCGTCTCACGCGGCCCGCCCGGTGCCATCGCTCATCGGCATCACGACGGACCTGATTGTGTACGGCCCGCGATTGCCCTGCTTGGTCGCAGCGGCGTCCCCGTGGGGCCCGCCGCAATTGCCGGGGTCATGCGCAGGCTCTTAGGTCCCTTGGGCATCTCGCCTCCATGCTTACCGACCAGCATACAGGAGGCACCGGGCGCGCGCGACCGGCCCCTCCGCCTCCGCCACCACGCCGGTCAGCCCGCACCGTCCTGCTTCGCTCCGCGCGCCACCACGCTCAGCGCCCCATCGGACAGCGGCCGTTGCAGCGCTTTCGCCTCAGGCCACGGCGCAGCCATCCAGTGATCCCGCTCGGCCTCGGTGGTCAGGATCACCGGCATGGCCTTCGGGTGGATCGCGCCGACCTCCATGTTCGGCTCCGTCGTCATGAACGCGAAGAGGTCGTCCGTCGTCTCGCCGTCCTTCACCCGCCGCACCGAGGTCCACTGCGGCACCCATATGCCGGCGAAGCATGCCAGGGGGCGGTCAGGCCCAAGCGCGAACCACACCGGCGGGCGCGATCCGTCGGGCAGCACCTCGTTCTCGCTGAAGCTGGTGAAGGGCACCAGGCACCGGTGGTCGACACCGAGCCACCGCCGCCAGTGCGGCGACGCGACGTTGCGGACGTTGGTGACGCCGGGATCTGTCTTCTTGCCCGCCAGCACGAACGCCGGCGACGGCATGCCCCATTTCGCCATGCGCATCTCGCGACCGTCCGGCGCGTTGGTGACGATCGGCGCGGGGTAGTTCGGGAAGACGCCGGGCAAGGGCGGCATGTTGCCGGTGTGATCGCGCCAGGCCTTCGACAGCGCGCGGATGGCGTCCTGATTGCTGACGATCGAATAGAGGTTGCACATGAAGTCCTCCGTGACGTCCTCGAGGCCATCAGGCCAGGGTGCGGTCAGTGCCGGCAATGGTCCACGGCGAGCCAGATAGTCTGCCGCTCCATAGTCGACGGCGACCTGGAGCCGGATGTTGCGATTGCCGCAGCCGCGGCAGCGCAGGCGGCGTTCCAGCGCCCGGGTTCGGATCGCTGAGCCGAAGCGCGCGATCGCCTGCGCAATGCCGACTTCATGGAACGCATGGCACACCCGATCGTCGCCGCAGCAGGCGAACCTCAGGTAGCGGTGCGGGTCCAATCCTTCATCGAGGCGAATGCCGTCCGCATCGGTCATAGGGTGCGGCGGGGCGCCCCTGCATCCGGCACCGGAGGGTGAGCGATCCACAGCGCCAGCGCGACCGCCTCGGCAAGCTGCGGCATGGGCAGGGCCGGGCACTGCGCGCGGGCGCGCTCCGTCGCGGACAGCGCCGCCAGATGATGCGGGACGCCGCGGGCCAGGTCGGCCGTGATGCCCTCCGCCAGCAGGCTCAGCAGCGCTGGCGCGAGCCATGCCGGCGCGGTGGCGGCGATGGGGGATGCAGGGGCGTCGCGCGGCATGGCCGGCGGACTCTGCACGAGAACACAGTGAGAACAAGCGCAGTCTGATGGGCGCTAGATGTGGGGCTCGGTGGGCGCGCCGGGTGGCATCTGTAGCGCTCGACCATGCAGGCGGCGTCGCGCTTCGGCCGGCCGACGAACGGCCTGTAACCGCCGCGCAGCACCTATTTTTCTTGCTCGCAGCGCGTTTGCTGAATTCGCCAAACGCACGAAAAAAATCCGCGCATGTTCCCCCACGCGGGCCAAGGGGGTAGCGCTGCCAGAGATTGATCCCGCCCCCCCCCCGCCGGCGGCCTCCAGTGGGGCTCCGGGGGGGGTAGGTCGAAACCTCCCGGGCTGGGGGCAGTGGCCCGCGTGGGGGCTCAGCGAGGGGTTTTTTTCGTCCGCTACGCGCGCGAGTGCGGCCGCAAATGTCGTGCGCTGCTGCGCGGCATACACTTTCGGCGCGAGAACGCGGCGACCAGCGTGCAGCAGTCCGGCCGGCCGAACGCGCAGGACGTATCACGTCTCCGCCAGCAGTCCCGGCGGTTGGTGGCAGTTCACAGCGGCCGGCAGGCATACCCCGCTGCGCCCGATCTGACGGGCCATTGGAGGTGACGTTGTCGCAGTTGGTTGCCGGAGGAATGGTCGTGCTCGGCTTGGTGGGGGTGTGGGTGTTTCTCCACGGCGTGGGCAGCGCCCTGGCTTGGGTCGCTCGGCGGCAGGATCGGCGGTCGAACTAGCACTGCGGCGCCGGAAGATGCGCGGGAACGGCAACCACAAACCCGCGCTCGAGTTTTCAACAGCTGGCACGACTGGGATTTCACTGAATGCAACGCGGCACAAGACCTGAGTACCTGAGAGCGGCGCTCGAACAGCACCTCCTCGCCGTGTCCCTGAAGGACGCGGGAATGTGTCTCAAGCAGATCGGCGGTACCCTCGGCGTGACCGTGGCAAGGGCGGCCCAGGTTGTGTCAGCGGGGACTCGCCTTAAGAACGCCGCAGCGGAGCTAGAGCGCCGTATCCCCACGCGCAGGAACGCGATCGGCCGGAACGGCCAGCAGGGCGGAGCCGCGCCCTAGTCGTCTCGGCCGAGTGGAAACCGCTGCCCCGGCGCAGCGTTGGGCTCTACGACGATGGCCTTGGCCTGCCTCCATGGCGCCAAAGGCAGTCGTCAGTGTCACCTCAGGCGCCCGGCGGGTTCCCACCAGAGCCCCTGACATCGCCGGAGGCGAAGGGCGCTCCTATTCCGCCCTGTCCTGACTACGCCGAGCCGGGCGGCAAAGGACCGCGCCCTTGCGCGCACCGACACCGGGACGTCGTGGAACGCCAGGGTCAGGCGCTCCGGGACGCGCGCGCGAGGTCGCGGCGCATGGCCTGCGCTACATGCCCGCGCGTGCGGTTGAAGGCGTCAGGGGCATCGGTCTTGACGGTCACGGACTGCCGGTTGGTATTGGCGCCGCCCGTGCATGCTTACTCTTGCATCATGCGCCATCGACATTGCTCCATGAGGTGCGCAAAGCACCGGCCTGAGCACGCAAGAACATCGGGAAGAATGCCTTGTTCGTCGCATCCATGTTTGCGACGATCTATCCGCTGAACGGTGGCGGCCGGGAAAAAGGGTTTGGAACAATGGACAACAAGGTTCGACGTATCGGTGTGCTGGCCCCCCCGGGCAACGTGGCGCTCGAACGCGAGTATTGGCCGTTCCTGCCGCCCGGGATCGTGACAAACCACAACCGGCTGTCACGGCCCGACAGTTCCATTAGCAGCGAAAGCCTGCTTGCGATGATGGATAGCGTAGACCGCGCTGCTCATGACGTTGCACAAGCCTATCCTGAGGTCATCATCTACGGTTGCACCAGTGGCAGCTTCCTCGAAGGCGTGGGCAAGGAAGGGCGTCTCGCAGACCGAATCACCCAGCGGACCGGCATCCCGGCGGTGACCACTTCGACGGCAGTGGTAGAAGCGCTGCGTGCGGTCGGGGCGCAGAAGATTTTCATGGTCACTCCCTACCCCGACGCGGTGAACGAGCATGAGGTCGGGTTTATGGAGCATTATGGCTTTGAGGTCGTCGCGATCGACGGCTTCCGGCGCGAGACCTCCGAAGCAATCCGTGCAATCTCGTCCGACGAAGTCGCGAAGTTGGTTCTGTCGAGGCCCGATGCCATCGCTGCATGCGATACCATCTTCTTGAGCTGTACGAACATGCTCAGCATGGATCGTGTGGCCATGATTGAGAACTGGACGGGGAAGCCGGTGGTCACCTCGAACCAGGCCTCTCTCTGGGCCGCACTGATCCGCATGCGAGTGCCGACAGACATGATCAGCTGCGGCAGGCTGTTTCGGACCGACTCGGCCGCGCAGAAGGCCGCGGCAGAATGACACCGTCGCGCCGCGCATTTCTTGCCGCCATTCCCTTCCTCGGAGCGTCGGCGGCGGTCGCGCAGGAGCGATTTCCGAGCCGTCCGGTGCGCATCGTTGTGCCCTATGCGCCAGGCGGCACGACGGACATCGTTGCGCGCATGGTAGCGGAGCGGATCTCGGGGCCCTTGGGTCAGGCCGTGTTAGTAGAAAACCGCCCCGGCGGCGGTGCGGTGATCGGCAGCGAACTCGTCGCGCGCGCAGCACCTGACGGACACGTGCTGTTGATGGCTACCAACGGCTCGCACGGCATCAATCCGGCGATCTTCCGCCGCCTGTCGTATGACCCCGTCCGCGACTTTGCGCCCATCAGCATACTCGCGGCCGTGCCGCTTGTTCTGGTCGTGCCGGCCGCGGTGCCCGCGACCAACGTTGCCGAGTTGGTGGCCTATTTGAAGTCGCGATCCGGCACGGAGAGCTACGGCTCCGCGGGCATCGGCGCCTCCGGCCATCTGGCGGGTGAGATGTTCAAGCGGTTGGCCGACGTGAACCCGGAGCACATTCCATACCGCGGCGACGCGGCCGTCATGCCGGATCTGATCGCCGGGCGTCTGGTCTTCACATTCGCCAACCTGCCGGGAGCCATCGGCTTCGTGCGCGCGGGCAGTCTTCGCGCCTTGGCGGTGACTGGGGATGTGCGTTCCGCCGCGCTCCCCGACGTACCGACCGTGCGGGAGGCGGGCCTGCCGGATTTCCAAGTGGATCCCTGGTACGGATTGCTGGCACCGGCCGGCACGCCGCCTGCCATCGTCGCCCGGCTGCATGATCTTAGCGTCGCGGCGGTGAGAGAGCCCGCGGCCGTCGAGCAACTGCGGTCTCTAGGGGCACAGGTCATCGCAAATACGCCGGCGGAATTTGCCACCGTGCTGGCAGGCGATATCGCGCGCTACACCGCTACTGCACGGGCGGGGAACATCACGGCAGACCCCTGACGGGACCAGATGGAGTGCCGAGTTGCAGCATGATCGCGCGCCAGCCGGTCATGCTGGCGGATGATGTCCTCGGCGATGGCCGTGCCTCAGGCATGGCGGTGGGCCGGCAGCGCGGGCAGAAGCACGATCACGCGCCCGCCCTGGCGTGGGCGATCTTGCTGAGCAGCGGGTAGAGGTCGAGCTTCACGTGCGACCCGTCGCCGTTGCGCACCGTCAGCAGGCCTTCCTCAGTCACGCTGAGCCCGACCACCGCAGGTGCACGCGCGCCGCGCTTCCCTTGCGCGGCCAACAACTGCCACCCGTCGCCGGGACAGGGCCCTGGATTGTCGCGGCGCGCGACGAAGGAACCACCGTTGAGCGCAACCACGTCGAGTGCCCGATATGTCGCGACCTTCGCCCACGTGCCGCGGACGTTGAAGGTTCGTCCTTCCTTTGCCCATGCGGCGGACGTCGCCATGTCGGCTCTTAGCGCACCGAACTCCGCGTCGCGCCGCTCCTGCTCGATCTTGCCCTCGCGCTGCATGCCAGCAATAGCCCGGGCCACAGCGTCCGCCGCCGCGTCGGTGAAGGCTCGGAGAGTGCGCTTCGTCGACGGCTTGCCGTCGACCACGGCCCCGATGGCGCGCTCCTCCGCGATGTTGGCGCGCATCTCGGCGACGGCCGCCTGCATCTCGGACTGGATGGCTTCACGCTCGCGCCGCCATTCGCGTCGCTCCGCCGCGATGACATCGGCGAGGGCGTTGCGGAGCGCGTCCGAAGTGCCGCGGTGGCCTGGATCAGATGCGGACATTTCGGCTTTCCTATTACTGCAACACACGAGGCGGCGCGGCCTCGGGCATGCCTTCGGTCACGTCCAGAAGGGCAGCGGGACCATCGGCCGCCGCGATGACCATTGCCCGCAGCGTGACTGCCCTTGCGAACATCGCGGTCGCCTTCGTCAGTTGCGAATGGCACCACCGCGCATGATCGGCCAGCTGTGCCGCGTTGGGACCGTGTGCGGCGTATTCCGCATACATGTCCAGGATGCGGTGCATCTCCTGCGCGGTCTCGGCAACCACGGCATCGGCGGCGGCGAGCGACGTTCCGCCGTCAGCCATGTCGGGTGAAACTGGCGACCACTCGCTCATCGCGTCACCAAACCTGCTCGATGGTTGCGATGCGGCGAACTCCCATTGCGCGCAGGTGCTCGTCCTCTTCCTCGCGCGCATCCTTCTGCACCGGATGCACGACCGGGCGCGGGACCTCGGCGATATCCGCCTCGAACTCCCTGAGCGTGGCGTTCAGCCGCCGAGGGCCGCGGAGTGACACAGTGCGCACTCCTGAATGACTGTGCGGCCATACGCGGTTGAAGGGTGGCGTCACCAGAAGGTCGCTTCGCCCTTCGTCGCGAAGGCGCTTATTCAGCAGCTCCGCGCGACGCGAAGCGATGGCGATCCGTTCAGTGGTCTCGAAGACCAAGCGCGCGGCCTGCGCGTAGGCCTGCACGTCCTCCACGGCGGCGGCGGCCAGGCGCTCGACCTCGTCGACCTCGGCGCGCAGTGCGGCCTCCGCCTCGCGCGCCTCCGCAGCCTCGATCCGCTGCCGCAGCGCAGGGATGATGGCATCGGCGCGCTTCACCTCGGCATCCACCGCCTGCACCGCCGCCTCGTGCTTGGCGAGCGCGCCGGGATCATCCGTCAGCAGCACATCGCCGAGGGTGGCGTTGAGCGCGTCCATCTTCGTCACAGCCGCGTCGCGCTGGGTGGTCGCCACGATCAGCGCTGCGCGCAGATCGCGCGCCGTCGATTCGGGCTTGGTGAGCCCGCGCAGGCGGCGGGCCAGTGTGGCAAGGCTGCTCATGGGGTGATCGCCTCGGCTGAATTGAGGACGCGCTGCGCGGTGTTGGCGCGGGACAGGAGCCGGCGCATCTCGCGCAGGTGGTGCAGGGCCGGAGCCGCGGTCAGCACCGCGGGGCACAGCGGCAGGCCGTGCCCGCGGAGGTTGGCCTGCACTTCGCTCAGCGGATCGAGGGCGCGCTCCAGTTGGGCCAGGAGATCGAGCGCGATCCGCTGGAGGGCGTCCACGGGCTCGCCGATGCCACTGCGCACCGCGGGCGCCACTTCGGCGACAGCGGCGTTGAGCTTCGCGCGGACAGCGCCCGCCTCACGCTCGGCCGCTTCGCAGGCTGCGGCGGCGTCCGCCAGGTCGGCAGCCGTGGCATTGGTCCCGGCCAGGGCGGCGGCATAGCTGCGCGCGGCTTCGAGCCCGCTGGATGCGATGCGGAGCTCGAACCGGACAGCATCCAGGGCCGCAATGCCCGGTGTCGCCAGCGCTGCGTCGAAGGCCAGTCGGATGCGGTCCAACTCCTCCGCGTGCGGGTCACAGGCGATGCGGCTCATCTCGTTCATGCGGAGAGTCTGCCTGCGCTCAGGTGCTTGGTGGTGAAACGCGTTACGGAAATCTTCAATCGGCGCTCACATCGCGCAGCAGCCGCGCAAGCGCCCCCGCCACGGCCTCGGGATCGGCAGCGTCGTCTTCTGCCAGGCGCCCGCGATCAATCAGCCAATTCACCATGCGGACCTCCTGGATCGGTACGCGAACCAGCACCAGGCCGCGCCGGCGCATGGCGCGGTGGCGGCGCACGCGCTCGGCCGGCGACAGGGGTGCGGCGTCAGTCGGCACGAGCGCCCTCGACCACCTCGAAGCTCGGCGTGCCTCGCGGTGTGTAGATGCCGCGCCCGCCGGCCGGCTCCAGCACCGCCGGCGGCTTCTCCGCACCGTCGGGACGCTTCGCCTCCTGTGCCAGCAGCGCGGCCATGGCCTTCAGCTTCTGCGGCATGCTGACCTCGGCATCCGACGCGTTGAGCGCCCACAGGCCGAACTCCCGCGCGCAGGTGAAGGCCGGCCGCGGCGGAAGGTTCGCCGGTGCCTGCACCTTGCGGGGCCTTCCTGCACCCGGCTGCTTGCCCCCGAAGCCGGGGCGCGGTCCTCCGCGTGGCATCAGCTCAACTCCCCAATCTCATACGCGGGTCTGCGACATGCGCGTGCGCCCCAACGCGGGCCCGAACCCCCGGCCCGGGCAGCTTTCCGGGGCGCCCCCCCCGGGGGGGACCGATCGGAAGCCATGGCCATGGGGGCAGGACCGCGTTGGGGGTCGAGATTCGCTAATCCGCAAGGTTCCGCCGGAGGGTCCGGAGGGTTCTCGCTTATCGACGTCTTGCGTGCGCGCGCACGGACGCGCGAAACGCTGATAATGGAAAACCCTCCGGACCCTCCGGACCCTCCGTAGCGGCGTGCGGATCACCATGCGCCGGTCTCACTTGGACGAAGGCTCAGGCCGAGGAACGCCATCCGGCCGGACGGGTCCTTCCGCTTTGCATGGTGCCGTTCAAGCGCTGCCGAGAACGCCTTGTTGGTCCCGGGTTGCTCTCCACGCGCCTTTGCCCATGCCTCCCAATCACGGAAGAGAGCCGAACTCGCTTCCGTGGCGTCCCGGCGCACGTCGCACCGTTCGACCAGCCATTGGCCGAGGAGGTCCTGTTCGGCGAAATACGAGGCGGTGGCGGCCTTCACGACCTCGGGCATACCGAGCCCGGTCCGCTGCCAGTCGAGGCACCCCTGGACAGCCCAGCGCAGGATCCCGGGCAGTTCCGCACGCAGCGTGGCCGATAGGGCCGCGTCGGGCGCCTCGGGGCGGAAGGTGAGCGGCAGCAGGTGCAGGCGCCGCCGCATCGCGTCGTCAGGGTTGCGGATGACCGGCCGATGATTTCCGACCATGCACAATTTGAAGGCGGGGACGAACTCGAAGAAGTCGCCCCGCATGAAGCGGGCGGCGATGCGGTCCCCGCCGGTCAGAGCCTTGATGCGGGATTCGGCCAGGACGCGCCCGGCCTCTGTCTCCTGCGCCAGCACCAGGCGCGCGCCGCGTAGCCCGGCCAGGTCGGTGGGGTGCCTGTCCTGCTGGGTCGCCATGAACGTCTCCATGCCCGCCGCAGAGGCGTAGTCGCCCATGGCAGCGGCAATGGTCCCCATCAGCACGCCCTTGCCGTTTCCGCCCGGCCCATAGACGAACAGGAAGGCATGTTCGCGCGTCTCGCCGGTCAGCATGTATCCGGCCCAGCGCTGTAGGTAGGCGACGGCCTCCACGTCCCCGTGGGTGATCTCATCCAGGAACGCCAGCCACCGCGGGCAGTCGCCGTCGGGCGCTACGCCTGCCACCTTCGTGAAGTAGTCGTCCGGGCGATGCGCCCGACGCAGGCCGGTCCGCAGATCCACAACGCCACCAGGCGTGTTGAGCGACCAGGGGTCCGCATCGAAGATTGCCGCCTCCCGGGCGTGGCGCCGGTCGTATCGGGCCAGGCGCTCGACCGCCGCCACCTTCTGCGCACTGGCGACCTTCACGGCGCTGGTCCTGTCGGCACCCGCGGCGCGCTCGCGACAGAGGCCGCGCACCAGGTCGAACACCGCAAGCGTTGTGTCCCGGGCCCATCGCGCGCCATCCCACCGCAGCCATTGCGCCCATTCCGGGACGTGCAGGAGTTGCCCCGCATGGCGATCCGAGAAGGCCAACGCGAGCGCGTCGTCCGAGTGCTCCGGCGCGTCGGCAGTTGGCGCGGCGGTGGTGTCGCCCAGGCCCGCAAACGACGCGGCGTCCATCAGCGTGCCTCCGGTCGGGTCGCGGTGCGCGAGGCCCAGCCAATGATGCGGTCGAGTTCCGCCGCGCTGATGCCCTGCGCCGCTACGGCGGCGGCGGCGGTGGTGCGGATGGTGTCGGGCGTCTCGCCGCGGCGTAGATGCCGCAGCACCCGCCGAGCGAGTTCCTGTCGCGGGCCTGCAAGGGCAGGATCGGGCGCCATGTGGTAGGTGATGCCGGACCCCACGTCGTGCAGCACGGGCGTCCCGTCCGGCAGGATGCGCACCACCGCCGCTTCGGACTGCGACGCGCGGAATGGCGTCTCGCACCGGAACCGGTCGCCCGTCTGCATGGTGGCGACCCAGGCGCCGAGCGACTTCACTTCGCCGCGCCGCTCAATCTCGGTGTCGAGCGTGAGCTCGCCAGCGCTGCGGATGACCAGCCCGCCGGGCCGGGCCTCCATCTGCATCGCGACACCGGTGCGGCTGCGATAGCCAGCGAGCGCGCCCCGGTCGGGCAGGCGGACCCATGACAGGTCGAGCACGCCGCCGCCGGGGTTCACGACGCTGAGGCCTGCATCGGCCACGCTGTAGCCGGGCGCCGCGGACACGTCCGGCCGGGCGCAGAACACCAGCCGCCCCGAATCCCACACGGACAGGTCCACGACGGTGCGGTGCTGGTGCCCGATGACCCTGCCGGGTTCGATGCGCGAATACCGGGGCGACGGGAACGACAGGCCAGCCGTGACCATCGCGACCGTGACGTGCGCCTTCAGCGTGGCGATCGCGGCGCCGTCCGACACGCGGACCCAGGCGTGCGACGCAGCGCCGGGGGCCTGCCCATCGCGCACCACGCGGGCCGAGGATGACCGCGCCTCGATGCGTTCGCAGCGGCTGATGCCGGGGACGATCGGTTCCAGCATGGCGAGGCGATCGGCAATGCCCATCGCAGCCCAGTCCTCGGGAATGCCGGGCGGGCTGTCGCAGTCGAGCAGCAACCAACGCGTGGGCTCGATGCCGCGCTTGAGGCGAGCTGCGACACGCTCACCGGCAATGACATGCACGCCGCCCGCGACCCGCCCCACCGCCTCGCCGGCGAGCTCGGCGAGCGTGGCTTCGGACACCAGTCGGAAGGTTCCAGCGCCTGCGCCGTGAAACGACCCGGCGACCAGCACCAGGTCGGCGCGCTCGGTGACGGTGCGCAGCAGCGCCATCATTGAAGCCGCGTCGGGCGCATCGCGCTGCACGGCCTGACCTTCCGTGACCGAGGCGACCGCGCGCTTGGTCAGGCGGCCGTCACTGCCGATGGCGAACGCCTTGCAGACTTGCGCCGGGCTCAGGGACTTGATGACGGTCATGCCATAACTGGCGGGGCTCATGCGGCGCGCTCCACGGCCTGCATCACCGGCGGAAACTGCCGGCCGCCACTCGCCGCCAGCACCGCGTGCACCATCGCGGGATCGAGCCGCCGCCAGCGCGCCAGGTGCTCGGCGATCTCGGTCTCGGTATCCGTGGCGGTGCCGAGCGCGACCAAGAACTCCGCGATGGCGCGTGGCCCGAGCGCGTGCAGATGCTCCGCGTCGCGCCACATGCGAACGTGGTTCGGCGCAATCATCCGGCGCCACTTTCCAACCGCCGCTTCGCTGCCATCGCGTCGGCGAGCGCAGCGAACTGCATCGCGATCGTGCCGCCAGCGGCCATCACCGTGGCGGCGAGCGCTTCGCCGCGGGCGTCGGGCCAGGCCACGCCGCCGGCGTGGGTCAGCAGGGCAGATTGCCCGCCGCGGCGCGACAGGGCCTCCGTCGTGGCGCCCTGGGGCGTGCCGGCGGCAACCACCACGAAGCCCATGGGCGGTAGGACATAGAGCCGGCACGCGCCGCCGGCGGGCAGTGTGAGGCGTGAGGTCGTTTGCATGATCGTGCCTTCAATCGGCACGACGCTCTGGCGTTTTGGCGCGCGGATGATGTAGGAAGTCGGTTCCCGCCTGACTGCAACATCATCGCCCGCCCGGCCATCGCGCCGGGCGGTTGCGTTCAGAGCCGCACCAGCCCGGCCAGGCCGAGCAATGCGAGCAGGCCGAGCAGCGCCGGTGCGATCCGGCCGAGGACGAGGGCGCGCATCACGCGGCGGCCTGCGGCAGCAGCCAGGACTGGCGGAACCGCGGCGAGCGCGGCCCGACATAGACCGGCTTCGGCACGATGCCCTTCTGCACATGCAGCCACAGGGTGCTGATCGCCTGCCTGCGCGCGGCGGCGAACTCGGCCGGCGTCAGCAGCGGGTCATCGAGCACCGCGGGAATTGGGGGCAAGGCGCGCCTGCTGCGGGCCGGGTTGGAGGTCGCTTCGGAGGTCATGTCGCCGACTCCATCTGGTGGACGGCAATGGAACTAATCCGACGCGGCGAGCACCGATGCCCGGGAAATTAGGGGCCAGTTCGACGCAATTTCCCCCTGCGGACCCACTCGGCGATCTCGTCCCCTGCGAAGTCGGCCGCGAGCGGCGGAAGTGACGATCTCCGCCCGCGCACAACTTCCGCCGCGGCAAGGACGAAGCGCAGCGCCGGCCCGTCCGGGCGGTTCTCGCTGTCTTTTGAAGGAGTCCCGGCCTTCCGGCCTGTCGCGGCCTCATAGGCCCGACAAGCATCGTGCACGAATGAACGCCACAGCGCGCGCCGCCGGCCGCGCCTCACATTCGGCGCGGCCAGCGATTCCGCGGCGGACGCGGCGGCTGCTAGCAGTTTCAGTGCAGCCGGCAGGCGATGCAGCGCATCTGACACAGTCTCAAACACGTTCTCACCGTTGCTCGGCGGAGCGACTTCCTCGGCAGCCAAGATGACCGCGATCACCGCCGGCGTGCGGCTGTCCACCAAGCCCGTGGCGGCCAGCGCGAGATGCGCATGTGTCTGTCGGTGAGCCGCATAGTCGCGGCCGAGCTCGTCCTGCAGCTTCTCTGTCGAGCGCAGAACCCGCCGGGCCCAATTGCGGACCGCAGTGGGAGCCGCCGGTACGCTGCCCGGCTCCATGATTTGCCCGGCAGCTACGGCGAGCAGGTCCGCCGCAGCCTCAAGGTCGTTGCGGGGTTGCCGGACCTTTGCCTTGCGGCAGAGTTCGGCAACCGCCGCGACGTCGAACAGATCACCCGCCGCCCAAAAGGCGATGTGCCCGCTTGGCGGCGGGCCGGGCTGCGGCTTCGGCGTAGCGCGACGGGGGACATTCGCCCCCCGCCCCTTAATTGGTCCCCTAGCCACGCTGGCCCGCCAGCCCGCGCAGGTCACGCACCAGTGCAGTCAGAAGGGCGGTGTGTTCCTCGCAGATGCCGTCCAGAGAGGGCCCGTCTCCATAGGGCGCGGTCAGCCGCCAGAGCACCGCCTCGGCCTTGTCAGCAGCCTCCGTGATGGTGCGCACCGGCACCGCCGCCAGCGCGTCCACCAGCGCCCATTCCTGCCGGAACAGGCCGTCCGCCGCAGGATCGTCGTCATCCATCGCGTCGAACTCGGCGGGCAGAAGCCGCAGCGCCGCCACGATGCCGGCCAAGTCGGTGATGCCCGGCACCGGTGCGCAGGCAGAGGCGCTCACGACGCCACCGCCCGCGGTGTCGCGGCGAGACGCTTGCGCCGCTCCCGAAGGAACGGCGTCACCCTCGCCATCGCGCGGTCCATCACGTTCGTCAACGGCTCCTGCGGGTCGGCGGTCGCGCCTTCTTCGTGGAAGGCGAAGTCGAAGACGGCGCGCTCGATGAAGTTGAGGTCATTGACGTCGAGCTTGGTGGCCGCCGTGCGCGCGCTCATGCCCCGGCACTCCCGCAGGCCACCAGCGTGGGAGTCCATCCCTTCCGCCGGCGTCGGCGCTGCTTCGGCGCTCGGGCGGCGGAGGCTGCCAGCTCGTCCCATAGCCGACGCGCCGCGGGATCACTCGAAAGTCGATGTCGCCAGTATTCACGGATCGACACCGCCATCATCAGCCGCCGGGCCTCCTCCGGAATGTCGTGGAACATCTCCTTGAGAAGGGAGGTCGGCGTGTTCGCCAGGACCGCGCGCACTGACGGCCCCCACCCACGGCGCTGGCGCTCTGCGTCCAAGTCGATCAGGTCGGCAGTTTCGTCGCTCATGCCATGCACCCCTGCTCGCCGTCGTTGCACCCGCCATCGGCCGACGCCCAGGCCGGCATCGGCTGTCCACAAACCCGCAGCACGCTCTCCGCGAGGTTCCACGCGTGCACCTCGTCGCCGCTCGGGTGTTTCGTGTGCCACAGCATCACACGGGCCTGCGCGCACAAGCCCGCGGCGGTGGTGGGCTCGGCGATCGAGATCGCTTCCAAGCGCTCGTGGTAGCGGCGCACGTCGGCGCTGGAGGCGGCGTCCAGCGCCCGATCCTTCGCTGTCCACTGCTCGGGGGCGAGGTCGGCAAGATGGGCGGTCTGCGCCTCTGTCTCGATCTCGGCCGCCAGGAACTCCTCGGAAAGCCTGATCAGCTGTGCGTCGGGAGAACCCCGCCGGTTCGGCCCCGTGGCGGGAATCGCGGTAGTCTGTTGGTTAGCCTCGGTCGTCATGGG
>LNFM01007917.1_pt1 | contig 16321 bp, 13 predicted proteins | sample 596031 | NCBI WGS metagenome assembly LNFM01 (sample SAMN04254537, study PRJNA301005) | activated carbon metagenome | isolation source: dual media filters at the Ann Arbor, Michigan drinking water treatment plant | place: USA: Ann Arbor
GTGATGCGGGCCTGGCCTCGCATTTCCTTGACGAGGCGGGAAAGTTTGTCAGTAAGGGCAGAGGCCATGAGCAGGCTCCACAGCTGGAGCAAAAGGAAGTGAAGGAAGAAAGACCGGCCTGCACGGCAGGCGGCTACAGCTAAACTGTAGCCATGATTTTAACTTTGAGCGCTGGGTGGGGTCTGGCGACGGCCATCGCCGCCGCGCTGGCCTACGCCGTGCTGGCGCTGGCCGCCCGGCGCCTGAGTGAATCCAGCACCCGCATGGTGCTGTTTTTGGCCTGGCTGCTGCACGCGCTGGCCCTGGCCGACGGTCTGCTCGGTGATCCGCCGCGTTTCGGTTTTGCGCCGGCCCTGTCCATGACCGTCTGGCTGGTGCTCAGCGTGTATGCGGTGGAAAGCCGCCTGTTTCCGCAACTCAAGGCGCGCTGGGCGCTGGCCGGCCTGGGCACGGCGGCCGTGCTGCTGGCGCTGGTGTTCCCCGGCTCCAGCTACCACCTGATCGCCTCGCCGTGGCTGCCGCTGCACTGGGCGCTGGGCATCGCGTCCTACGGCCTGTTTGCCGCGGCCGTGGTGCACGGCTGGCTGATGAACCGGTCGGAACGCTCCATCCGTTCGGCGACGCAGCCGGACACCGGTGTCCCGCTGTTGACGCTGGAACGCCTGACCTTCCGTTTTGTGCAGGCCGGTTTTGTGCTGCTGACGGCCACGCTGGCGGTGGGCTGGCTGTTTGCCGAAACCCTCTACGGTCCTGGCCTGGTCTGGCAGTGGAACCACAAGACGGTCTTTTCCGTGCTGGCCTGGTTGACTTTCGCCGGCCTGCTGGCGGGGCGGGTCCGCTTCGGTTGGCGCGGCTGCCAGGCTGTGCGCCTGCTGTATCTGGGTTCGGGCCTGCTGCTGCTCGGCTATGCCGGTTCGCGTTTTGTGCTCGAAGTCGTCCTCAAGCGTGTGTGAAATGAAATACCTGATCGTTTTGGTGGTGGTGCTGGTCGGCGTCTGGCTCTGGCGCAACAACCGGCGCGCGGAACTGCGCGACAGAAAACCGGCGCAGCCGCCCAATGTCAGCGGTCCGAAACAGGCCACCGAGGTCGTGGCCTGCGCGGTCTGTGCGGTGCACCTGCCCCGGCCCGACGCCGTGCCGGGCAAACACGGCCTGTACTGCAGCGACGCACATCGCCGCCAGGGCGAAGCCTGAATGGCCGGCGTGACGGACTCGGGCAACTCCTGGTTCGGTCCGCCCGACACCAGCGCCTGGGATGCAGGCGCCAGCGGCGAATCCTTCGCCCGCCTGTGGCGCGCCTTCATGACAGCGCGCGTCACCATCGCCAGCGTGCTGCTCACGCTGCAGGCCTCGATTTATGCGCTGGGCCAGCCGGTGCGCGAGGAAATGATCGCGCTGTGTGTGGCCTACTTTGCCGCCACGCTGGCGGTGCGGGCCTGGGCCCGGCCCAAGCGGCCAGGCAGCACCTTCGACACCCAGTGGGTCTACACCGTCGGCATCGACGTCGTGGCCTTTTCTGCGCTGAACTTCCTGCAACTGGGGGCCTTGAACTACACCGCCCTGTTTGCCTTGCCGGTGCTGCTGGCCTCCATCCTCGGGCCCATCCTGCTGGCGCTGGGAACGGCCGCCAGCGTGACCCTGCTGCTGCTGACCGACGCCTGGTGGGTGTCGCTGCAGATACAGGGCGACGCCACCGCACGTTTCCTGCAGGCGGGCCTGAGCGGATCCGGTTTTTTTGCCGTGGCCCTGCTGGCCAACCAGCTCGCGCTGCGCCTGTCGCGTGAGGAGCAGCGTGCCTACAGCAACCAGTCCGCCGCGCGCATGCAGGCGCGGGTCAACGAACTGGTGATCGACACCCTGGTCGACGGGGTGCTGGTGATAGACACCAACGGCATCGTTCGCGCGGCGAATCCGGCCTCGCGCCGGCTGCTGGCGGCCCAGGGCGGGGAGCGTGCCGCGCCCTTTTTGCTCGCCGCCGAACCCGCCTGGCGGCCGCTGGCTGAACTCGCGCACCTGACTTTTGAGCGGCAACAGCCACAGCAGGCCGATGTGGGCCTGGAACACGCCTCACGCCATGCGCGGCGCCTGCAGGTGCACACCCGCCTGGCGGCGTCGCGTGACGGATCGCATGAAAGCCTGTGCGTGATGTTCCTGGAAGACCTGCGCGAGATGGAGGCCAGGGTCCGGACTGAAAAAATGGCGGCCATGGGCCGCATGTCGGCAGCCGTCGCCCATGAAATCAGGAACCCGCTGGCCGCCATCACGCAGGCCAATGCCCTGCTGGAAGAAGACCTGCAGGACGCCGGGCACAGGCAGCTCACGGGCATGGTCGCGCAGAACGCCCAGCGCCTGGCGCGCATCGTCGAGGAAATCCTCAACCTGTCGCGCGTGCAGGAGCAGGCGCCCCAGGTGCAGACGCGGGCGCTGCGCCTCGACGACATGGCGCAGCGCATCTGCGCAGACTGGGCCCAGCAGAATGCCGCCGGCCAGCGGTTGCGCCTGCTGGCGGGGACCGGCCAGACCGCCATCCTGTTCGAGGCCGAACACCTGCGACGCCTGATGGTCAACCTGCTCGACAATGCGCTGCGTTATGCGAGCGGCGCCGCCGGTGCCATCCAGGTTTCCACCGAAGCCTCTTCGGGCCAGGTGCGGCTGCTGGTCTGGAGCGACGGCCAGCCGCTGGAAAAAACCGTGCAGGCGCACCTGTTCGAGCCTTTTTTCTCGTCCGAAAGCCGCTCCAGCGGCCTGGGCCTGTACATCTGCAGGGAGCTGTGTGAACGCCATGGTGGGCTGATAGGTTACCAGCGGGTAGCGCGGCAGAATGTGGAAGGCAACGAGTTTTTTGTCATCTTCAGGCCGGCGTCTGCCGATTCGGTGCTGCCGCCGGCCGCCACCATCGATACCCTGTTCTGACACACGCTGACACCCCACGATATCCATGAGTACCCCGAATCAGGCCCACATCCTGGTCATCGACGATGAGCCGGACCTGCGCACCCTTTATGAGCTGACGCTGCTGCGCGAAGGTTACCGGGTGGAGGCCGCCGCCGATCTGGCCCAGGCGCGTGTGCAACTGCAGGAGCGCCGCTTCGATGCGGTGATCACCGACATGCGGCTGCCCGACGGCCTCGGGCTGGAGTTGCTGCGTGAAATGGTGAGCCAGCAGCGCCCCGAACGCTGCGTCGTCATCACCGCGCACGGCTCCGCGGAAAATGCGGTGGAAGCGCTGAAGGCGGGCGCATTCGACTACCTGACCAAGCCGGTCGACCTCAAGCAATTCCGCAACGTGGTGGCTTCGGCGATCCAGGGCCCGGCGGGTGCCGACAAACCCAGGGCTGACAGCGAGCCCGGTCCCGCGGCCTCCCGGTCCGGGAAATCCGCGGACGGCGCGCTGACGCTGCAGCGACTGGTGGGTGAATCGCCTGTCATGCAGACCGTCAAGGCGCGCATCGTCAAGGTGGCAGGCAGCATGGCGCCGGTGCTGATCCAGGGCGAGTCGGGAACCGGCAAGGAACTCGTCGCGCGCGCCGTGCACGACTGCAGCCATCGCGCCGCCGGCCCGTTTGTCGCCGTCAATTGCGGCGCGATTCCCGAGAACCTGCTGGAAGCCGAGTTTTTCGGCGCGCGCAAGGGCGCTTACACCGGCTCGACACAGGACCGCCAGGGCTACTTCCAGGCAGCCAAGGGCGGCACCCTTTTTCTCGACGAGATCGGCGACCTTCCGCTGGCCATGCAATCCAAGCTCCTGCGCTCCATCCAGGAGCGGGTGGTCCGGCCCCTCGGTTCGGCGCAGGAGGACACGGTCGACGTGCGTATTGTGAGCGCCACCCACAAGGACCTGGGCGCCGCGGTGGCGTCCGGGCATTTCCGGCAGGATCTGTATTACCGGCTCAACGTGATCGAAATCCATGTGCCGGCCCTGCGGGATCGCCGCGAAGACCTGCCGCTGCTGTGCCAGGACCTGCTCGGGCGCATCTGCCGGGAATCCGGCCTGCCGGTTCCGGACCTGTCCGGACAGGTGCTGGCGCGCCTGCAGGCCCACCCCTTCAACGGCAATGTGCGTGAGCTTGAAAACATGCTGCACCGTGCTGTCGCCCTCGGCGAAAGCAGCGACCTGCAAATGGACACCCAGCCTGCCGGACAGGTCGTGACGGTGCCCGAGAACCTCCAGGATTTCCTGGACAGCCAGGAGCGCGGCATTCTCATCAAGGTGCTGCAGGAAACCGGCTTCAACCGCACCGCTGCGGCGGCCAAGCTGGGCATCAGCCTGCGCCAGATCCGTTACCGCATTGCCCGGCTGAACATCGTGACCCCCAACAGTGACGACGCGTCCGATGAGCCTTGAGGCAAGCCGCCCCGGGCTGCCGCTGTGGCACCAGGGCTGGTACCGCTACGCGCGCGCGCTGGCCTCGCCGAATTTCGGCCCCCGGCCTGTGGGCGCGGCCATCGACCTGATCGTGATTCACTCGATCAGCCTGCCGCCCGGCCAGTACGGCACCGGGCAGGTGCACAAGCTGTTCATGAACCAGCTCGACTGGGATGCGCATCCCTACTTCCAGGGCCTGCGCGGGATGGAGGTTTCCGCGCACTTCTTCATCACCCGTGACGGCCGGCTGTGGCAGTTTGTCAGCTGCGACCAGCGTGCCTGGCACGCGGGCCAGTCCAGCTACCGCGGCCGGGGCAATTGCAACGACGACTCGATCGGCATCGAACTCGAAGGCCTGGAAGGCGGGCCGTTCGAGGCCGCCCAGTACGAAACCCTGTCCAGCCTCTGCGCTGAATTGTTGCGCCACTACCCGGTGCAGCACCTCGCCGGCCATGAACACATCGCCAGCGGCCGCAAGCAGGACCCGGGCCCCGGTTTTGACTGGCCGCAACTGCAGGCCTCGCTCGGTCTGCCGGCTAAGTGTTTTCCCTTGGGGACCTGCTGAACGCAGATCCGGCGCCGGCTGGTCACGCCGCGAAGCGGCGCATGCACCCGCCCGGCAAGTCGCCCGCAAAGGCGCATGAATACTTGGCCGGCGCCGGCCGGCGTGTGTGCTGCAGCGCCCCCTGAAACGCACGCTGTGACCCAAAGGTGTGCATTTATTCCCGGAAAAAAAAGCAAACAAAAAGTAACGTAGACGTGACGAAACGGGTGGAGCTCGATACACTACCTGTAGCGCTTTAAAACACTCCAGACACCAGATGTAGTGTTTTAGCCGACCAGTGACAATGGACCGATTCAGGCCCAAAGCCAAGGAAAGACCGCCCAAACGCCAGCCCTGCGCCCGTCAGCCCTCTCCCGCCTGAACTCCATCACACTCACCTGACAACAAACAAAATACAACGAGGAAAACCATGCAAACAACCCAACATGCACCCGCCACCACCGGCATGCCGATGGCTCCCCAGGCCGGCAGCCACAGCGCCCAGCCCAACCCCCTGACCCACTACCAGATCATCCGCCGCAATGGCGCCGTGGTTCCGTTTGAGCCGAACAAGATCGCCGTGGCGATGATGAAGGCCTTTCTTGCGGTGCACGGCACCCAGGGCGCGGCGTCCGCCAGCGTGCGTGAAACCGTGGACGGCCTGACCCAGGCCGTGATGCGCGCGCTGATGCGTTCGCGCCCGGGCGGCGGCACCTTCCATATAGAAGACGTGCAGGACCAGGTCGAGCTCGGCCTGATGCGCGGCGGCCACCACGAAATCGCCCGTGCCTATGTGCTGTACCGCGAAAAACGCACGCAGGAACGCGCGCGCCAGCCGCAGGCGCCAGCCACTCAGGCGCCGCAGCTGCATGTGATCGATGGCGGCAAGAAAGTCACGCTGGACATCGGCAAGCTGCAGGCCCTGATTGAAGCGTCCTGCGCCGGCCTGGGCGCCGAAATCAAGCCCGACCCCATCGTGGCCGAGACCATGCGCAACCTCTACGACGGCGTGCCCATCGACGAGGTTTACAAGGCGTCCATCCTGGCGGCCCGCACGCTGATCGAAAAAGATCCCGACTACACCTACGCCACGGCGCGCCTGCTGCTGCACACCATCCGCCGCGAAGTGCTGGGCGAGGAAGTGGTCCAGGAAGACATGGGCACGCGATATGCCGAGTACTTCCCGCAGTTCATCGCCAAGGGCGTGCAGAACGAACTGCTGGACGAAAAGCTGCTGCAGTTTGACCTGGAGCGCCTGGGCGCCGCACTCAAGCCCGAGCGCGACCTGAAATTCGACTACCTCGGCCTGCAGACCCTGTTCGACCGCTACTTCCTGCACGTGCGCAAGCAGCGCATCGAGCTGCCGCAGGCGTTTTTCATGCGTGTGGCCATGGGCCTCTCGCTCGACGAGATCGACCGCGAAGCGCGTGCCATCGAGTTTTACGAAATCATGTCCTCCTTCGACTTCATGTCGAGCACGCCCACGCTGTTCAACGCCGGCACGCTGCGTTCGCAGCTGTCGTCCTGCTACCTGACCACCGTGGCCGACGACCTGGGCGGCATCTACGATGCCATCAAGGAAAACGCGCTGCTGTCGAAGTTCGCCGGCGGCCTGGGCAATGACTGGACGCCGGTGCGCGCACTGGGCGCCCACATCAAGGGCACCAACGGTGAATCGCAGGGCGTCGTGCCTTTCCTGAAAGTCGTGAACGACACCGCCGTGGCGGTCAACCAGGGCGGCAAACGCAAGGGCGCGGTCTGCGCCTACCTGGAAACCTGGCACCTGGACATTGAGGAATTCCTGGAGCTGCGCAAGAACACCGGCGACGACCGCCGCCGCACGCACGACATGAACACCGCCAACTGGATCCCCGATCTCTTCATGCGCCGCGTGATGGAAAAGGGTAGCTGGACGCTGTTCTCGCCTTCGGACACGCCTGACCTGCACGACAAGTTCGGCGACGAGTTCGAAAAGGCCTATGTCGCCTACGAAGCCCGCGCCGAACGCGGCGAGATCAGGCCGGCGCGCAAGCTGCAGGCCGTCGACATGTGGCGCAAGATGCTTTCGATGCTGTTCGAGACCGGCCATCCCTGGATCACCTTCAAGGACGCCTGCAATGTGCGCTCGCCCCAGCAACACGTGGGTGTGGTGCACTCGTCCAACCTGTGCACCGAGATCACGCTCAACACCAGCGACACCGAAACCGCGGTCTGCAACCTCGGCTCGGTCAACCTGGTCCAGCACCTGAAAGACGGCGCGGTCGATCACGAGAAGCTCAAGAAGACCATCACCACGGCCATGCGCATGCTGGACAACGTGATCGACATCAACTACTACGCGGTCAAGAAGGCGCGTGACTCCAACATGCGCCATCGCCCGGTGGGACTGGGCATCATGGGTTTCCAGGACTGCCTGTACGAGCTGCGTATTCCCTACGCATCGGACGCCGCCGTCGAGTTTGCCGACAAGTCCATGGAAGCGGTCTGCTACCACGCCTACTGGGCTTCGACCGAGCTGGCCAAAGAGCGCGGCAAATACACCAGCTACAAGGGCTCGCTGTGGGACCAGGGCATCCTGCCGCTGGACACGCTGGACCTGCTGGCCAAGCAGCGCGGCGGTTACCTGGAAGTGGACCGTTCGGCCACGCTGGACTGGGATGCGCTGCGCCAGAAGATCGCCAAAGACGGCATGCGCAATTCCAACTGCGTGGCCATTGCACCGACCGCCACCATCTCCAACATCATCGGCGTGGACGCCTGCATCGAGCCCTGCTTCGGCAACCTCTCGGTCAAGTCCAACCTGTCCGGCGAGTTCACGGTGATCAACCACTACCTGGTGCGCGACCTCAAGCGCCTGGGCCTGTGGGACGACGTGATGGTGGTGGACCTCAAGCACTTCGACGGCTCGCTGCGCCCCATCGACCGCGTGCCGCAGGACATCAAGGCGCTGTACGCCACCGCCTTCGAGGTCGACGCGACCTGGCTGGTCGAGGCCGCGTCACGCCGCCAGAAGTGGATCGACCAGGCACAGTCGCTGAACATCTACATGGCCGGCGCCTCCGGCAAGAAGCTCGACGACACCTACAAGCTCGCCTGGCTGCGCGGCTTGAAGACCACTTACTACCTGCGCACCATGAGTGCCACGCACGCGGAAAAATCCACCGTGAAAGCCGGCAAGATGAATGCGGTCGCTTCGGGCAACACCGACGACACCGGCAGCATGAACGCACTCGATGCGGCGGCCGCCACGGCACAGGCGCAGATGGATGCCTCACCTGCGACCGACATCAAGTTCTGCGCGATCGATGATCCGGGTTGCGAGGCTTGCCAATAACCAAACGCATCGCGGCACCGAAAAATCCGGTGCCCGATTCGATGTAATTGAGCAACACTAATTTATAGCGATGTGAATGAACACTTTTCATTTTGTATCGCTGCTTTCATAATCCAACTTATTGGAAACATCTATGTTGACCTGGGACGAAGAAGCCAAACCATCGTTGCAAAAACCTTTGACCAGCGGCTTGCCTGAAGGCCGCTCGATGGAGCTTCCGCCTCTTTCCGCCGTGCAGCCTCAAGCCGCAACCCGCATGCTTGACGACAGCGCACTGACTTCCCCGCAGACGCGCGCCGCCGCAGCCCCTGTTGCAGCCGTCGCCCCCACGGCGCACCGCGTCAAGGCTGCCGACAAACGCATCATCAACGGCCAGACCGACGTGAACCAGCTGGTGCCGTTCAAGTACAAATGGGCCTGGGAAAAATACCTGGCCAGCTGCGCCAACCACTGGATGCCGCAGGAAGTCAACATGACGCGCGACATCGCGCTGTGGAAAGACCCGAACGGCCTGACCGAAGACGAGCGCCGCCTGGTCAAGCGCAACCTGGGCTTTTTTGTCACCGCCGATTCGCTGGCCGCCAACAACATCGTGCTGGGCACCTACCGCCACATCACGGCGCCGGAGTGCCGCCAGTTCCTGCTGCGCCAGGCCTTCGAGGAAGCCATCCACACCCACGCCTACCAGTACATCACCGAGTCGCTGGGCCTGGACGAAAGCGAGATCTTCAACGCCTACAACGAAGTGCAGTCGATCAAGGACAAGGACCAGTTCCTGATTCCCTTCATCGACGCGATCTCGGACCCCAACTTCCGGACCGGCACCCAGGAGTCCGACCAGACCCTGCTCAAGTCGCTGATCGTTTTTGCCTGCCTGATGGAGGGCCTGTTCTTCTACGTGGGTTTCACCCAGATCCTGGCGCTGGGCCGGCAGAACAAGATGACCGGCGCGGCCGAGCAATACCAGTACATCCTGCGCGATGAATCGATGCACTGCAACTTCGGCATCGACCTCATCAACCAGCTCAAGCTGGAAAACCCGCTGCTCTGGACCGCCGAATTCAAGGCCGAGATCAAGGCCCTGTTCCTCAAGGCGGTCGAACTCGAATACCGCTACGCCGAAGACACCATGCCGCGCGGCGTGCTGGGCCTGAACGCTTCCATGTTCAAGGGCTACCTGCGCTACATCGCCAACCGCCGGGCCACGCAGATCGGTCTGGAAACGCTGTTCCCGAACGAGGAAAACCCGTTCCCGTGGATGAGCGAGATGATCGACCTGAAAAAGGAACGCAACTTCTTTGAAACCCGTGTGATCGAGTACCAGTCCGGTGGCGCTCTTTCCTGGGATTGAAGCTGCAAAACACAATGATTTCAAGAATTGCAATGACCAGCGACGCTACCGAAGAGTGCGCGCCGGGCTTTGCTCCTGTGTTCGCGGCGCTGGGCACGGTTTATCCGTCCGCCCAACGCCGTGAATCGCTTCGCGTACTCCAACCGTGAAGTGCTCTTTGCAATGTGATCAAGGAGAAAACTATGGCAACTGCGAAAAAATCTGCGGCTAAAAAAGCTGCTCCGAAGAAAGCCCCTGCGAAAAAAGTAGCGGCTAAAAAAGCGCCTGCTAAAAAAGTAGCAGCGAAAAAAGCCCCGGCCAAAAAAGCGCCAGCGAAAAAAGTAGCAGCTAAAAAAGCTCCTGCGAAAAAAGCGCCAGCGAAAAAAGCCCCGGCCAAGAAAGTAGCGGCCAAAAAGCCAGCTGCCAAAAAAGCAGCAGCTAAAAAGCCTGCGGCGAAAAAAGTAGCGAAGAAAGCACCAGCGAAGAAAGCTGCTGCCAAGAAACCCGCTGCCAAGAAGCCTGCAGCCAAGAAAGCAGCGAAAAAGCCCGCTGCGAAGAAAGCCGCGAAAAAACCCGCTGCCAAAGCACCCGCTGCCCCGGCTGCCCCTGCGGCTCAGACAACTCTGAACCCGCAGGCTGCCTGGCCGTTTCCAACAGCCAGCAAGCCGTAAGCAACAAGGTAGTTTTGCTTAAGGCCCGGCATCGCAAGATGCCGGGCTTTTTCTTTGGGAAAAGATCAGGCCCCGCCCGGAATGCTATCAAATCAATAGCTGAAAGCGCTTGCCAGCCATGGGCTAGAGGCCTGTTTGTTCAGTACCCAGGGTGTAGTTCTGGCCGCCCCGGAAGGCGATCTTGTGGGCGCCGACACGGTTGCCCAGCTCTGCGCAACGCGCCAGCGGCCAGCCCTGCTCGAGGCCGAACAGCAGCGCACCGCGAAACGCGTCACCGCATCCGGTGGGGTCCACCACCTCCGCGGCCTTGACCGGCGGCACCAGCGTCTTCTCACCGGCGACCCAGACCTCGCAGCCTTCAGCGCCCAGGGTCACGACCAGTCCTTCGACCTGCCGCGATATCTCGGCGCAGGACAGGCCGGTGCGGTCACACAGCAGCTTGGCTTCGTAGTCGTTGACCGTGACCCAGGTCGCCAGCTCCACAAAATGCGCGAGGTCCTTGCCGTCAAACATCGGCAGGCCCTGACCCGGATCGAACACAAAGGGAATGCCGGCCGCCTTGAACTGCTGGGCGTGCTGCAGCATGGCATCGCGCCCGTCCGGTGAAATGATGCCGATGCGGATATCGGCGCGCGGCGTGATTTTTGTCGTGTGCGCCTGGCCCATCGCCCCCGGATGGAAAGCGGTGATCTGGTTGTTGTCGCGGTCCGTCATGATCATGGCCTGGGCGGTGTAGGTGTCGCCCACCTCCCTGACAAACTCGGTGCTGATGCCCAGGGTGTCCAGCCGCGCCACATACTCGGCACCATCGCTGCCGACCGTCGCCATGGGCAGGGGTGTGCCGCCGAGCTGCTTGAGGCTGTAGGCAATGTTGCCGGCGCAGCCACCGAACTCGCGGCGCAGGGCCGGCACCAGGAAAGACACATTGAGGATGTGCAACTGGTCGGGCAGGATCTGCTCGGCAAAGCGTCCCTCGAAAGTCATGATGGTGTCAAAGGCCAGGGAACCACAAATCACAGCAGGCATGGGGTCTCAATTCAATCAGGATAAAAGGCAAGAACACGGTAACCGGCAATCCGCAGGGGCGCGGACGGCCTGGGCGAAGCCGCGGGAGTACTCGCAGCAGCCAGGGGGCCCGCTGCGGGATTTGAAACGGCAATCGCCACCTGGCCCGAAAACTCCGCGCCGGCGGCCAGCGTGGCCGCGTCGGCGCCGAGCTCGCCCGGCGTCATCACCCGGCGCAACACGGCCTGGTCCTGGCTGTCGGTCAAGGTCAGCTCCAGTGAAGGCATGGCCAGCGCCACCTTGCCGGTGTTCTTGATCACGACCTTGAGGCGATAGGCATCGGGGGCGAGTTTGTTGAAGGAGGAACTGTCGATCACGATGGCTTCGATCTGCCGCAGCGCCCCGATTTCGCAACCCAGGTGGCTGCACAGCGCCTGCAAGCCGCCGTGCAGACCGGGCTGCCGCACCGCCAGCGCATCCCGCTGGAACAGCGCCACCTGGAGCAGCAGGCCTGCCAGCAGCAGCAGGGCCGCGCTGCCCAGCGACCAGCGCATGACCGGCCGGCGCCAGAAGGCCTGGCGCCTGGCATCACGCACAAAGGACACGTCCTGCAGAGCCTCCTGTTGCGCGGCGGGTTCGCCGGACTTGCGGTCCTGCTGCAGCTCGCGCGCGGGCACCTCGGGAAGCTCATACACATCGGGGCTCACCGAGGACGCGAACACCTCGGCGGCCAGGTCGGGCGGCATGGACACCTGGACTTCCGGCACGGACAGGGGCGCCGCTGGCGGCTCAGCCGGTGCGGCGGCTTTGGTGCTGTCCGGTGCCACCAGCAGGGTGGACAGGGCCGCCACCGTATCCGCCGCCGGCTCCGGCAGCGGTGGGGCGGTATCGGCGGAAACGGCGGCAACGGCCGGAGGGCTTGCGCCCGAAACGGGGGGCGGGGGAGGGATGGTGAGTTCGCGCGGCTGCAGGTGAGCGGCGGCATCAAAGACGTCCGAGCACTGGCCACAACGCACCCAGCCCTGGGAAATCTTGAGTTGGTCGGCCACGACTTTGAACATCGTGCCGCAAGCAGGACAGCGCGTAATCAGGCTCATGTGGCGCTTATTGTACGGGGGCAACACCGTCCGGACCCCAGGCCGCGCGGGCGCGCGATCGCCGGCTCAAAGCCGCGCGGTCATCAGGATCCAGCCGTCTTCCTGGTCGGTCACCTGCAGTTGCGCATACGGGGCATAGGCCGCCTTGAGCTCGTCGGCCTGACGCTCCAGGATGCCGGCCAGCACCAGCGCACCGCCGGGCGCCACACGTGCGCACAGCAGCGGCGCCAGCACCTTGAGCGGCGTCGCGAGGATGTTGGCCAGCACCGTCTGGTAAACGCCATCCGCCTTGTCGGGCAAGCCCGCGTTCAGCGTGACATGGTTGGCCTCGGCATTGGCCAGTGTGGACTGGACCGCGGCTTCATCGATGTCCAGCGCGTCGATGCCTACGGCGCCAAATTTTGCAGCTCCAATCGCGAGAATGCCTGAACCGCAGCCGTAGTCGAGAACCCTTCCGAGTGATTTGCCGGCAGCGCCCGAACGCAGCGAAGGGCCGCCCCGAGCAAGTTCAGCCCCCTCGGGGGGCAGCGAGGACACACCAGTGCCGAGCGTGGGGGCACCATTTTCTGCGATCCAGCGCAGGCACATGCGTGTGGTCGGGTGCGTGCCGGTGCCGAAGGCCAGGCCCGGATCGAGCCGGATCACCTGTGTGGCCTCGGCCGGCGGCTCGTGCCAGGTCGGCACGATCCAGAACGCGGGCGTGATCTCGACCGGCGCAAACTGCGACTGCGTCAGACGCACCCAGTCCTGCTCGGGGACCGGCTGGATGGCGACCACCTGGCAGCCGGCAAAGAAGTCCTGCACGGCAAGCAGATCACTCGCTTCCCGGGCCAGCGCCTCGTTCTCGAACAGCGAGACCACGCGCGAGCGCTCCCAGCCGGCCTGCGGCGGCGGCATGCCGGGCTCGCCGAACAGCGCCTGCTCGGCCGGCGTCTGCGCGTCGGCGTCTTCCACCGACACGCTGAGCGCGTCCAGCGCATCGAGCGCATCGCTGAGCTCCTCGACCTGCGCCACCGGCGCCAGCAAAACCAGTTCAAACATGATGTATCGCCTCACGAGATTCTGTACGTTGACGACCAGGGGTATTCATCAAGCCGGGGCCGCGGAACCGGCCCAGCCGGGCCGCAGGCGCAGCGCCCCATTTTTACAGGACAAAGGGGCAGAGTGCGCCGCAGGCTCGCAGTGCGCGAACGTGGGGGCTAACGATCCCGCTTTGACAGCCACTCTTCCAGGTAATGGATGTTGGTGCCGCCGTCCATGAACTTGGCGTCCACCATCAATTCGCGGTGCAAGGGGATGTTGGTGTTGATGCCTTCGACCACGGTTTCGGCCAGCGCCGTGCGCATGCGGGCCAGGGCCTGCTCGCGCGTGTCGCCATGCACAATGATCTTGCCGATCATCGAGTCGTAGTTGGGCGGCACAAAATAGTTGGCATAAATGTGCGAATCCACCCGCACACCCGGGCCACCCGGCGTGTGCCAGGTCGTGATGCGACCCGGTGAAGGGGTGAACTTGTAGGGGTCTTCGGCGTTGATGCGGCACTCGATCGCATGGCCCCTGATCTGGATGTCGCGCTGCACGAAGGGCAGCTTTTCGTTGGCCGCCACCATGATCTGCGTCCTCACGATGTCCACGCCGGTGATCCACTCGGTCACCGGGTGCTCGACCTGCACGCGGGTGTTCATTTCGATGAAATAGAACTCGCCGTTTTCGTAGAGAAACTCGAAGGTGCCGGCACCGCGGTAGCCGATTTTTTTCACGGCCGCAACGCAGCGATCGCCGATGCGCTCGATCAGCTTGCGAGGAATGCCCGGCGCCGGGCCTTCCTCGATGACTTTCTGGTGGCGGCGCTGCATGGAGCAGTCGCGTTCGCCCAGCCAGACCGCATTCTTGTGCTGGTCGGCCAGGATCTGGATCTCGATGTGGCGCGGGTTCTGCAGGAATTTCTCCATGTAGACCTCGGGGTTGCCGAAGGCCGCGCCGGCTTCGGCCTTGGTGGTCTGCACCGCGTGCAGCAACGCCGCCTCGGTATGCACCACACGCATGCCGCGACCGCCACCGCCGCCGGCCGCCTTGATGATGACCGGGTAACCGACCTGCTTGGCGGTGCGCTTGATGATCACCGCATCGTCCGGCAGGGCGCCTTCCGAGCCGGGCACGCAGGGCACGCCGGCCTTGATCATGGTCTGTTTGGCCGAGACCTTGTCACCCATGATGCGGATGGACTCGGGCGTCGGGCCGATGAACTTGAAGCCGCTTTTTTCCACACGTTCGGCAAAATCGGCGTTTTCGCTGAGGAAACCGTAACCTGGATGGATGGCCTCGGCGTCCGTCACCTCGGCGGCCGAAATGATGGCCGGCATGTTGAGGTAGCTCAGGCCCGAAGGCGCCGGGCCTATGCAGACCGACTCGTCGGCCAGCTTGATGTACTTGGCCTCGCGGTCGGCCTCTGAATAGACCATCACGGCCTTGACGCCCAGCTCGCGGCAGGCGCGCTGGATCCGCAGGGCGATCTCGCCGCGGTTGGCAATCAGTATCTTTTTGAACATGCGGCGATCACTCGATCATGAACAGGGGCTGTCCGTATTCCACCGCCTGGCCGTTCTCGCAGAGGATGCGGGTGATGGTGCCGGATTTGTCGGCTTCGATCTCGTTGAGGATTTTCATGGCCTCGATGATGCAGATGGTCTCGCCTTCCTTGACCTGGCTGCCGACTTCCACAAAGGCCTTGGCACCGGGGCTGGCGGAGCGGTAGAAGGTGCCGACCATGGGCGACTTGACGGCATGGCCGGCCGGCGCTGCAGCGGCTTCGGCAGCCACCGGGGCGGCGGCTGCGACCGGCGCGGCGGTCACTGGGGCCGGGGCCATGGCGGGCTGTTGCATCATCACCTGGGGTGCGCCACCGGACTTGACGATCCGTACCTTGCCTTCGGCTTCGGTGATTTCGAGCTCGGACACATTGGACTCCGAGACAAGGTCGATCAGGGTCTTGAGTTTTCTTAAATCCATGGGAAGCTCCAACGACGGCGATGGGTGAGGGCAAGCGGAGGCGATTTGCGCCTAAGCTCCGCGTTTTACACCTTTTAGCGCCTAAAAATCATTTAAATTTTATGAACCCGGCTCCAGGCCAGGTCCGGAAGGGCGAAGTCTAACCTATCTCCCGGCCCGAAAGAGCTGATGCGCCAGGAATTCCGCCCGGAGGCAGCCAGAGGCCCATCGGCAAGTGTGGAAATTGATATAAAAGCAGGCAATATCCGTGAAAGGTCGAAAAAGTCTACCTATTTTGCATCAAAAAGTGCCAAGCGCATTTTCCAGGCAAGGGAAAATCGTCTGCGGCAGGGGCTCAAGTGAGCTGCGCCCATTGCGCCAGATCTTCTGCAGAGACCTGGCCGCTTTTGCGATGCAACAGTTGGCCTGAGGCGCCGAACACGGCCGTAAACGGCAGGCCGCCGGCCAGATTGCCCAGCGATTTGCTGAGCTCGGTGCCCTGCAGCCCGGCCATGACCACCGGAAAACCCAGGGGTTTGCGCTGCAGCCAGGTCCGTACCGAACTTGGCTGATCGACCGCCAGACCCAGCACCTGCCAGTTCCTGGCGCGGTTCTCGGTGTGAAACCGGTCGATCAGCGGCAGCTCTTCCACACAGGGCGGGCACCAGGTGGCCCAGAAATTCACCAGCAGGGGTTTGCCGGCAAAACCCGCCATGGGCAGGGGTTTGCCTTCGGGGGTGTCGAAACTCTGCTGCCAGAAGGCCTGCAGCGCGGGGTTGGCAGCGGCAGCGCCTGGCGAAGTGCCGTCACCATGCGGCTGGATCTGCCACCAGGCCACGCCAGCGCCGGCCAGCGCAGCGGCGCCGGCCGTGCCTGCATAGAGGATTTGTCTGCGTTTCAAGTCGGGGACTCCGGGGAGGACATCAGCAATTTTTGCACGTCCGCGAGGTCCCCACGCGGTTTGCGGCCTTTGCCGTCAGGCCGCA
>LNFM01007918.1_pt1 | contig 16321 bp, 14 predicted proteins | sample 596031 | NCBI WGS metagenome assembly LNFM01 (sample SAMN04254537, study PRJNA301005) | activated carbon metagenome | isolation source: dual media filters at the Ann Arbor, Michigan drinking water treatment plant | place: USA: Ann Arbor
CAGGACCATCCGCCATCGATCGGCGCGCCGCGTGGAGGCAACTGCACGTTCGAGTGCCGCGACGCGCCGCCGCAGCGCATCGTCGTCGAGGACTTCGGGGACGCTCGAGTGAGTCATGCACCCGTAGTGCGATCCGAACGCAGTTCGATCCCGCAGCGCCTTCACCCCCCCAACGCCGCCTCGATCACCGCCCCCGTCTCCCCGCCAATCCCCCCACACGGCACCTCCAGCAGCACCTCCGCGTGCTTCCCCTCCTCTGCCTCCGCCGGCAGATCCCCCGTCGCGAACACCACCCCCGTCGGCGTGTCGAACGGCGCGCCGCCAGCGTACGTGGCCTCGACCAACACCCGGTCCTTCGGCCGGCCCGGCTCGTGCCACGCCTGCGTCACGTCCAGGTGCGCGAAGCACTGCTCGCCCACCGGCAGCACCTGATCGTACGCGCCACTCCCCACGTCGATCGCGTGCGTCACCACCCGCGCGGGCGTGCTCAGCGTGATCGTGTGCTTGCCCTGCTCGACGTTGAAGCGCGCGTGCTTGCCGGGCTCGACGGTCCCGAGCGCGGCGCCGTCGGCCGCGACCGTGACCGCCGCGTCGCGGGGCGCGACCACGATGATCGCCCCGTTGCCCGCGAGCACCGCGACCGCAACCAGCGCCGCGATGATCACCCCGCCCACGATCGCGAGAATCCACTTGATGCGATCCAGCTTCGACATCACGCACTCACTCCCCTCTGCCCTGCCCACGCTCCGCCTTCAACAACACCAACCCACCCCCGACGATGATCGCCGCGCCGATCCACGTCGTCGCCCCCGGCACCACGTCCCACAGCGCGAGATCCAGCCCCAGGCTCCACGCCAGTGCGGTGTACTCGAACGGCGCGACGACGGACGGCTCGCCCCGCGAGAACGCCTGCGTGATCGCCCACTGCCCGATCGCGCCCGCCAGCCCGACGCCGGCGACCAGCGGCAGGTGCTCGCCCTGCACCGGGACCCAGCCCGGGGCCGCGAGCAGGCCCGCGCCCAGCGCGAGCGCGGTGACCATCCACAGCACCATCGCCTCGGTGCTGTCGGTGCGGCTGAGCACGCGCACGGTGATCGCCGACACCGCGTAGCACGTGGCCGACGCGAGCATCGCCAGGCCCGCCGCGCTGAACAGGCCGTCGCCGCTGGGGCGCAGCACCACCAGCACACCGACCAAGCCGATCGCGATCGCGACCCACGTGCGCGGGCCGACCTTGGTGTGCAACAACGGCACCGAGAGCGCCGCGACCAACAGCGGGCCCACGAAGAAGATCGCGTACGCGGTCGACAGCGGCATGGTGTCGAGCGCGAACACGAAGCTGCTCATCATCGTGATCGAGAGCGCCCCGCGCATCGCGTGCAGGCCCCACCTCACCCGCAGCAGCGCGGCCGTGCGCGCGCCGGGCAGCACCCACGCCAGCACGAACGGGATCGACGCGGCGCCGCGCAGCGCGGCGATCTGCATCGGCGGATAGTGGGGCACCAGCAGCTTCAGGCCCGCGTCCATCAACGAGAACGCACCGACGGCCACCAGCATGATCAGTATGGCCGGCAGGTTGCCGGCCGCAGGCGCGGGCGCCGAGGGCGTCACTCGAGCAATCCCAGCACCCGTCCACCGTGGCCCATCGCCGCCATCGCGTGCTGGACGTAGTCGATGCGGATGTGGGGCGAGCCCATGTTCTCCGAGAACCCGCCCGCCACCGGGTGCGGGCCCGAGGTCGCGAACGTATTGATCTCGTCCCACTGGTGATGCAGCAGGAAGCCGAGCGCGCGCCGCAGCGCGGCCTCGTGCTCGGGCATCGACTCGCCGCGGGCCGAGGCGAGCGAGAGCGCCGCCGACATCGCCTCGCCGAAGCCCGCGGAGCCGGTGTTGTGCGGCAGCAGCACGTTGCCGAAGCCGTAGCCGCCGACGAGGTCCGGCGCGACCTCGTCGCCCTCGTCGAGGATCAGCCGCGCCTTGTAGCGCACGTAGTCGAGGCAGAAGCGCTCGTAGCCGTCGTGGCGGTGGTGTCCCAGCGACGCGCGCGCGGCCAGACAGTGCCAGTTCTCCTCCATGAAGAAGAAGTCCTCGGCGAAGTTCGACCAGTAGTCGGTCGCGATGTACTGCATCGCCGACTCGACCGCAGCCCGCACCGTGTCGTGGGCGGCGAAGCGGTCGCTCGAGGCCCCGGGCGCGCCGACGACCGCCTCGAGCAGCGACAGGGCGAACACCGCCTGGCCCACCGCGTAGAGAGGATCGGGCCCGGGCTCGGGCGCGCCGGCCACGAGGTCGAAGCGCGGGTGGAAGCCGCCGTCCGGCCGCTGCATCGCCAGCAGGAACCGCGTCATCCGATCGATGTCCTCGTCGAAGCGATCGCCGACCAGATCGCGGCACGAGAGCAACGCGATCGTCGCCAGCGCCGTGTCGCCCAGGCCGATCTTCTTGACCGACTTCTCGGCGGGATAGAACAGCGCGGCGAGGTCACCGTGTCGCCGCTGGGTCGAGACCAGCATCTTCAGGGCTGCGATCGCGACCTTGCGCGCGCGCTTGCGGTCCTCCGCCAACTCGCACATCACCAGCGTGGTGCCGGCCTGCCGCGCGAGCGAGAAGCCCTCGTAGGTCACCTTGCCGACGAACGGATCGAGGCGGTACTCGAAGCGGCCGTCCTCGCCCTGCGCCGACATGATGTAGCGCTCGGCGGCGACCTTGCCGGCGTGGAGATTGGCGGCGTCCAGTGGCGGGCCGTCCTCGCGGAGCCGGTGCAGCGCGTGCAGCTCGCCCTTGGCGTCCGCGACGAAGCTCGCGGTCTCGATGCGCACCAGGCCCTCGAGCTCGGGCGTCGTCGGCAATGCCATCGCGCGGCGCAGCTGCCGGGGGTCGAAGCCGAAGCGCAGCTCGGGCACGACCGGGATCGGCTTGCTCACCGCGAAGGCGTCGAGCGCGAGCAGCTGCCACGGCATGAGGCAGCGCCCGCCCTGGCACACGCCGTCGAGGCCGGGCCGCAGCAGCAGCCCGTCGACGACGGGCGCGACGTGCTCCAGCGGATCGGTGGAGAGGATCACATCGATCGCGATGGGTCCGGGCGCCGCGTTGCCGGCCAGCCGCTCGCGCAGGCGCGCAGCCGCGGCGTCCAGCGTCGGCCCCTGCAGGCAATCGTGCTCGACGGCCGCGTCACCGTCGACCGCGTGCACCCACGTCACCACGATCGACGCGGCGATCTGCTCGGGTGGCTTGTTGCAGTGCGCCGCCGCGGTGGTCATCAACGACAGGCGCTCGGGCGGCGCCTCGCCGCGGCGCGTCGGGATCGCGGACGACAGCGCCGCCTCGATCGCTGCGCGGTCGGCCACCTCGGCGCCGATCGGCGTCGCGCGGGCCTCGGCGCGGGCCTGCAGCACGCCCCACGCCAGCGCGCCCGCGGCGACGCTCGAGCCCGCGACCACGCGGCGGCGCGACGGCAGCCCACCGGTGCACGCGATGCCCCACGCCGACAGCGGCACCGTCACGAACGCGGCGATGCACCAGACGAGGCCCAGCGAGACGGCGACCCCGCGGCCCAGCCCGCCGTACAGCGCCGCGATCGTGCTCGCCGCCGTGACGAGGTTCCACGTCAGGTAGCCGAGGTAGACCAGCGCCGCCAGCGACTGCACCCGCCACGCGGCGGCGCGCGCGGGCCGACCGAACCACGCCAGCAGGGCGGTGACGCCGTGGGCCGCCGCGAACGCCGTCGTCACGATCGCGAACGTCGTCCACGATCGCCACGGCAGCACCGTCGCGGCCCAGCTGCCGAGGGCGGCGACGAAGGTGCACAGCGCGGCGAGCGTCCAGCGGGGAATCGAGGTCGGCGTCATCGTCAGGCGAGCGCACGCGTCATCTGCATGCGCCAGTCGACGCCGACGATCTCACCCACACCGAGGCCCGTCCAGACGTTTTCGCCCTGCAGCGGCTCGCTCGAGACCACCAGGTGCTTGACGTACCCGTCGGCGCTCGGGCTCTCGCACTCGGGGCCGAAGCTCGGGCAGGTGTCGCGATCGGGGCACCGGCGCTTGTACGTCGTGAAGTGCAGGCCCTTGCCACCCTGGTGCGCGACCATCGTCGTGCCGTTGGTGAGGACGAACGTGAGGAAGGTCGAGTCGGGCGGGCCGTCGTCGCGCTCGCAGATCGGGCCGGCGAGCGCGACGATCTCGGCGACGGTCTCGCGGATCGCCGCGATGACCTCGGCGATCGGATAGCCGGGCCGGGCGAGGTCGCAGCGCCGGGCCATGTTGCCGAGCAACAGGTAGAACAACACCTCGCTGTCCGTGTCACCGAGGATGTAGCGGCGCAGCACCGGAGGGATCCGGGCGATGAGCTCGTCGCGGATCTGGGCGAAGCGACCGACGTTGCCGTTGTGCACGAACACCCACGGGCCGTACTGGAACGGGTGCGTGTTGATGATCGACAGCCCGCCCTGCGTGGCCTTGCGCAGGTGGGCGAGCACGGTCTCGCTGGTCACGATGCCCGAGACCCGGCGAAACAAGTTGTCGTCCATCGCCGTCGCGACGCTCTTGATCACGTGCGGCGCGCCGGCGTTGTAGTAGGCGACGCCCCAGCCGTCGGGGTGTCGACCGCTCTGCTGCATCAGCGCGTTGTCGGCGCTCACCAAGGAGCGGTGGACCTGACTCTGGATGACCGAGCGAAACCCGAAGATGCGGCACATGGCGGGGCGCTCGAGGCGTGCCGCATACGCTAGCAGGCGGCCGGTCCTGCTCCAACTTTGCCGCGCGCGCGATCGTGCGGCACAGTACGCAGCAGCCCGGGCTCCGGGCGAGACCCATGCCGCGCGCACGATCGATCTCGACCACCTTCGCGACCGCGCTCGTGTTGTGCGGCTGCTATGTCGCGGGCGACGGCGACACTTCGGGCGCAGCGACCACCACCGCCACGTCCGCGACCAGCTCGGCCACCGGCGACGGCAGCACCACGGACGCCCCCGGCTGCCCGAGCCCCATCGCCGGCTGCCCCTGCGGCCCGGGCGACACCTGCGTCGACGGGGCCGTGTGTGCGGGCGGCACCTGCGTCGCCGACCCCGGCACCACCGGCCCGGGCACGAGCACCGACGGATCGGGCGACACGACCACGGGGCCCGCCGCGTGCGGCAACGGCGTGGCCGAGCCCGGCCTGCTGTGCCTCGGCGAGCCGACGATCTTGATGATGGGTGCGGCCCCGAGCGACCTCGCGCTCGGCAACGTCGACGGCGACCCAGCCCTCGACCTCGTCACCGTCAATCGCGACGACGCGCAGCTCGCCCTGCGCTTGGGCGACGGGGCCGGCGGCTTCGGCGTCCGCACCGCCTACGCCACCGGGCTCGCGCCCGTCGCCGTCACCCTCGGCGACTACGACGCCGACGGCCACACCGACGCCGTGACCGTGGGCTCGGGCGCGAACACGGTGAGCTGGCTGCGCGGCGCGAGCAACGGCAGCTTCACCGCGGGCGGCGACTTCGCCACCGGCATGGGCCCAGTCGCGGCCGCGAGCTCCGATTTCGCCAGCGACGGGCGCGACGACGTCGTGGTCGTCAACAGCACCGACAACACCGTCGGGGTGCTGCTCGCGATGAAGGTCCCGTTCGCCGCGATGGTCCCCTACGCGGTCGGAGCGACGCCCCGTGGCCTCGCCCTGGCCGACGTCACCGACGACGGCGACCTCGATCTGCTGGTCGCGAACGCGGGCGCGGACTCGATCGGCCTGCTGCTCGGCAACGGCCTCGGGCTCTTCGGCGCGGCGGTGTCGTTCCCGGTCGGCGACGAGCCCCGCGCGGTCGCGGGCGGTGACGTCAACGGCGACGGCCTCGGCGACGCGATCGCGGTCGAGGGCTCGGGCTCGATCACCCGGCTGCTCGGCAACGGCCTGGGCAGCCTCGGCGCCGCGCTGCCCTTCGCCACCGCCGTGGGCCCCACCGATCTGGCGCTGGTGGATCTCGACGTCGACGGCGATCTCGATCTCGTGGTCGTGAGCACCGGCGACGCGACGCTGCGACTGCTGACCAACGACGGCGGCGGCACCTTCGTCGAGGTCGCGCAGATCGTCACGGGCGTCACGCCGATCGCGATCGCGACGGGGGACCTCGACGGCGACGAGCTGCCGGATCTGGTGTGCGCCAATCAGGGCAGCAACACCGTGACGGTCGTCGTCTCGGACGCGTGAGCTACTCGTCGACGTCTCGGACGCTCGCCGGATCGACGTCGATGACGCGGCCGGGCGCGACGCCACGGGCCGCCGCGAAGCCGCCGAGACCAGCGCCCAACCCCGCCCCGAGGCCGGCGCCGCCGCGCAGCCGGGCCTCGAGCGCGTGCCGGACCCGCCCCGCGAGCGCGCGCCGCACGGGCGGCACGAGCAGCGCCAGGCCGACGACATCCGTGAGCACGCCGGGGATCATCAGCAGCGCGCCGGCCACGACCAGCATCGCGTTGCCGGCGAGCGCCTCGCCCGGCAGCGCGCCGGTGGTGCTCGCCTGCTGCCACGCCAGCAACGCGCGACGACCCGCGCCGCGGGCCACGGCGCCACCGACGACCGCCCCGCCGACGAGCACGCCGAACGTCGCCAGCCCGCCGATCGCGTGGCCGAGCACGAACAGCAGCCAGACCTCGACGGCGACCAGCGCCAACACGAGCAGGGGGAGCCGTCCTCGCACGATGCCGTGCAGTGTAGCGCGCCGGCGCCTAGAACCGACCGGCGAGGCTCACGCCGGTGCCGTTCCACCCCACCGCCACCGCGGAGTCCTTGCGGCGGCGGGCCAGCACACCGTAGCGCACCGCGCCGGCGACGACGAGGACGCCGCCCGTGACGAGGACCCCGATGCCCGCGCCGTTGAGCGTCTTGGCGTGGTCGCGCATGTCGAGGTACGTCGAGTTGTCGTTCGCGTCGGCGGTGGTCTTCGCCTGCTTGCCGGCGATGCCGAGCAGCACCGCGCCGGTGATGATCGCCGCGCCCCCGAGCCCGACCAGCACGCCGCCGGCGACGTCGCGACCGACGGGCTTCGCGGGCGCCGGATCCTCGTCGCGCACCGGATCCACGCGCGGCGGTGGCGGCTCGTCGTCCGTCTGCGGCGGCGGCTCGGGCACAGGCTCGGCCGCGCCGGCGGCGGCGAGCGACTCCTCGCACCGCGCGATGTTCTGGTTCGCGGTCTCGATCATCCGCTGGTTGGGGCCGCCGTCGATGAACTTCTGGTAGAGGTCGATCGCGCTCTCGCAGCGGCCGAGGTTGCGCTCCGCCTGCGCCCACGGATACAGCAGGTCGAGCTCGGGCTCGAGCATGTACGCGCGCTCGAGCTGCTTGCTCGCCTCGGCGTAGTCCTTGGCCGCGAACGCCTCCTGGGCCGCGTCGAAGGCGGCCCGCGCCTGCGGATCACGCAGCAGCGGCTCCGGGGCGAGCGCGAGGGTCAAGGCGAACAGGGCGAGGGCGCTCATGGATCGCTCGTTGGGTTCACTGCGGCAAGAAGGCGTCGAGGTCGGGCTTGGGCTCGCCGCTCGGCTTGGCGTCGCCGGACTTCTTCGGCGCCGTCGTCTTCTTGCGCGGACGCGGCGCGCCACCGTCGTCGACGACGACCACGGCCTCGTCGACGCTGGGCACGGCCTCGCTCGGTGCGGCGACACTCGGTGCGGCGACACTCGGTGCGGCGTCACTCGGTGCGGCGTCGGTCGGCACGGCGACGCTCGGTGCGGCGTCACTCGGCACGAGCGTCGGCGCGGCCGGGGTGCCCGCGACCGGAGCAGCGGTCGGCGCAGCGACCGGGGCCACCGCCGGCGCGGCCGGGGTCGTCACCGAGGTCCCGATGCCCGCGGGCGCCGTCGTGGCGGGCGCGGTGCCCTCGGGCGTCCGGGCCCCGAAGGCCCACATGCCCCCGAGCCCGAGCAGCGCGAGCGCAGCCACCCCGCCCAGGCCGATCGCGACCCCGCGCATCAGGCTGCTCGACTGCTGGACCGAGCCCACCACCTGCGAGCCCATCTGGGATCGCGAGCGGCCCGACGTCGTCATCGACGGGTGCGACGACGGCGTGACGTCCGGGGGCATGCGCACCGCCGGCACCGAGCTCGACGCTCGACCGCCGCTGTACTCCCCCGTGGACGACGACGACGACGCCAGCTGGTTCGGCGTGCCGAGCAGCGCCCCGAACGGGAACGGCCGCGGCTCGAACAGCGCGTGCATGAATTCGCCCAGGGCCGCCGCGCTGACCCGCAGCTTGCGCTCCCGGGCGAAGCGCTCGAGGTCGGCGACCAGCTCCGCGCCGCTGGCGTACCGCCGATCGCGATCGCTGGCGAGCGCCTTCATGATGATGCGCTCGAGATCCTTCGGGAAGTTCTGGCGCTTGGTCGACGGCAGCGGCACGTCGCCGTTGACGATGCGGTTCATGACGCCGAACTCGTTGTCGCCGTCGAAGAGCCGGCCCATGGTCGCGCACTCGTACAGCACGATGCCGAGGGCGTAGACGTCGCTGCGCCGATCGAGCGGCTGCGCGCGGCACTGCTCGGGCGACATGTACGGGACCTTGCCCTTGCGGATGCCGGCCCGGGTGACGTCGGTCCGCGAGGTGACCTTGGCGATGCCGAAGTCGGCCACCTTCACGCAGCCGTCGTACGTGACCATCACGTTGGTCGGCGAGACGTCGCGGTGGACGATCTGCAGCGGCATCCCGTCGAAGCCGACCCGATCGTGGGCGTAGTGGAGGCCGGTCGCGGCCCCGATGGCGATCGCGATCGCCAGCTCGAGCGGCAGCGCGTCGCCCTTGCGCCGGATCGCGCGGAGGATCGTCTGCAGGTTCTCGCCGTAGACGTACTCCATCGTGAAGAAGTAGTCGGCGCCCTCCTTGCCGATGTCGAACACCTGCACGACGTTCGAGTGGTCGAGGATCGCGGCCAGCCGCGCCTCGGCGAGGAACATCCGTACGAACTCCTGATCGGCCGAGAGGTGCGGCAGGATCCGCTTGAGCACGACCAGCTTCTGGAAGCCCTCGAGCCCGGCCGCGCGGGCGAGGTGCACCTCCGCCATGCCCCCCGAGCCGAGGCGGCGCAGGAGCTCGTAGCGGCCGAGCCGATCTGCCGGGCCCGAGACGAAGGCGGGTTCGACCATCTTCGCGACCATCCTAGCCCCGCGGCCACGGCCTCGGCAAACCAGGCGGGTGCGCGCGCCCCACGGACCCTCGACGTCGCCGCAGGTCTGCTACGATGCGCCGGCATGCGAGGCCCCCGACGACGCTGGGCGATCGCGACCGTGACGGCCGCGCTCCTGGGCGGTTGGGGTGGTTGTCTCGACTTCGCGAGCTTCGCCTGCGAGCAGGACACCCAGTGTGACGCGGGCGACGGCGGGGTGTGTGCCGCGGGCGGCCACTGCGCGTACCCCGACGCGGGCTGCCCGGACGGCCTGCGCTACGACGACCACGCCGACGGTGACGTCGCCGGGACCTGCGTCGATCTCGGCGGCAGCTCCACGACGCTGCCCGATCCCTCGACGTCACCGACGAGCCTCGACTCGACGATCACCGCGACGACCGACGACACCCTCGATCCCAGCACGTCGGGCTCGAGCTCGGACGGTGGCACCGACACGGGCGACGCGTGCGGGGCCGCCGGCCAGCCGTGCTGCGCGACGGGGCCGAGCTGTGGCGCCGACCTGCAGTGCCTCGGTACGGCGTGCGGCTGCGTCGCGCAGGTCGAGGCCGGCGAGCGCCACACCTGCGTCGTCCTGCACAGCGGCGGCGTGCTGTGCTGGGGCGCGAACGATCGCGGACAGCTCGGCGACTCGGCCAACCCCTTCGAGGCGTCGCCGGTGCCCGCGCTGGCGGTCGCGCCCGGCGATCCGATCCGCGAGATCCGGGCCGTCGATCACACCTGCGTCCGCTCCGAGCAGGGGAACATCCGCTGCTTCGGCGCCAACGACAGCAACCAGGTCGATCCCGCGCTGGCGCAGTCCAACGCGCCGACGACGGCGGCGTCGTGGGTGACCTCGGCCGATCACGTGGCCCTCGGCATCTCGCACACCTGCGCCGCCGACGGCGTGTCGATGTCGTGCTGGGGGGCCAACGGCAGCAGCCAGCTCACCGGCGTCGATCCCGGGCCCGGCCCCGTCGTGAGCGCGACCGGCCCGGTGTCGTCGCTCGAGCAGGGCGGCAACTTCGGCTGCATCGTGCAGAGCGGCGCGCTGTCGTGCTGGGGGCAGAACAACCGCGGCCAGATCGCCACCGATCCGATGGTCGCGCCGACGATGGCGGCGCCGACGGTGATGCCCGTCGCCGACGTCTCGGCGGTCGCGCTCGGGCGCACGCATGCGTGCGCGCTGACCAACTCCGGGGCCATCTCGTGCTGGGGTCGCGGCACCGAGGGGCAGCTCGGCGACGGTCTCGGCGTCGACTCCTTCGCCGTGGTCGCCGTCGCGTGGCCGCCCGAGGCCGGCGTGCCGATCGCGATCGAGTCCGGCGATCAGCACACGTGTGCGATCGACGACGGCGGCGCGCTGTGGTGCTGGGGCAGCAACGCCCAGGGCCAGCTCATGCTCGAGCCCGACGGGATGGGCTTCGACGGCTACACCCTCGTGCCCGTGCGCGTCGAGGTCGGCGTCGGCGTCGTGGCGGTGACCGGCGGCGTCACGCACACGTGCGTGCTCGGCGAGGACGGGCGGGTGCAGTGCTGGGGGACCAACACCTCCGGGCAGATCGGCGACGGCACCACCAACTACGCGTTCGAGCCCCAGGCCGCGGCCATCGACTGCGGTTGAACCGCCCCCGGGCGATGCAGGGGCGCGCGGCCGTGTAAGGGCCCGCGACGCGGGGGCGTTCGGGCGGCCGACGGAGGTGTCCCCATGCTACGCCCGACCTGCTCGCGTTCGACTTGGACGCGCTCGATCGCGACGCGCTCCATCGGCGCGCTCGCCCTCGCCCTCGTCGCCGCGGGCGGCTGCTCCTACAAGAAGGCGGCGCCCTCGGGCGGCTTCGGCGAGGCGACGCGTCCCTCGGGGAGCGAGCAGCTCGCGACCCGCGGAGACTTCGGTTCCCCGGCGAACACAGCCCCCCGCGACGCCGAGGTCACCGCGAACGCGCCCTCGCCCAGCCCCAGCCTCGACGACGGGGACGCGCTGCGTCGGCCGGAGCCCCGCGGCCTCGGGACCAGCTTCGGCGAGCAGCGCTTCAGCGCCGTCGTCGACGCGCCGTTCGTGCGAGCGAGCAACATCCCCGACGTCGAGCTCGCGGTCTTCTACAACGATCTGGACGGCGTGCGTTCGACCGCGGGGAGCATCGCCATCGACAGCCGCGGCGGCCTCGAGTCGCGCGTGACCAGCCCCGACGGGCTCGTGGCCCTCGCGCTGGTCGACGACGCCGGACGCAGCTTCCCCGCCGCGCAGCTCGATGGGCGGCGCTACGCGATCGGCCGCGACGGCGAGGCGTATCGGCTCGGCGTCGAGAACCACAGCAGCGCGCGGCTCGAGGTCGTCGCGTCGGTCGACGGCCTCGACGTGATCGATGGCGACGACGCGGGCTTCCACAAGCGCGGCTACATCGTCGACGCCTTCTCGAGCGTGGTCATCGACGGCTGGCGCACGTCGGGGCAGAGCGTCGCGGCCTTCCGCTTCTCGAGCATCGACGACAGCTACGCCGACCGCACCGGACGGCCGCGCAACATCGGGGTCGTCGGCGCCGCGTTCTTCCGCGAACGAGGTGCGTTCGACACCGGAGATCTCCGGCGCCGCCACGACGCCGATCCGTTCCCCGGCCGCTTCGCCCCGCCGCCGCCGCCGCGCCGATGGCGCTAGCGCTCCGACGGCAGCCCCGGGCGGCACGGCGCCGCGCGACGTGACCGCGGCGCGCACCCTTGCACCGCGTCGAGCGTCGACCCTACGATTCGCCGCGACGTGTCGACATCGGAAGCAACCACCCGAGGAGTCGAAGTGCGGGTCGAGTCGCGCTTCGTGCCCGAGCAATCCAACCCCGAGCGCGGCGGCTGGTTGTTCGCGTACACCGTGCGCATCTCCAACCAGAGCGGCACGACGGTGCAGCTCATCAGTCGGCACTGGGTGATCACCGACGCCAACGGCGAGACCGAGGAGGTCCGCGGTCCCGGCGTCGTGGGCGCCCAGCCGGTGCTGCGCCCCGGCGAGACCTTCGAGTACACGTCGGCCTGCCCGCTCGGCACCGCGTTCGGGACGATGCACGGCACCTACCAGATGGTGACCGACGCGGGTGAGCAGTTCGACGCCGAGATCGCTGCGTTCTCGCTCAGCACGCCCTACGGCCTGAACTGATCGGGCGACACCTGCTACGCTAGGCGCGCACCGCGGCGCCATGGGCGACAACATCATCCCGCTGCTGGTCCCGTTCTTCATCGTCGGGATCATCGTCGAAGCCCTCGTCGCCCGGCGGCGTCGCGCGCGGGTCTATCACCTGCCGACGATGGTGTCGGACCTCGGCACGGGGGTCGCCTCGCAGGTCGTCGAGGTCTTCCTCAAGGCGGTCGCGATCGTCGCCTACGCCTGGATCTACGACCACTGGCGGCTGGTCGAGTTCTCGAGCGGCAGCCCGTGGCCCTGGGTCATCGCGTTCTTCGGCATCGACTTCGCCTTCTACTGGTGGCATCGGCTCAGCCACGTCGTGAACGCCCTGTGGGCCGTGCACGTGGTGCACCACCACAGCGAGGACTTCAACCTCTCCGTGGCGCTGCGGCAGCCCGCGCTCGAGCTCACCACGGCGTTCTTCTTCTACGCCCCGCTCGCGCTGCTCGGCGTGCCCGCCCACGTGTGGGTCACGATGTACGCGCTCAACCTGTTCTACCAATTCTGGACGCACACCGAGCTGGTGCGATCGCTCGGTCCGTTCGAGCGCGTGTTCAACACGCCGTCGCACCACCGGGTGCACCACGGGGTGAACCCCGAGTACCTCGACAAGAACTACGGCGGCGTCTTCATCCTCTGGGACAAGTGGTTCGGCACCTACCAGCCGGAGGTCGCCCCCGTGGTGTTCGGCGTGACCACGCCGCTGCGCAGCCTCAACCCGCTGTGGGCCAACCTCGAGTACTACGTGCAGGTGCTGCGCACGGCGTCGAAGTTCCCGCGGCTGGGCGACCGCGTGCGCGTGTGGTGGTCGCACCCGGGCTGGCAGCCCGCCGCGCTCGGGCCGACGCCCGCGCCCAAGCCCGTCGACCGTGCGAGCTACACCAAGTACGATCCCGGCGCGCCGCGGAACCTCACCCGCTACGTGGTGGTGCACTTCTGGATCGCGTTCGTCCTCAGCGGGATCTACCTGTCGCTCGAGCCGGGCGTGCCCAAGCTCGAGATGATCCTCCCCGGCGTCGTCGTCCTGGCGACCTTGGCCGCGCTCGCCGGCCTGGTCGAGCGCCGCGACTGGGCGCCATCGCTCGACATGGCGCGGCAGACCGCGACGGTCGGGCTCGTGGCATGGTACGGACAGCAACTCGAACCATCGGCCTCGGGCCTCGGGGCTGCGGCCGGTCTCGCGGTCGCCTTCGCGGCGCTCCGCCTGCGCCTGCGCCCCACCTCGGCGTTCGCCCCCTGACTCGAACTTCGGCATGCACGATCTCATCGTCGTCAGCGATCTCCACATCGGCCGGGGCAAGAACCCCGAGTCCGGGCGGTACTACGAGCTCGAGGCGTTCTTCTACGACGACGACTTCCGCCGGTTCTGCGAGTGGATCATCACCGACGCGCGCGCCGCCGGCCGCGACTTCAAGCTGGTCCTCAACGGCGACACCTTCGATCTGCTGCGCCTCGACGCCGTGCCCCTGCCCGACGAGGTCGACGCCGGCGAGACCCAGTCCCGCAAGCGCACCCGGCTCGAGCGCTCGACCTTCGCCCCGGTGCTGACGCCGTCCCGCGCGGCCGCCGAGCTCGCCCGCATCCTCGAGGGGCACCCGCGGTTCTGCTCGGCGATCGCGAAGGTCCTCGCCGCCGGGTACGACGTGCTGGTGCTACCCGGCAACCACGACATCGAGATCCAGTGGGAGCCGGTGCAGCAGGCGATGCGCGAGGCGCTGGTCGCCGCCGGCGAGTTCGCCGACGCCGACGGCACGGCCGCGGCCCTGGCCCACCTGAAGTTCCTGCCGTGGTTCCACCACGAACCGGGCCGGGTCTGGATCGAGCACGGCTGCCAGTACGACCCCGAGAACGCGTTCCGCTTCCCGCTGCGCCGCGGCCTGGTGTCGCTGCCCGACGCGGTCCACGAGGCCGAGCTCGACAACCCGCTGGGCAACTTCTTCCAGCGGTACCTCTACAACGCGTTCGGGCACATCACGTTCATCGTGCCCAGCACCCGCGCCAACGCCCGCTACCTCAAGTGGCTGTCGGTCAACAACCCCGCGCTGCTGCTCGGCATCGTGCGCAGCCACTGGCGGTTCTGGTGGCAGGTGGTCAAGCGCGTGCTCAAGTATCCGTCCCGGGCGCGCACGCGGATCGCCGACAACCACGCCCGCGAGCTCGCCGAGCTCGCCGAGACCAGCGGCCTCGGCCAGACGCTGTTCACGATCGACAAGCTCAAGGACACACACACCGACCTGGTCCAGGCGATCCGCGGCTTCGGCTGGCAGGCGCTGAAGGCCACCGGCGCGGCGCTGCTCATCGGCACGCTCGTGCTCGGCACGTGGTTCGCGGGCTACCACGCGATCAACCAGGTGACGCTCGGCTTCGTCGGCAAGGCTGCGCTGTTCCTGATGTTCAGCTTCTTCTTCCTGGTGATGCTGTTCGGCGCGCTCGCCTACACGCTGCTGCGAGGCGGCGCCGCGGTGCCACCCGAGCCCATGCGCCGCGCCGCCGCCGAGCTCGCGCGCCTCGTGGACGTGCCGGTGGTGAGCTTCGGCCACAGCCACGACGAGGTTCTGTGGCGCAACGTCGGCGTCGGCGACCGGAGCTCGTGGTACTTCAACACCGGCACCTGGATCGCCGTGTTCACCCACGACGTGCTGCTGCCGCGCGAGCGGGTGCAGTTCACCTTCCTGCGCGTGCGCGACAGCACCGGCGAGCTGCTGCACTGGAGCCCGGGCCGCGGCGAGCCGCTGCCGGTGATCCTGCTCGACGAGGATCGGCCGCGCCGCGACGGCCCCCGCCCCGAGGCGCCGGCCTAGTCCCCTGGAAACCTAACAGGCGTCGTAGACGTAGTCCGCGTCGCCCGGCGTCGTCAGGTACAGATCGCGCAGCACGATGGAGTGCCCGGGGTAGTCGGCGCAGCCCTGGGCGAAGTCCGCCTCGCCGTACTCGATCATGAGCACCGCGTCGCCGTACACGTCGACGTAGTCGCCGCACTCGTCGTAGACGCTGCACTCCTCGGCGACGCAGAAGTCGGTGCCCATCTCGCCGGCACGACCGAGGATCTCGGTGGAGTTCTTCTGGGCGATCGCCACGCCGACGTCGTGGGCCGCGGCCGACAGCAGCGTCATGAACTCGACCGCGTTGTCCTCGGTGAGCAGACCGTCGGAGCGCGAGTACGTGTCGAGGTTGTCGATCTCGACCGCCTGGTAGCCAGCCTCGGCGCAGCCAGTGATCCAGCCGCCGACGATCGCTGCCAGGGCGGTGCGCTTCTCGGGCGTGCTGATGTCGAGCAGCATCTCGTCCCAGTCCGGATCGATGACCGGATCGCCGTTGCCGTCGCGGAGCACGAGGTCGGGGTGTTCCTCGAGCCAGAAGTCGTTCTCGTCGGGTTGGGCCTGGTAGCCGTTGACGTAGCAGATGTTGTAGAGGCCGGGCGCGGGCGCCTCGTTGCGATCGCGCGACACGATCTGCACACCGTCGGGTGGCGCATACGCACCGCCGAGCTGGTAGTCGAGGCCGCCATCTGGCGGGGGCAGCACGACCTCGCCACCGCCGGTCGTCGGCGCGCCGGTGTCGTCGGGATCGGTCGTCGGATCCGTCGGGTCGGTGGTGGGATCCGTCGGGCTCGTGGTCACCGTGGGATCGGTCCCGGACGCGTCGTCGGAGGTGACGCCCGTCTCTGGCGCCGCGGTGATCGAGCCCTCGCCATCCGTGTCGCCCTGTGTCCCCGCGGCGGTCACCGTCGACGGCGTGTCGCCGCTCTCCGAGTCCCCATCGCCGCAACCCAACGTCAAGAACACCGAGGAGAGGACGACGCGCCGCATGGCCGTATCGTCGCACGACTCCGGTGCCGCGGAAACGCTGGCCGCGACGGACGTCGCCAGAACGACGCGCGTGCCGCATCGGTGAGCACGGCCAACAACGCTTCGACATCTCGTCGTCGTCGGAAACGGCTTCGCGGCGGCGAAGGTCTCACCGTAGCACCGCGGCCGCGCCGCCCCCGTCCCGATCCAGACCTGGCCGCGCCCGCTGCCCGACCGCA
>LNFM01008665.1_pt1 | contig 16321 bp, 14 predicted proteins | sample 596031 | NCBI WGS metagenome assembly LNFM01 (sample SAMN04254537, study PRJNA301005) | activated carbon metagenome | isolation source: dual media filters at the Ann Arbor, Michigan drinking water treatment plant | place: USA: Ann Arbor
TACGACGGGTAGTCCGGGTCGGTGCGCCGCTTGAGCAGGAAGCGTGCGGGCAGTATCTGGTCGGTGTCGACGTTTATCCGGTCGTATGCCGCGGCGACCGCAGTGAGCACGGTGAACGGTTGCATCAGCTGCCTCCCTGCAGGTAGTCGCGGGCATCGGCGACCCGGCCGGCGATCGCCGACGCGGCGGCGGTCAGCGGACTCGCCAGGTGGGTGCGCGACCCCGGTCCCTGCCGGCCGACGAAGTTGCGGTTCGAGGTGGACACGCAGCGCTTGCCGGCAGCCACCGTGTCGCCATTGGTGCCGACGCACATCGAGCAGCCGGGATGCCCCCACTGGAAGCCGGCTTCGATGAAGATGCGGTCGAGTCCTTCCGCTTCCGCCTGTGCCTTGACCAGGCCGGAGCCGGGCACCACCAGCGCCGGCACCGTCGCCCGGCGCCCGCGCGCGACCGAGGCGGCGGCACGCAGGTCCTCGATGCGTCCGTTGGTGCAGGAGCCGATGAACACCTGGTCGATCGGCAGCCCGTGCACCGCCTGCCCTGCGGACAACCCCATGTAGTCGAGCGCGCGCTGCATGCTGCGCCGGCGGTCGGGATCGGCTTCGCCGGCCGGGTCGGGCACGCGGCCATCGACGGCGACCACGTCGGCCGCGGTGTTGCCCCAGCTCACCATCGGTGCGAGCCCGCTCGCGTCGAAAGACAGTTCGCGGTCGAAGGTGGCGCCGGGGTCCGAGGGCAGCGTCTTCCAGCAGGCGACCGCGGCGTCCCACTTCGAACCGGTCGGTGCCTCGGGCCGTCCCTTCACGTAGGCGATCGTGGTGTCGTCCGGCGCCACCATGCCGCTGCGTGCACCGGCCTCGATCGACATGTTGCACACGGTCAGTCGCTCTTCGATCGACATCGCACGGATCGCCGGGCCGGCGTATTCGATCACATGGCCGAAGCCGCCGGCCGGGCCGAGCGCGCGGATGATGCCGAGGATCACGTCCTTGGCGCTCACGCCCGGTGCCCGCTCGCCCTCGACGGTGATGCGCAGGTTCTTCAGCGGCCGCTGCCAGATGCACTGGGTGGCCATGATGTGCGCGGTCTGCCCGCCGATGCCGAAGGCCAGTGCCCCGAGCGCGCCATGGGTCGAGGTATGCGAATCGCCGCAGAGCAGGAACAGCCCGGGCAGCGTGATGCCCTGCTCCGGCCCGACCACGTGCGAGATGCCCATGCGCGGATCGCCGAGGCCGAAATGCACCAGCCCGAAGTCGCGGCAGTTCTCCTCCAGCGCCGAGACCATGGTGCGCCGTTCCGCGTCGACGACGTCGGACAGCGTCGGCCCGCGGCTGGCCGCGAAGTGGTCCGGCTCGCCGAAGATGGTGCGCGGGTGGCGCACCTTGTAGCCTTCGGCGCGCAGCAGGTCGAACGCATGGAAGGACGACGTGTCCGTGAGGATCAGCCGGTCCACGTACAGCAGCACCTCACCGCTCGCCTCGTCGCGCTTGACAGTGTGGGCGTCCCAGATCTTCTGGAACATCGAGCGCGGTTGCTGCGCCATCCTGCGTCTCCCGTCGTTTCGGTGTCGAGTGCTGCGTGGATCGCCGTATCGGTCGATCAGGCTGCGGCGGATTGCGCCGCCCCGCTGGCGGGATTCAGGTGCCGGTCGAGGAATTCCATGTACAGGTCGATGGCCAGCCGCTGCACCGGGTCCGGACCCGCGCGGCCGTCCGCCCCCGGGTAGACCAGGCAGTAGCCGTGCTCGGGATGCTCGAAGCAGGCCCAGTCGGACGCCTTGCCCGCCTCGCGCATCCATTCGTGCGCGAGCTGGAAGATGCCCTGCAGGTGGTCGGTGTAGCGGCCCATGTGCAGCATCGGCGCCGAGATGCGCGCGATGCGTGCCATCGCCGCCGCCCTGTCCGCATGGCGGCGCACGACGTCCACATCGTGGTACTGCAACTCGCCGTCGATGCGCGGTGCGGACGGCCCGGTATCGACCGACAGGAACTCGTGCGATGCGCCCTCCGCGACGACGCCCGCGGCGAGCGGCGCCCCTTCCGACGCGGCCTTCAGGATCATCTCGCCGCCATGGCTGATGCCGATCGCGCCGATCGCCTCGGGCCGGATGAACGGCAGGGACTGCAGGTAGCGCCAGATCGCGGCGAGGTCGTCCGAATCGAGCGTGGCCGAAGACTTGCGCACGAGGTTCTCGCCGCCGCTGATGTCGTCGGCGAGGTCCACCGCCGGACCCTGGCCGTAGGCATGCGGGATCTCGTGGCGATAGTTCACGTACACCACCGCGTAGCCGCGCCGGATCATGGAGTCCATCATCGGCCGCAGGCGCTGCGCCTGCGCCAGCACGTGCGGCATGCCGCCGCGGCCGTCGCCCCGGCCGATGGTGATCACCGGGAACGGACCGTCGCCGTCCGGCTTGCGCAGGATGATCGGTACGTAGAGCGCGTCGCGCGTCGGCACGAAGGTGCAATGGGCCGGCCACGGCGAGCCCTCGAGCGGTTGCACGAACACGTAGCCAGGACACGCCCCCGGCATCACGGCATCCGCCCGGCCACGTGCAGCCTCACATCGGCTCGATGCCGGCAGCCTTGATCACCTTGCCCCATTTCACGATCTCGCTCTTCAGGAACTTGTCGAAGGCTTCGGGCGTCGACGGCGACGGCTCGGCGCCCTGCCCGAGCAGGATCCCACGCACCTCGGGGTGGCGCAGGATCTCGCCGACATCGGCACTGATCTTCTGCACCAGCGGGCGCGGGGTCTTCGCCGGGGCGAACAGCCCGAACCAGACCGAGCTGTCGATGCCGGGGAAGCCCTGCTCTGCAGCGGTCGGGATGTCCGGTGCCACCGGGAAACGCTCGTTGCTGAATACCGCCAGCGCGCGCAGCTTGCCGGCCTTCACCTGCAGCGCCGCGGTGGTGGTGGACAGGAAGGCCGACTGCACCTCGCCCGACACCACGCCGGTCAGCGCGAAGCCGGCGCCCTTGTAGGGCACGTGCACCAGCTTCGCACCGGTGATCAGGTTGAACAGCTCACCCGAGAGCTGGCTGCTGGTGCCGCCGCCGGCCGACCCGTAGGTGAGCGTGCCGGCCTTCGCCTTCGCGTAGGCGAGGAACTCCTTCAGGTTGGTCGCCGGCACGGCGGCATGCACCACCAGCGAGATGCCGGAATTGGTGAGCTGGGTGATCGGCACGAAGTCGCGCACCGGGTCGTACGACAGCTTCCTGAACAGGAACTGCGGACTGGCATGGGTGCCGATGTGGCCGTTGAAGATCGTGTAGCCATCCGGTGGCGAACGCACCGCGATCTCGGCGCCGACGATGCCGCCGGCGCCGCCGCGGTTGTCGACGACGATCTGCTGCCCCCAGCGCTCGACCAGCTTCTGGCCGACCAGGCGCGCGCTGATGTCGGCCGTGCTGCCCGGAGAGCCGGTGATCAGGCGCACCGGGCGGTTCGGGAAGTCGCCGGTACCCTGTGCCAGCACGGCGGATACGGGCAGCGCCACGACTGCGCTCGCCGCGCAGGACATCGCGAGCCTTGGCAGTTGGCGCGAGCACGCATGCAACAGCTGGCGAAACCGCCGGGTGGGCAGCGTACGGGACAGCGAGCGCGATGGCGCCATGTCGATCTTCCTCCATTGGACCCCGGCGTTCTGCATGACGCCGTGGGCGTGACCGAGCGGATTCTGGCCCGTCGCGCGCGGTTGCGCAACGGCGGCCGCGGATGAAGCGGCTGGCGCAGCGCTGCGCACCCGGATGGTGCGTCGGCCGTTGCGCGCCCGCCAGGCTTGCAGGCCGGACGCGATGGCACGCAACGTGCGTCAGCCGCGCTGCCGTCGATACCGGTAGGCGGCCCCCGCCCTTCTTGGAGGTTCGTCGATGTCGTTCGCACGCGTTTCGTTGTCCCTGCCGTTGGTCCTGCTGGGCGCCCTGCCGGCGCTGATGCCCGCACCCTCGATCGCCCAGGCCTGGCCATCCCGCCCGGTGCGCCTGGTCGTGCCGTTCGGCCCCGGCGGGTCGAGCGACATCACCGCACGGGTGTTCTCCGAGAAGCTCGCCGACCGTTTCGGCCAGCAGGTGGTCGTCGACAACCGGCCCAGCGCCGGCGGCATCGTCGCCGCCGAACTCGTCGCGCGGGCGAATCCGGATGGCTACACCCTGGTGGTCGCGAACGTGTCGCCGCACACGGTGACGCCGGTGATCTTTCCGAAGGTCAACTACCACCCGGTGAAGAGCTTCACCCATATCGCGTTCATCGGCACGGTGCCGGCGGTGCTGATCGTGCATCCCGACTTCCCGGCGAAGACGCTGGCCGACTACCTCAGGATCGCGCGTGCCTCGCCCGGCAAGGTCAATTTCGGCAGCGCGGGCAACGGCACCATCGGCCATGTGGTCGGCGAGATGTTCCAGGCGGTGACGAAGACGAAGCTCACCCACGTGCCGTATCGCAGCTCGGTGTTCATGTTCGCGGACCTGCGCACCAACGCCATCCCCTCCTCGTTCGATGCCCTGCCGCAGAACACCGAGAACATCCGCAACGGGCTGGTGCGGCCGCTCGCGGTGTCCTCGCGCAGCCGTGTCGAGACGGCACCGGACATCCCGACCTTCGTGGAACTCGGGTTGCCCGACATGGTCGGCGAGAACTGGCTCGGATTCTCCGGTCCGGCCGGCGTGCCCGGCCCGGTGGTCGAGCGCATCCACCGCGAGGTGATGCAACTGGCGAAGGACCCGGCGATCGTGGCGCGGATGCGCACCTTCGGCATCACCCACCAGCCGCTGTCGCCTGCGGAATTCCAGGCCTATGTCGCGAAGGAGTTCGCGCGCTGGAAGCCGATCCTGGATGCAGCGAAGATCGACGTGAACTGACCCTGGCGGCCAGCCAGTCCTCGGGGCGCGCCTGCCCCTACACGCAGGCCACCAGCGCCTCGACCAGTGCGGCTGTCCGCGGGCTGGCTCCCTTGCGGTCGTGCAGGTGGGCCGTGCCGTAGGCGAAACCGAGCCCGAGGTCCGGGTCGGCGAACGCCAGCGCGCCACCTGCACCACCATGGCCGAACGCGCGCGGACTGGACGGGATCGGCACGCCCTGCGCACCGCCGAGCAGCAGGCCCAGCGCCATCCGGCGCTCCTGCATCGAGGTCTGCTCGACCGCCCACCACTGTTCGGTGGTCGCGCGCGCGATGGCAGCCGGCGACAGCGGCGTGCGGCGTGATCCGGCGCGGCATTCGGCCAGCTGGCCGAACAGGGTCGCGACCGCACGCGGCGTGCCGTGGCCGTTGATCGACGGGATCTCCGCCTGCCGGAAGGCGGGCGTGTTGAAGGTGTCGACCTGCAGCGTCGCGACCGAGGTGCAGGCGAGCGTTGCACGGTCGGTCGCGCCGAAGAGGGTGTTGGAATAGTCGCCGAAGATCTCGGCCACGGGATTGGCTACCGACCGCGGCACGCCGATGAAGTAGTCGAAGCGCCCGGGTGGACCCATCAGTTCGCGCAGGAACCCTCCCGGCGTGAGCCCGGTGGTACGCCGGATCAGTTCGCCAAGGATGAAGCCCATCGTGACCGGATGGTAGGCCGGCACCGTGCCGGCCGGCCAGAGCGCCGGCTCGGCGGCGATCGCGGCCGTCATCGTCTTCCAGTCGAACACCGCCTCGCGCGGCAGCACGTTCGTCAGCGCCGGGACGCCCGCGCGATGGTCCAGTACATGGCGCACCCGCACCTCGCCCTTGCCACCGGCAGCGAAAGCCGGCCAGTAGTCGGCCACGCGGCGATCGAGGTCGAGCAGCCCGGCGTCGGCCAGCACGTGCACCAGCGTGGCGGTCACGCCCTTCACCACCGACATCATGCAGACCAGCGTCTCGGCGGTCCAGGGCAGCGTGGCGGCTTCGTCGCGCCAGCCGCCCCAGAGGTCGACCACCAGCCGGCCGTCGCGCCAGACCGCCACTGCGGCGCCATGCTCGTCGCGGGCCGCGAGGTTGTGCGCGAACGCGTCGCGCAGGGGCAGGTAGCGGTCCTCGCAGGTACCTTCGACACGGGACGTGGCGCCGGGCGCACTCATGCCGCCGCCATGGAGGTGTCCACCGATGGCGCCTGCCGGTGCCAGTCGGTCTGCTGCTGGTAGGCATGGCCGGCGCGCAGCAGGGACGCCTCCGAGAACGGACGACCGACCAGCTGGAAGGAAGCCGGCATGCCGTTCGTGGTGAAGCCGCAGGGCACCGCGAGGCCGGGCAGGCCGAGGAAGTTCATGTTGCGGGTGCAGCAGGTGAGCTGCACGATCACCCGCTGCACGTCGGCCGGCGAGCCGACCTCGGTGGCTGCGATCTTGGGCACCTGGATCGGCAGCACCGGCAGGAACAGCAGATCGGCATCGGTGAACGCCGCTTCGACGAACTGCTGCAGCAGCCGGCCGCGCAATGCCAGCCCTTCCAGGTAGCGGGTGCCCGGGACATGGAAGCCGGATTCGATCCGGCTGCGCATGAACAGCGAGTAGTCGCCGGGGCGCTCGCGCATCCAGCGGCCATGCATGGTCGCGGCCTCCACCTTGGCCACCGCATCGCTGATCGTGAACAGGTGCTGCTGGTCGGGCAGGTCGACCTCGACCGTGAGCGCGCCCAGTGCACGCAGCACGGCCAGCGCGTCGTCCAGGCGCGCGCGTACCGAGGGGTCCAGTCCGTCCAGATAGAACGCCTTCGGCAGGCCGAGGCGCAGCCCGCGGATGCCGCCGCCGAGCAGCGCGGCATAGTCCGGTACCGGCAGGTCGGTGGTGGTCGGGTCGAGCGGATCGCGGCCCGCGAGCACCGACAGCATCGCGGCGCAATCCTCGACCGTGCGGGCGAGCGGCCCGACGGTGTCGAGCGACCAGACCCGCGGCAGGGCACCGTGCCGGCTCACGCGGCCGTAGGTCGGCTTCAAACCGACCACGCCGCACAAGGCGGCCGGCAGCCGTACCGAGCCGCCGGTATCGGAGCCGACCGAACCGAAACAGGCGCGCGCCGCGACCGAGGCTGCCGAGCCGCTCGACGATCCGCCGGTGATGCTGTCACGGTCCCAGGGGTTGCGGCAGTGGCCGAAGTGCACGTTGTGCCCGGCCGGATTGGCGGCGAACTCCGACATGTTCAGGCTGCCGATCCAGATGGCACCGGCGGCCTGCAGGCGTGTCGCGACCGCCGAATCGCAGGCGGCGACGAAGTCGCGGCGAATCAGCGATCCGCCGGTGCACGGCTTGCCGCGGCGATAGAACATGTCCTTGTGCGCGAGCGGTACGCCGTGCAGCGGGCCGCGCCAGCGGCCGGCCGCGATCTCGGCATCTGCGTCGCGCGCGGCGGCCAATGCATCGTCTGCTTCGAGGCGCAGGAAGCAGTCGAGGGACGGATTCACCGCGGCCGCACGTTCGAGGCAGGCACGGGTGAGATCGACCGACGACACCCGGCCGGCGCGCAGCGCAGCCGCGGCCTCGTGCAGGGTCCACGCCAGGCCGTCGGGTTGCGCTGCCGGTGGCGCCTGCGTGCCGCGGGCTGCTGCGCCCGTGGCGGGCCCGTCCGCCGCGACCGGGTCTCTCGCGCGCAGCTCGACCAGCCTCGCCAGGAAGTCGCCTGGCTGATCGTCGAAGTCCAGTGCAGCCGCAGCCGCGTATACCGCTTCGTTGAGCCGCGCCACCTCGGCGGCGATCTCGGCATCGCGGCCCGGAGCCCGCGCCGGCAGGTGCTGCAGCAGCCGCGCTTCCTCGGCGATCAGTGAGGGCGGCAGTGCCCTGTCCGTGGCGTCGGTCATCAGGAGTCCCGGTCGATTGGATGGCGGCGCATGGGGCCTGGCCCGGTCGACCCTGACGATAGTGGCGATCGGGGTCCGAGACAAGCGTCCGCTGCCGATCGTTAAAGAAATCACGCGGCCTGTCGTTAAGCGGTTCGTCACGCGGGCCGATCCCGACGTGCGCCGGGCCCGATCCACGCCCGTCGCAGGGGTCGATCCGACCGAACACCCACGCGCTACGCCCCCCGAAAACCGAGGTCGCAGGTGCAGGACATCCGATGACATTCCGCCAAGAAGCAGGTCGGCTCGACCGTCCGTGGGCCACGCATCGTCGCGCCGCTGCACGGCGCGTCGCCCTGGGTGCGCTCGGGCTGGCACTGTTCGCGCCCGCTGCCGCCTTGCATGCCCAGTCCGCGCGGCTGCAGGCCGACCGGGCCGTCGTGCAGGTGTCTCCGTTTCCTGCCGGCGGCGCGTTCGCGCTGTCCTCCGCGCAGGGGCCGGTCACGCTCGATGGCCTGCGCGGCAAGGTGGTGCTTCTGTTCTTCGGCTATGTCACCTGCCCCGACATCTGTCCGACGACGCTGGCCAACCTCGAACAGGCGGTGGCCCGCCTCGCCCCCGAAGAGCGTCGGCGCGTGCAGGTGGCATTCGTCAGCGTCGATCCCGAACGCGACACGCCGTCCATCCTGGCCGAGTACACCGCAGCCTTCGACCTGCCGGCGGTCGGACTGACCGGCACGCCGGCGCAGATCGCCGAACTCGCCGATCGTTACGCAGCGCAGTACGAGCGGGTCGAGATGCCGGGTTCGGCGCTGCGTTATGCGGTCAACCATTCCGCCGCGGTCTACCTGATCGATCCGGGCGGCCGGTTGCGCCTGCTGTTGCGGCATACCGCGCCGCCTGCCCGCTTCGTGGACGAGATCCGCCGCCTGCTGAAAGCCGCCCATGGATGACATCGGCCTGCCGGGCCGGCTGCAGCGCGTGCTTGCCGAGTATTCGCTCGGGACCAAGATCCTGGTCCTGTCGTGCGCCGGCATCTTCTCGATGGTGGCGATCTTCATCGTCGGCGGGGCCGTGATGGCGCGTGCCCTCGACCAGTTCCTGGTGTCGGTGAAGCAGGCCGGGGACGGCGTGCAGATGGCCACCGAGGTACGTTCGATGGTGCTGTCGATGGAGCGGTCGCAGGCGATGGTGATCGCCGCCACCGATACCGCCGAGGCGACGGCGCTCGCCCGCGAATCGATCCGGCAGGCCACGCTGCTCGAGGCTTCGGTGCAGAAGATGCAGGACTTCCACGGCGGCCAGGAAACCAGGGTCGCGCAGATGCAGTCGATGATCAACGAGATCAAGCCGGTGCGCATGCAGATCATCGGGGCTGCGCGATCGGGCAACGATGCCCGTGCGAACGAGCTCGCGGCGACGGTGGCCGAGCGCTCGCGCCAGATCGAGGCGCTCGCCAACGAACTGGCCCGGGCGAGCGAAGCCAACCTGGCCGAGCGCATCGAGGCGAAGAAGCAGGAGACACGCAGCATGCTGGGCGCCATTGGAGGCCTGCTGCTGGCCGCGGTCGGCCTCGCGGTGGCCTCCGCGCTGTACGGTTCGCGCCTGATCGCGGCGCCGCTGATCCGCATGGAAGGCGCGATCGGGGACCTCGCCGCAGGCCGGCTGCGCCACGACCTGCATACCACCGGCAGCGACGAGATCGCACGCGCAGCGCGGGCGCTGGACCAGTCCTTCGAGAAGCTGCGCGACGTGGTCGGGGAGCTGAAGGCCGGCGCGCAGGACCTGGGCAGCGAATCGAACAACCTGAGCGACATGGCCAGCCAGTTCTCGCGCTCGGCGGGCGAGATCCAGGAAGGCATGGCCACGATGAACGGTACCGCGACCCAGGTGTCGGGATCCGCGGTCGCGATGTCCGACCGCATCGGCAGCCTGTCGACGGAAGCCGATGCACTGGCGGGCGCGATCTCGAGCTCGACCGACAACCTGGCGGCGACCGCGCAGCAGCTCACCCGGTTCGAGTCCAACCTGAGCGGGACCGTGGCGCGGACCCGGGATTTCGCGACCAAGGCACGCGACATCGGGCGCATCACCTCGAGCATCGGCGACATCGCCGCACAGACCAACCTGCTTGCGTTGAACGCCGCGATCGAAGCCGCCCGCGCGGGCGAGCAGGGTCGCGGGTTCGCCGTGGTGGCCGACGAGGTGCGCAAGCTCGCCGAGCGCACGGCGGCTGCCGCATCCGAGGTGAGCGCGCTGGCGGTGACGATCTCGCAATCGGCCGACGACACGCTCGGCTTCCTGGACAGCTCCAGTAGCGAGGCGCGCGACAACGTCGGACGGATCACCGCGCTTGTCGACCAGTCGCGCGCGTCCTGCGAGAAGGTGCGCGAGATGAGCGAAGCGCTGCGCGAATCCGACCAGCTCGCGCGCGCCCAGGCGGGCGCCGTCGAGGAGATCACCGGCGTGATCGGCGGCCTTGCCCGACGCACCGATTCCATCAGCGAATCGGCGTCCGGCCTCGTGCTGGTCGCCAACAGCCTGGACGGCGTGTCGCGCAAGCTGCGCCACTCCGCGGACCACTTCACCCTCGTTGCATGACCCGAAGATCCCGCCCCCGCACAACCCCGGACAAGGAGATGCCGTGAAAGCCCCCGCATTGATGTGCTGCCTGCTGCTGATCTCGACCGGAGCCGCCGCACGCGACTTCATGGTCGACCAGAAGGACAAGCAGTTCAGCGTGAAAGCCCTGAAGATCAAGGTCGGCGATACGGTCGAGTTCCGCAATTCGGATACCGTCGCGCACAACGTGTTCTCGCTTTCCGATGCACGGTCGTTCGACCTCGGTTCCTATCCCCAAGGCCAGTCGAAACGCGTGACGTTCGACAAGCCCGGAAAGGTGGAAGTCGAGTGTTCCATCCACCCGACGATGCAGATGCTGATCGAGGTGGAAAAATGAAACCGGCTGCGGCCGTCGCGGCATTCGCCCTCGCGGTGCACGCGTCGCTGGCGGGCGCACAGGGCGCGGCTGCGCCGCCGAAGCGGATGGATGCCGGGGCCGCAGTCAAGACCTGCGCCGGGACGGTGACCGACGAGTGCGTCGTGCGCCACTTCAAGGACACCCTCGAGGCCTCGGTGATCCGCGGCCGGCTGGTCTACCAGAACTACTGCACGCTCTGCCACGGCAAGGAAGGCAAGGGTGACGGCCGTGCCGCGCGCCTGCACACCCCGCCGCCGTTCAACCTCACGCTGTCGGCCGCGCCGCGCGAGTACACCGCCCAGGTGGTGCGCAGGGGCGGCGAGGCGATGAGCCGCGGCAAGGGCATGCCGCCGTGGGGTGACCAGCTCACCGACGAACAGGTCAACGACATCCTCAACTATCTCTTCTCGATCCGCCTGCACAAGCCCGCCGGGCAGGGATGACCGTGGCGGGCAGTCCTCGACCCGGCTGTCAGACCTGCCTGTCCGTGAACCTCCGCATCCGCATGGAGCCCGACCATGATGCCGTCCCAGAAATCCCTTCCTGCCCTGCCGGCGCTCTGCGCCCTGTTCCTCGCCATCGCGCCGCTGCTTCCGACCTCCGCGCCCGCGAACGCTGCTGCTGCGGAGAAGTATGTGTTCAGCGCGGGGCATCCCAGCCTGCGTGAGTTCGTGCTGCCGCCGCAGTCGCCGCATCCGGCGGACAACGCCCCGACCGCCGATCGCATCGCGCTCGGATCGCGGCTGTTCTTCGACCCCAGGTTGTCGGGCGACGGCAACATGTCGTGTGCCAGTTGCCACAATCCTGCGCTGGGCTGGTCCGATGGGCTGCCGACCGGGCGCGGCTCGAAGAGCATGGTGCTGGGACGTGCGTCTCCCACCGTGTTCAACGTCGGGTACAACTCGATCCAGATGTGGGACGGGCGCAAGCGGACCCTGGAAGACCAGGCCATGGGTCCGATGGAAGCCTCGGTCGAGATGAACATGGACACGAAACGGCTGTTCGCGTGGCTCAACGCGAGCGAAGGCTATCGTACGCTGTTCGCCAAGGCCTACCCGGGCGAGGCGATCGACGAGAGGACCCTGTCCAAGGCGCTCGCCGCCTACCAGCGCACCATCGTCAGCAACACTTCGCCGTTCGACCGCTGGCTGAAGGGCGATGCGCGCGCGATGGGAGAGCGGCAGGTCAACGGATTCCGCCTGTTCGCCGGCAAGGCGAACTGCGTGGCCTGCCATTCCGGGCCCAACTTCACCGACAACGGCTTCCACAACGTCGGGCTGGCCGCGTTCGGCAAGCCGGAACCCGACCTCGGACGCTACGCGCAGCGTCCGCTCGCGCTGATGAAGGGTGCGTTCAAGACGCCGACGGTGCGCGAAGCGGCACGCACCGCGCCCTACTTCCACGACGGTTCGGCACGCACCCTGATGGAAGTGATAGAGCACTACGTCACGGGTGGCGTGGTGCGTACCAACCTCTCGCCTTCGATGAAGGCGCTCGAGCTCAGCGCGACGGAGAAGGAAGACCTGGTGCTGTTCATGCAGGCGCTGAGTTCGCCGTTCATGCGGGTCGAGGTTCCTGAACTGCCGAGGGACTAGGTACCTTGTTCCTGCACCGCCGCCCGGAGGTCCGTGCATCGGCGCTTTCGCCGGTGTCCTTCGTCCAAGGGCGCCGGCGGCTGCTGGGGGCGTCCGCGCTGGGTGGTGGCGCGTTGCTCCTTCCCGGCATCGCGTCGATCGCGCACGCCGCGGTGCCGGCATCCCCCGGGACGGAAGGCGTCGCCGCCTGCGCGGTTGCGTTGCCGGAATCGGCACGCACCGTGGCGGGCGAGGCGCCGACCCCGCTGGCGGACATCGCCGGGTACAACAACTACTACGAGTTCTCCAGCGACAAGCGTGCGGTGCGCGTGCTGGCGCAGGCCCTGACCGTGTCGCCCTGGACGATCACCGTCGACGGGGAGGTCGAGCAACCTTTCACCGTCGACGTCGACGACCTGCAGCGACTGTTCGGCAGCGAGGAGCGCATCTACCGGCTGCGCTGCGTGGAGGGCTGGTCGCTGGTCGCGCCGTGGAGCGGGTTCGGGCTGTGCCGCCTTCTCGGGCGCGCGCGTCCGACCAGCCGCGCACGGTTCGTCGAGTTCACCAGCCTGCACCGGCCTTCGGAGATGATCGGCCAGCGCGTGGCGGGCGGGCTGCAGTGGCCGTACCGCGAGGCGCTGCGCATCGACGAGGCGATGCATCCGCTCACCTTCGCCGCCACCGGCCTGTACGGCGCGCCGCTGCCGAAGCAGAACGGGGCGCCGCTGCGCATCGTGGTGCCCTGGAAGTACGGCTTCAAGAGTCCGAAGGCGATCACCCGCATCCGGCTGGTGAACGAGCAGCCACGCACCAGCTGGGTCGCGGCCGCGCCGTCCGAATACGGCTTCTACGGCAACGTGAATCCCGACGTCGCGCACCCGCGGTGGAGCCAGGCGCGCGAGAACCGGATCGGTGAGCTGCGCAAGCGTCCGACGCTCTACCTGAACGGCCATGCCGCGCAGGTGGCGTCGCTGTATGCAGGCCTCGATCCCGCCACGCTGTTCTGACCGATGTTCGCCGCGTGGCTCGATGCGCATGGCCGCGCGCTCTGGTGGGTCGCCTGCGCCGGGTGCGCCGTGCCCGGGCTGTGGCTCGCGCTCTGCACGACGGGGCAGGCGCTGGGTCCGAACCCGCTGGAGGCGCTGCTGCACGTGACCGGCGAGGCCGCACGCACGCTGCTGCTGGTGGCCCTGTCGATCACGCCGCTGCGCGATGGCGCAGGCTGGCTGTCGCGCCGCGTGCGCAGCCGCTACGGCAAGCGCCTGTCCGACTGGAACTGGCTGGTGCGCATGCGCCGCATGTTCGGACTGTGGTGCTTCGCCTATGCCGTTGTCCACGGCGCGCTGTTCTTCGAGTTCGACCTCGGACGTGACCTGGCTGTGGCGGGCAGCGAGCTGGTCGCGAAACCTTACCTGATGGTCGGTACCCTTGCGCTGGTCGGCCTGCTTCCCCTGGCCGTGACCTCGACGCGGTCGATGATGGTCCTGCTCGGCCGCAACTGGGCCGTGCTGCACCGGATGGTGTATCCGGTGTCGATGCTGGTGCTCGCGCACGAATGGATGACGATGAAGGCCGGGGCATGGGATCCGCTGCCGGCCACGCTGCTGCTCGGCCTTCTGCTCGCGCATCGGCTGCTGGTGGCTGCCGGCCGCATCCGTGGTGCCGCCCATGACGGGCAGGAAGTAGCCCCGCGGGCCCCGGGGGACCGGAGCGGTCAGACCCTGAGGGCGTCCAGCACGCGGTAGTAGCCCGCGACCGCCTTCATGCCGGGGATGCGCAGGGCATGCAGCGGGATCGGCGCGAAGCTGCCGGCGGCCATCGGCCCGGCATCGATCGCCTGTCCGGTGGCCAGTGCCGCGGCGAGACGTCCGAGCAGGTGCGACAGCGCGACACCCCGCCCGCCGTAACCGAGTGCGTACGATACATGGGGGCCGAGCCGGCCGACATGCGGGAAATCGTCCATCGTGACGGCGACCTTTCCCGACCATCGATGGTCGACCGGCACGCCGGCGAGCGACGGGAAGGTCTCGACCAGGCGCCGTTCCAGCCCGGCGTAGACGCCGGGTGCTTCCTTGCCGGTGAGCGAGCCGCGGCCGCCGTAGAGCAGCCGGTTGCCCGGTGCGATGCGCCAGTAGTTCAGCAGGTGGCGGGTATCCGAGACCAGATGCGCTTCGGGCAGCAGCGCGGCCAGCACATGGTCGGGCAGCGGCGCGGTCGTGACCACCGAGGTCGACACCGGCACCACGCGCCGGTGCAGGTCGTTGCCCAGCCGGAACAGTCCGGTATAGGCATTGGTCGCGATCACCAGGTGGCGTGCACGCACGCTGGCGCGCGGGGTGGCGAGCACGACGCCCCGTGCATGCTCATGCACGGCAGTCACCGGCGTATGGGCGAGCATCGGCACGCCGCGGCCGGACAGTGCCGCAGCCATGCCGCGCACATGGTTCAGCGGATGGATGCCGGCGGCGCGCGGGTCGAGGTAGCCGGCGAGATAGTCGCCCGTGCCGGTGAGGCGTGCCGTCTGCGCGGCATCGAGCAGCCGCGGCGTGCGATCGCCGATCGAAGCCAGCCATTGCAGGTCGGCCTCGAGCATCGACACCGCCGCACGGCCGTTGGCGGCGGTGATGTGCCCCGGTCGGTGGAAGCCGCCGTCGGGCGCCAGGTCGATGGCGGCCTCTTCGAGGCCATCGATCGCGTCGAACAGCAGGCCGTGCAGTTGCCGTGCGAGGCCGTCGCCGAAGCGCCGGGCGAGCGCGGCCCACGGCGTCTTGTAGCGCGGCACCGCCATGCCGCCATTGCGGCCGCTCGCGCCCCAGCCGAAATCGTTCGCTTCCAGCACGGCCGCCGCGACGCCGGCCCGTGCGAGGTGGTGTGCAGCCGACAGGCCGGTGAAGCCGCCACCGACGATCGCCACGTCGACCTGCATGTCGACGGCGAGCGGCGCGTCCGGCAGCGCATTCGCGCTGCTGGACCAGACCGAGCGCGGCGTATCAGCCGGCACGTCCATACGCCTCAAGCGCGGCCTGTGCACTCACCTTGCCGTTTGCGATGTCCTCGGCGACGGTGCCACGCCGCTTCGGGTCGCCGTAGCCGCCTCCCCCCGGGGTCTCGACGATCACCCGGTCACCGCGATTGAGCACGGTCAACGCCTTCGACGGGATCACCTGCTCGCTGCCATCGATTCGCCGGATCACCGAACGCGCCGATGCGCCGGGCTGCCCGCCGGCGAGCCCGGGTGCGGCACTGTAGTGGCGTTCGCCGCGATGGGTGAAGGTGACGCCATCGGCCAGGATCTCGTATTCGCGCACCACGCCCAGCCCGCCCCGGAACTCGCCGGCCCCGCCCGAGTCGCGCCGCAGCGCCACCCGATGCAGCCGGATCGGTGCTTCCATCTCCATTGCCTCGGCCGGCAGGTTCATGCAGTTGCTGGCATCGGTGTCGACCACGTCCACGCCGTCCAGTCCGTTCGCGGCACCGCTGCCCCCGGCGATCAGTTCGCCGACGATGTAGCGCCGTCCGTCGGCATGGTTGCCGCCGAAGGCGACCACCAGCAGCGTGCCGGCGGCCGGCGCACCGACGCGGTCAGGCAGCACTTCGGCCAGCGCACTGACCATCGAGGTCGCGATGCGCTTGATGGTCGAGGTGCGCGCATTGACCGGTGCCGGCTCGATCGGGTTGGCGAGCGACCCCTTCGGCAGGTTGAGCGTGACCGGACGGAAGCAGCCGCCGTTGGTCGGGATGGTCGGATCGGTGAGCACGCGCACCGCATAGTACGCAGCGGCCTGCGAGCCCGAAGGAACGCAGTTCATCGGCCCCCGCACCTGCGGGCTGGTGCCGGCGAGGTCGAAGTGGATGGTGCCGTCCTTCACCGTCACCGCGACCTCGACCCGGATCCGGCGGTCGAGCGCGATGCCATCGTTGTCCATCTCGTCGACATAGCGGTAGGTGCCCTCGGGTATCCGGCGCAACGCCTCGCGCGTCATGATCTCGGAGCGGTCGAGCAGTTCGTCGAAGATCGCCATCAGCAGGTCCGG
>LNFM01007919.1_pt1 | contig 16320 bp, 14 predicted proteins | sample 596031 | NCBI WGS metagenome assembly LNFM01 (sample SAMN04254537, study PRJNA301005) | activated carbon metagenome | isolation source: dual media filters at the Ann Arbor, Michigan drinking water treatment plant | place: USA: Ann Arbor
ACTGCGGCATCCGCATGGTCACGGTGCATGGCCGCACCCGGCAGATGTTCTACAACGGCACCGCCGACTGGGCCTTCGTGGCGCAGGTGAAGGCCGCGGTCAGCCTTCCCGTCATCGTCAATGGCGATATCCTGACCCCGCAGGATGCCGCGGAGGCCTTGCGGCAATCCGGGGCGGATGGGGTGATGATCGGACGCGGCTGCTATGGCCGGCCCTGGCTGCCGAAGCAGGTGGCGGATTACCTGGCCACCGGCATCCTGGCGCCGGACCCGGATTTGATCACCCAGTACCGCACCCTGCTTTCGCATTACCACGCCATGCTGGACCATCATGGCCGCGACCCCGGCATGCGCCTGGCACGCAAACATATTTCCTGGTATTCCAAGGGTCTGCACGGTTCGGCTGAGTTTCGGGCGGAGGTCAACCGCACCGATTCGGTGGACTCCGTGCTGGCGCTGATCGATCGGTTCTACCTGCCGCTGATCGAACGCGGCGCCGAGGAGCGGCTGGCCGCATGAGGGCCACCGCCTTGACGCGCGCGGCCCGCGCGCTCCGCCTGCCGATCCCGGCGCCCTTGGCCGCGCTGCCGGATTCCGTGGCCGTGCTCGGCGCCTTGCCGATCGCCGCCGTGGTGCTGGATGCGGAGGACCGTTTCCGCTTCGCCAATCCGGCGGCGGAGTTGTTCTTCCAGCATTCCGCGGCATCCCTGCAGTTGCAATCGCTGCGCGACCTGCTGCCGGGGGACCACCGGCTATTCGCCATGCTGGCGCAGGTGCGGGCGCATGATGCGCCGGTTTCCGACCATGATCTGGCGCTGGAAAGCCCGCGGCTGCGGCGGCTCGGCGTGGCCGCGCATGGTGCGCCGCTGCCCGAGTTGCCGGGCGGGGTGGTGCTGACGTTGCAGGATGGCTCGACGGCCCAGATGCTGGACCGCCAGCTCAATTTCCGCGGCGCCGCCCGCAGCGCCTCCGCCATGGCCGAAATGCTGGCGCATGAGGTGAAGAACCCGCTCTCGGGCATCCGGGGCGCCGCGCAGCTTCTGGAGCAGGGCGCCAGCGAGGGCGACCGGGAACTGTGCCAGCTGATCCAGGACGAGGTGGACCGCATCCGCAACCTGGTGGAGCGGATGGACATGTTCTCCGACCGCCCGGTGGACCAGGCGGAGGTCAACATCCATGAGGTGCTGGACCATGTCCGCCGCATCGCGCTGTCCGGCTTCGCCGCGCATCTGAAGATCCACCAGGATTACGACCCGTCCCTGCCGCCGGTCTGGGGCAATCGGGATCTGCTGGTCCAGATCCTGCTGAATTTGGTGAAGAACGCCGCGGAAGCGGTTGATTCGCGTGATGGCGAGATCTGGCTTGGCACTGGCTACCACCACGGCGTCCGCATTGCCGTGCCGGGCAGCCAGGAACGGGTGGACCTGCCGCTTCAGGTGGTGGTGCGGGACAATGGCCCGGGGATTCCGGACAGCGTCCGCGCCACCCTGTTCGAGCCCTTCGTCACCACCAAGCGGGGCGGGCAGGGGCTTGGCCTCGCCCTCGTCGCCAAGCTGGTGGCCGACCAGGGGGCGCTGATCGAGTGCGACAGCCGCCCCGGGCGCACATCCTTTCGCCTGTCCCTGCCCGTTCCCCCGCCCAACCCTCGCCGATCCGGAGTTGCCGCATGAGTGACGCTGCCGCGGTCTCCGCCACCACCCGGACCATCCTGATCGCGGATGACGACCGGGCGATTAGAACTGTTCTATCCCAGGCACTTGGACGATCCGGCTACCATGTGCGCGCAACATCCTCCGCCGCCACGCTGTGGCGCTGGGTGGAGGATGGGGAGGGGGATCTGGTGATCACCGATGTGATCATGCCGGATGAGAACGGGCTGGACCTGGTGCCGCGCATCCGCCGGGTGCGGCCCGATCTACGCGTGGTGGTGATGTCCGCGCAATCCACCTTCTCGACCGCGCTGAAGGCCACCCAACGTGGTGCCTTCGACTATCTGCCCAAGCCTTTCGATTTGAAGGAATTGCTGGCGGTCGTGGGCCGCGCCCTGGCGGCGCCGAGCCAGCCCGCCGCGGCCGAGGCCGAGGAGCCGGAGGAGCGCCTGCCGCTGGTTGGCCGGTCCGCCGCCATGCAGGAAATCTACCGCACGGTCGCCCGCCTCACCACCACCGACCTGACCGTGATGATCACGGGCGAATCCGGCACGGGCAAGGAGTTGGTGGCCCGCGCGCTGCATGATTACGGCCGCCGCCGCAGCGGCCCCTTCGTCGCCATCAACATGGCCGCGATCCCGCGCGAGCTGATCGAATCCGAGCTGTTCGGCCATGAGCGCGGCGCCTTCACCGGCGCGCTCAACCGTGGCGTCGGCCGCTTCGAACAGGCCGCGGGCGGCACGCTGTTCCTGGACGAGATCGGCGACATGCCGGCCGAGGCGCAGACCCGCCTGCTGCGCGTGTTGCAGGAAGGCGAGTTCACCACCGTCGGCGGCCGCCAGCCGATCAAGGCCAATGTCCGCATCGTCGCCGCAACGCATCGCGACCTGCGGCAATCCATCCGCAGCGGCATGTTCCGCGAGGATCTGTTCTACCGCCTGAACGTGGTGCCGATCCGCCTGCCGCCGCTGCGCGAAAGGCTGGAGGATATTCCCCTTCTCGCCCGCCACTTCCTGGAACGCGCTCGCGCCGCCGGCCTGCCGCAAAAGCAGCTCGACCAGGGGGCGATGGATCGCCTCAAGCAGCATGCCTGGCCGGGCAATGCGCGGGAGCTGGAGAACCTGATGCGCCGCATGGCGGCGCTGTATCCGCAGGAAATCATCGGCGCGGATGCCGTGGGCGCCGAGCTGGCGGAGGCCGCCGCGCCGCCCGAGGAAGGCCCGCGCGCGCCCGAAACCCTGGAACAGGCGGTGGAGCGGCATCTGGCCGGCTTCATGTCCGCCCATAAGGACGGCATGCCGATCCGGGACCTGTATGACCGGGTGCTGGCGGAGGTGGAACGGCCGCTGCTGCGCCTGGCGCTGTCCGCCACGCGCGGCAACCAGATCAAGGCCGCCGCCATGCTCGGGCTGAACCGCAACACGCTGCGCAAGAAGCTGCGGGAGCTGGATCTGCCGGTAGTACGGGGCCTGCCCTGACCTTTTGCCGCGCATCGCGCTATAGTCGCCCCTTCCTGATCGATCGGGCGTGATGGCAGTGGGCTGGCGGCGTATCGGCGACATCTTCTTCGGCCGGGCCACGACGCTGGGCCTGGCGATGACGGCCGTGCTGCTCGGCATCGCCACCTTCGTGCTGCTGGCCGGGGGCAGCCCCTTCGGGCCGACCAGCCCGGGGCAGATCGTCGCCGTGGTGCTGTGCAATGCCGGCGTGCTGCTGCTGCTGGCGGCCTCGCTGGCCTCCCGCCTCGTGCGGGTCTGGGCCGAGCGGCGGCGGGGCAGCGCGGGGGCGCGGCTGCATGTGCGGCTGGTGATGCTGTTCGGCGGGGTCGCCGTGGTGCCGGCGCTGATCGTCGCCGCCTTCGCCGCGGTGTTCTTCAACCTCGGCATCCAGGCCTGGTTCAGCGACCGGGTGCGGTCCACGCTGGAGGCCTCCCTCGTCGCCTCCCGCGCCTGGATGGACCAGCACCGGGACGAGATCCGCGTCGATGCCCTGGCCATGGCCGCCGACCTCAACCGCGCCGCCCAGGTCTTCCTGCCGGACAACATGCCGGCCTTCGAGCGGCTGCTGGCGACGCAGACCTCGATCCGCGGGCTGACGGAGGCGGTGGTCTTCGAACCGACGCTCGGCCGGGTGATGGCCGCCGCCGGCTTCACCCCCGGTGCCATGATCGAACCGCCACCGGGCTGGGCGCTGGAACAGGTGCGGCAGGGGGAGGTGGCGGTGGTGCCGGGCGAATCGGCGGCCCGCGTGCGCGCGGTCACCAGCCTGGATATCCCGCCTGGCCTGCTGCTGCTGATCGGCCGGCCGCTGGATGCCAGCGTGCTGGACCACATGCGCACCACGGAGCTGGCGTTTCAGGAATATGACCAGCTGGACCGCAATCGCGGCAGCCTGCAGATCACCTTTGCGCTGATCTTCGCCTGCGCCGCGCTGCTGGTGCTGCTGGCCGCCGTGCTGGTCGGGCTGGTCTTCGCCAACCAGATGGCCCGCCCGATTTCCCGCCTGATCACCGCCGCCGAACGGGTTCGCGCCGGGGATTTGGCGACGCGGGTGGAGGAAGGCACGCAGGATGACGAACTCGCCAGCCTGTCCCGCGCCTTCAACCGCATGACCAGCCAGCTTTCCGCCCAGCGCGGGGAATTGATGGAGGCCTACCGGCAGATCGACGAACGCCGGCGCTTCACCGAAACCGTGCTGTCGGGCGTCTCCGCCGGGGTGGTCGGGCTGGATGCGGAAGGGCGGATCAACCTGCCCAACCGCACCGCCAGCGAATTGCTGGGCGTGGATCTGGATGCCGCCATCGGCCTGCCGCTGGCCGGCGTTGCCCCCGAGTTTTCCGCACTTGTGGCCGAGGCGCGGGGCCAGCCGGACCGGATCCGCACCGCCGAAATCCCGATCGGCCCGCCCGCCAGCCGCCGCATGCTGATCGCCCGCATCGGCAGCGAGGGCCAGCCCGGCCGCGTCGCCGGCTTCGTGCTGACCTTCGATGACATCACCGAATTGCAATCGGCCCAGCGCAAGGCCGCCTGGTCCGATGTCGCGCGGCGCATCGCGCATGAGATCAAGAACCCGCTGACCCCCATCATGCTCTCGGCCGAACGGCTGAAGCGCAAATATCTCAAGGAGATCGCCAGCGATCCCGATACCTTCCGCATGCTGACCGACACCATCGTGCGCCAGGTCGGCGATATCGGCCGCATGGTCGATGAGTTCTCCGCCTTTGCCCGGATGCCGCAGCCGGTGATCCGGCCGGAACGGCTGGACCAGGTGGTGCGGGAGGCGCTGGTGCTGCAACAGGGCGCGCACCCCGAGATCCGCTACGAAACCGCCATTCCGCCGGGCCTGCCGCATCTGCCGCTGGATCGCCGGCTGATCGGCCAGGCGCTGACCAACCTGTTGCAGAACGCCGCCGATGCGGTCGGCGCGATCCCGCGGGAGGAAGGCGAGAAGGGCCATATCGGCCTCCGGGTCGAAGCCGTGCCGGAAGGCTTCGCCGTGGTGGTCGAGGATGACGGCATCGGCCTGCCGGATGGCGAGGAACGGGCGCGGCTGACCGAGCCCTATGTCACCCACAAGGCCAAGGGCACCGGCCTCGGCCTTGCCATCGTCAAGAAGATCATGGAGGACCATGGCGGGCGGCTGGACCTGTTGGACCGGCCCGACGGGCGCGGCGCGCGCGCCCTGCTGATTCTTCCGCTGGTGGCGCCGAGGGATGGCAGGGACTCGGGCCCGCATCAGATAAGACCGATTGAGGAGACGCCAGTGATGGGCGTTGCAGGGCGCGGCGATGGGGCAGGCTGACCATGGCGCATGAAATCCTGATCGTGGACGATGAGCCGGATATCCGCGCCCTGATCGAGGGCATCCTGTCGGATGAAGGCTACGAGACCCGGCAGGCGGCGAATTCGGACCAGGCGATCGCGGCCTTCAAGGCGCGGCGTCCTTCCCTGGTCGTGCTCGACATCTGGCTGCAGAACTCGCGCCTGGACGGCCTCGGCATCCTGGCCGCCCTGCATGGGGAGGAACCGCGGGTTCCCTGCGTCATGATCTCCGGCCACGGCACCATCGAGACGGCGGTGCAGGCGATCCAGAACGGCGCCTACGACTTCATCGAGAAGCCATTCAAATCCGACCGGCTGCTGCTGGTGATCGCCCGCGCGCTCGAAGCCTCCCGCCTCCAGCGGGAGAACAGCGAATTGCGGCTGCGGGCCGGGGCGGAGGCGGAGCTGGTGGGCGTCTCCGCGCCCGTCACCCAACTGCGCCAGGCGATCGACCGCGTGGCGCCAACCGGGTCCCGCGTGCTGATCAGCGGCCCGGCAGGGGCGGGCAAGGAGGTGACGGCGCGGATGCTGCACGCCCGGTCCCGCCGCGCCGATGGGCCTTTCGTCGCGCTGAACTGCGCCACCCTGGCGCCCGCGCGATTCGAGGAGGAGCTGTTCGGCGTCGAGGCGGGCCTCGACCCCTCCGCCCAGCCGCGACGCGCGGGCGTGCTGGAGCGCGCCCATGGCGGGACGCTGCTCCTGGATGAGGTGGCGGACATGCCGCTGGAGACCCAGGGCAAGATCGTCCGCGCCTTGCAGGAACAGGGTTTCGTCCGGATCGGCGGGGCGCAGCGGGTGACCGTCGATGTGCGCGTCATCGCCACCACCAACCGGGATTTGCAGGCGGAGATCGCCGGCGGCCGGTTCCGGGAGGATCTATACTACCGCCTGGCCGTGGTGCCGCTGAAGATCCCGCCGCTGCGGGAGAGGCGGGAGGATATTCCCGCACTCGCCCGGCATTTCATGGCCCGCTCCGGCGAGACCTCCGGCATGCCGCCGCGCGAATTGTCCGAGGATTCGCTGGCGGCGATGCAGGCCTATGAATGGCCGGGCAATGTGCGCGAATTGCGCAACCTGATCGACTGGCTGCTGATCATGGCGCCGGGGGAGGCGAGGGAGCCGATCCGCCCGGACATGCTGCCGCCGCAGGTCGGTGCCTCCGCGCCGGCGGTGCTGAAGCTGGACCGCAGCTCGGAAATCATGACGCTGCCGCTGCGCGAGGCGCGCGAGCTGTTCGAGCGCCAGTACCTGGAGGCGCAGCTGCTGCGCTTCGGGGGCAATATCAGCCGGACCGCCGCCTTCGTCGGAATGGAACGCAGCGCGTTGCATCGCAAGCTGAAGTTCCTCAATGTGCATGCGGATGACCGTGCGCCGGCCACCGCGGCGGGGGGCTAACCCACTCCCAAAACTTCGCGCAACCTGCAGCCTGGGCCACTACGCCCAGGCTGAGCGCCCGAACGGGCGCCGCGGCTTATGCCGCGAAAGCCGAGCGGCCGAAGGCCGCGCCCGGCGTTTGAGGGAAAGTGAATCATGTCCAAGATCGCCTATGTGAATGGTCGCTACCTGCCGCAGTCGGAGGCCTCGGTGAATATCGAGGATCGCGGCTACCAGTTCGGTGACGGCATCTACGAGGTCGTGCATCTGCATGACGGCCGCTACGTGGATGAGGGCCTGCACCTGGCGCGGCTGGAGCGCTCGCTGGGCGAGATCAAGCTTGCCATGCCGATGTCCCGTGCCGCGCTGTCCATGGTGCTGCGGGAAGTGGCGCAGCGGAACCGGGTGCGGGAGGGCTTGCTCTACATGCAGGTGACGCGCGGCGTGTCCCGCCGCGACCATGCCTTCCCGACCAAGCCGGTGCCGCCGGCCCTGGTCGTCACCATCCGCCGCGTGCCCGCCTATCCCACCGATGTGGACAAGTGGCAGGCCGCCTGCATCACCCTGCCGGATCTGCGCTGGGCGCGGCGGGACATCAAATCCGTCAACCTGCTGCCGAACTGCCTGGCCCGGCAGACGGCGCGGGAACAGGGCGCCATCGAGGCGATTTTGTACGATGAGGCCACCGGCATGGTCACCGAGGGGGCGGCGACCACCTTCTGGATCGTCGACGAGAACGGCGCCATCCGCACCCGATTCCTGGACCATGTGATCCTGCCAGGCTGCACCCGCGCCGCCCTGATGGCGGAGCTTCGGACGCTGGGCATGCCCTATGACGAGCGCGAATTCTCGCTGGAGGAGATGCGGCGAGCTCGTGAAGCCTTCATCACCTCCGCCACCTCCTTCGTGAAGCCGATCACCAAGATCGACGGCCAGCCGGTGGGGGATGGCAAGGTGGGGCCGGTGGTGCGGCGGCTGTTCGACATCTTCGCCCGCCATGTGAAGGGCGATGTGAAGAACGCAGCATGACGGCGCCCGCCTGCATCCTGTGGGATTGGGACAACACGCTGGTGGATGGCTGGGCCGCCATCCAGCACGGGCTGAACGTCACCTTCGCCGAATTCGACATGCCGGAATGGGACCGCGTGACGGTGCTGGCCAATGTGCGCGGGTCCCTGCGCGATACCTTCCCCGGCATGTTCGGCGCGGAGTGGGAGCGGGCGCGGGACATCTTCTACGGCGCCGTGCGGTCCTGTCACCTGGATGTGTTGAACGCCATGCCGGGGGCGGAAATGGCCATCGCGGCCGCCGCCGCGCTCGGGCCGCAGGGCGTCGTCTCCAACAAGCAGGGGCCGCTGCTGCGGGCGGAGGCGGCGCATCTCGGCTGGGCGCCGCATTTCACCACGCTGGTCGGCGCCGGTGACGCCAGCGCGGACAAGCCCAGCGCTGCGCCGATCCTGATGGCGCTGGCCGCCTGTGGCGTGAAGCCGGGGCCGGCGGTCTGGTACATCGGCGATACGGTGCTGGACATGGATGCGGCCCGCGCGGCCGGCTGCACCGCGGTGTTGCTGGGCCGGGCGCTGCATGATGGCGGCGTGGCGGCGGCGCGGCCGGATCTGGTTTTCGATGACGGCCATGCGCTCGCGGCAGGGTTGCAGCACCTTGCCAGGGCAGGGGTTGCCGAGTGATGTTGCGGGCATCCGGCTGGTGGTTTGCCCCACCGGCCGGATGGCGTCGCCTGGTGGCTGATGGTGGTCGAATGCCACCTGTCGCCCGGCGCGCCGCCTGCATCCGGCCGATCAACGGCCAAGAAGAAGAAGGATCCCCGCCCCATGGCCGCCGAAAAATCCCAGAACGTGCAGGACGTGTTCCTCAACCACGTTCGAAAATCCAAGACTCCGGTGACGATCTTCCTGGTGAACGGCGTGAAGCTGCAGGGCATCATCACCTGGTTCGACAATTTCTCCGTCCTGCTGCGACGGGATGGGCACACACAGCTTGTGTACAAGCACGCCATCAGCACCGTGATGCCCGGCGCGCCCATCATGCTGTTCGATGCGACCGCGGCGGGCGCGGGTGCGGCAGCGCCGGCGCAATCGGCCGAAGGCGCGGCTGGCGCCGTGCGTGAGAGCCGGCTGACCCTGGGGCGAGAGGTGACACCTGTCGGATCGCGCGATTAAGTCCGGAGAAGCCGGGCTGCAGGAGAGCCGCATCGGCCCCGTGAAGGCTGCGGTGATCCTGCCTTTCGACCGCTACCTGCGCGGCACTGCCGCGCATGGTGAATCCAGCGCCAATCGCGCGGCGGAAGCCAAGTTGGCGGAGGCGGTGGGTCTCACCGCCTCCATCGGCCTGACCATCGTGCATTCGGCCATCTTCCCGCTGCGCGCCACCCGCCCCTCGACCCTGCTGGGCGAGGGCCAGGTGGAGATGGTGCATGAGGAATGTGACCGCCACGGCGTGACGGTCGTGGTGGTGGATGCCGCGCTGTCACCCGTGCAGCAGCGCAATCTGGAACGCGCCTGGGGCGCCAAGGTGATCGACCGCACCGGGTTGATCCTGGAGATATTCGGGGAGCGGGCGCGCACCAAGGAAGGCGCCTTGCAGGTGGAACTGGCGCATCTGTCCTACCAGCGCACCCGGCTGGTGCGGTCCTGGACCCACCTCGAACGCCAGCGCGGCGGCTTCGGCTTCCTCGGCGGCCCTGGCGAATCGCAGATCGAGATCGACCGGCGGCTGATCGATGAACGCATCGTCCGGCTGAAGAAGGAGCTGGAGCAGGTGCGCCGCACCCGCGGCCTGCACCGTTCCGCCCGCGCCCGCGTGCCCTATCCGGTCGTGGCGCTGGTTGGCTACACCAATGCGGGCAAGTCCACGCTGTTCAACGCGCTGACCGGCGCTGGCGTGTTTGCCCAGGACCAGTTGTTCGCCACGCTGGATCCCACCATGCGGGCCATCAAGCTGCCCTCCGGCCGCACCGTCATCCTGTCCGATACGGTGGGCTTCATCTCCGACCTGCCGACCCAGCTGGTGGAAGCCTTCCGCGCGACGCTGGAGGAAGTGGCGGCCGCCGACATCATCCTGCATGTCCGCGACGCCGCGCATCCGGACAGCGCCGCGCAGCGCGCCGATGTGCTGGGCGTGCTGGCGGAGCTGGCGGAGGGCGATGATGCGACGATGGATGAGGGCTGGCCCCGCCGCGTGATCGAGGTGCTGAACAAGGCCGATTTGATGGGCGGGGTGGATTCCGTGCCGGAAATCCCCGGCGCCATCGCCGTCTCCGCGCTGACCGGCGACGGGCTCGATGCGCTGCGCGATGCGCTGGACAGCCGGATGACCGCCGGGATGGAAACCGCCGACTACCGCATCCCCCCGGCCGATGGCGCCAGCCTGGCCTGGCTGTATGCGCATGGCGAGGTGCTGGCGCGCGAGGATACGGACGACACGATCCGCATCTCCGTCCGCCTGACCCCGGCCGACCGGGCGCGTTTCGAACAGCGGGGACACTGAATGCGCTTCGATACCAAGGCGGCGCGCGACGTCGCCGCGCTGCTGCGCGCGGCCACCAAGGCGGAGATCCTGCCGCGCTTCCGGCGCCTGGCCGCGGGCGATGTCCGCACCAAATCCAGCCCGCTGGACCTGGTGACGGAGGCCGATGAGGCCGCGGAACGCATGATCGAGGCGGCGCTGCGCGCCCGCTTCCCCGGCTGCGTGGTGGTGGGGGAGGAGGCGACGGCAGCCGATGCCTCGCTGCTGTCCAGTCTGGCCGATGCGGATCTCGCCTTCGTGGTGGACCCCGTCGATGGCACGGCGAATTTCGCCGCCGGCATGCCGCTGTTCGGCTGCATGGCCGCCGCCTTCGTGAAGGGGGAGGTGGTCGCGGGCTGGATCCACGACCCGCTGGGCGATGACACCGCCGTGGCGCTGCGCGGGGAAGGGGCCTGGTTCGAGGATGCGGACGGCCACCGCTTCGCCGACCTGCGGGTGGCCGCGCCGGTGCCGATGGACCGGATGATCGGCGCCGTCTCCTGGGGCTTCCTGAAGGAACCGCAGCGCAGCCAGGTGGCCTCCCGCCTGCCGAAGCTGGCCGGCATCGTGAATTTCCGCTGCGCCGCGCATGAATACCGGCTGGCCGCCAGCGGCCATGCGCATCTGCTGTTCTACAACAAGCTGATGCCCTGGGACCACGCGCCCGGCTGGCTGCTGCACCGGGAGGCCGGCGGCTATTCCGCCCGCTTCGACGGCAGCGAGTACCGCGCTGCCGAGCATGTCACCGGCGGGCTGATCTGCGCGCCGGACCGCGCCTCCTGGCAGGAAGCGCGGGAGGCCTTGCTTGGCTGAAGAGGACGAGGACGGGGAGGACAGCCCGCCCGGCCTGCCCCCCGGCACCCCCTTCTACATGACCCCCGCGGGCCATGAGGCGCTGCGCGCCGAGTTGCGCAAACTCTGGGATGAGGAACGGCCGAAGGTGGTCGAGATCGTCTCCTGGGCGGCGGGCCTCGGCGACCGGTCGGAGAATGCGGACTACCAATACGGCAAGCGCCGGTTGCGCCAGATCGATGGCCGCGTGCGCTTCCTCCGCAAGCGGCTGGAACGGGTGCAGGTGGTGGACCCGGCGGCGCAGACCCGGCGGGACCAGGTGTTCTTCGGCGCCACCGTCACCTATGCCCGGGCATCGGACGATGCCGAGGTGACCATCACCATCGTCGGCGTGGATGAGGCCGACAGCGCCACGGGCCGCATTTCCTGGGTCGCGCCCATCGCGCGGGCGCTGCTCGGCGCGCGGGTTGGCGACACGCGCAAGCTTCGCACCCCGGCGGGGGCGGAGGAGATCGAGGTGGTGACGATCGTCTATCCCGGCGCCTGATGGCGTACATCCGGGGTCATGATTCGCCCTGGCCTCCAAGCAGGCCCATCTGGTGCCTCGAAAAGCCGAGGGAAAACGTCCCATGTCCAGCACCAGCGACCCGACCGACCCCCTGCCGCCAGGCCTTGAGACCGTCATCCTGCCGCGCAGCCACGATATCGGCGGCTTCGAGGTGCGTCGCGCCCTGCCGGCGAAGCAGCGCCAGATGGTCGGGCCCTTCATCTTCTTCGACCAGATCGGCCCGGGCGAGTTCCTGACTGGCGCGGGCGTGGATGTGCGCCCGCATCCGCATATCGGCCTGTCCACCGTAACCTATCTGTTCGAGGGGGAGATCCTGCACCGGGACAGCCTGGGCACGGAGCTGCCGATTGCGCCCGGCGACGTGAACTGGATGACGGCCGGGCAGGGGATCGTCCATTCCGAACGCACCGCCGCGGCACGCCGCGCCGCGCCGCATCGCCTGTCCGGGATCCAGTCCTGGGTCGCGCTGCCGAAATCGCATGAGGAGGCGGCGCCCGCCTTCGTCCACCATGGCCGCGCCAGCCTGCCGACCCTGGATGTGGAAGGGCTGAAGCTGCGGCTGGTGGCGGGGCAGGGCTGGGGCCTGGCCTCCCCGGTCGCGACGCCGAGCGAGCTGTTCTATGCGGATGCCGTGCTGGCCCCCGGCGCGCAGGTGCCGCTGCCGGACCAGCAGGAGGAACGCGGCGCCTATGTCTTCTCCGGCAGTGTCGAGGTGGCGGGCCAGGTCTTCGAGGCCGGTCGCATGCTGGTGTTCCGCGCCGGGGACCGCATGGCGCTGAAGGCCGGGCCGCTGGGGGCGCGGCTGCTGCTGCTGGGCGGTGCCAGCATGGATGGCCCGCGCTACCTGTTCTGGAATTTTGTGAGTTCCTCCCGCGAAAGGATTGAACAGGCCAAGGCGGATTGGGCACGGGACCGTTTTGGCACGCCGGTGCCGGGTGAGACCGAGTGGATTCCGCTGCCGGAGAAGAAAACGGTGCGGGCCGGGGAGGGGTCGTCGACCAGCTAAGGGTGCGGCGCGTAGTTCACCCTCCGTTCCAGAGGTCCAGGCCTGAGCCGGCAGCGAACGTATTGTAGTACTACTACACGCCTTTCTCCCCGGCCTTCACCGCCTGCCAGGCGGCCTCCATCGCCTCCAGCCCGGCATCCGCCGGCGCCAGGCCGCGTTTCGCCAGGCTGGCCTCCACCGCGCCAAAGCGGCGTTCGAACTTGGTCGTGGCGGCGGCCAGGCAGACTTCCGGGTCCAGCTCCAGCTTGCGGGCCAGGTTCACCATCACGAAGAACAGGTCGCCCAGCTCATCCGCCTGCCGCGCCTTGTCCATCGCCGGCAACTCCGCCCGCAGCTCGGCGGCTTCCTCCTCCAGCTTGTCCAGCACCTGGTTCGCATCCGGCCAATCGAAGCCGACCCGCGCGGCGCGGCGCGAGATCTTCAGCGCGCGGGTGAGGGCGGGCAGGCCCACCGGCACGCCGGCCAAGGCGCCGGTCTCGGCCCGGGCGGCGCGCTCGGCTTCCTTCTGCGCCTCCCACGCCGTGTTCTGCATGTCGGCGTCGCGCGCGGCGGCCTCGCCGAAGACATGCGGGTGGCGGCGGATCATCTTGGTGCAGATCGCCTCCGCCACCTCGGCGAAGCCGAAATGCCCGGCCTCGGCCGCCATCTGGGCGTGATAGACGACCTGCAGCAGCAGATCGCCCAGCTCATCCTGCAATTGCGGGAAATCAGGGCCGCGGGCGATGGCGTCCGCCACCTCATAGGCTTCCTCGATCGTATAGGGCGCGATGGAGGCGAAATCCTGCACCTGGTCCCACGGGCAGCCATCGGGCGCGCGCAGCCGCGCCATGATGGCGAGCAGGCGGGTCAGGGCGGCGGCGGGATCGGGATGCGACATGGTGGGCGACTCTCCGGGCGCAGGGCCGCCATCCTGGCGCAGGGCGCGCCATCCCCAAACCCTCCCGGATTTATCCCCACATCCGAATGCCGCATAATATATATTATGGAAAAATCGGAGGTGGGGATAAGCCTGGGAGGAGAATGTGGATTTCCATAATATTTCGGGTTGTTGGGGCGTGCGGGGTGGGTTTGCGCGGATTTGCGCGGGTGTGCTGGAACGGAGGGTGAATCAGGCGTCCGGGATGGTCAGGACCATGCCGTCATGCGCCGGCTCCACGCCGGGCGGCAGCGTCCGGCTCAGCTCGCCGAAATCCATGTCGATTCCCATATGCGTCAGCACCGTGCGCCGCGGCTTCAACCGCGCCACCCAGTCCAGCACCTGCGCCACATCGGCATGCACCGGATGCGGCGTGCGCTGGAAACAGCCGACCACCCAGGTGTCCAGCCCCTCCAGCCCCAACAGGCTTTCCTCCGGCATCGTCACCACATCGGTGGAGTAGCCGAAGCGGCCGATGCGGAAGCCCAGCGTCTCCATCACCCGGTGATCCTGGCGGAACACCTGGACCGGCATGCCGGCCATGGCCACCGTCTCCCCCGGTGCGATGGCGCGCGCCGTCAGTGCCGGGCGGTAGAAGCCCGGCGGCGTCGGTGCCCGGAAGGCATAGTCGAAGCGCTGGCCGAGCAAGGACAGCGTGCTGTAGCTGCCGAAGGCATCCAGCGCCGTGCCGACCAGGCGGTTGACGCTGCGCAGATCGTCCACGCCCAGCACATGGTCCGCATGGGCATGGGTGAAGGCCACCGCATCGATCGTTGCGATGCCGCAAGACAGGAACTGGTGCCGCAGATCCGGCCCGGCATCGATCAGCAGCCGCTTCCCTGCCGCATCCTGCACGATGGCGGAGGTCCGGCTGCGCCGGTTGCGTGGCTCCGCCGGGTCGCAGACGCCCCAGGCGCCCCGCCCATCCGCCCCGCCGATCTGCGGCACCCCGGCGGAGCCGCCGCAGCCCAGCAGCGTGACCTTCATGCCTCGGGCTGGCGCGCCGTGGCGCGACGGAACAGGCGGTGGAAATTGCCCGTCGTCAGCTCCGCCAGCGCGGCCAGGCCAAGCCCCCTCACCTCCGCGAGCCTCGCCGCGGTGTGCATTGTGTAGGCCGGCTCGCAGCGCTTGCCGCGCAGCGGCACGGGGGCCAGGTAGGGGCTGTCCGTCTCCACCAGCAGCCGGTCCGCCGGCACCTCCGCCGCCACGGCGCGGATGGCGTCCGATTTCGGGAAGGTGAGCATCCCGCTGAAGGACACATAGCCGCCCAGCCGCACCGCGGTCCGTGCGAGCTCGGCGCCGGAGGAAAAGCAGTGCAGCAGGAAGGGGAATTTCCCGCGCGCATCCTCATCCTCCAGGATCGCCGCCATATCCGCATCCGCATCGCGGGCATGGATCACCAGCGGCAGGCCGGATTGGCGGGCGGCGGCGATGTGTCGGCGAAAACCTTCCTGCTGCGCATCCCGCGGCGCCTTGTCGTAGAAATAGTCCAGCCCGCTTTCGCCGAGGCCCACCACCTTGGGGTGGTCGGCCTCCGCCAGCAGCGTCTCGACGCTCGGCACCTCGCCTTCGCCGGCATTGTGCGGATGGATGCCGACGGTGGCGAAGACGTTGTCGAAGCGGTCCGCAATCTCCCGCACCGTGGCCGCGCCGGGGCCGATGCGGGTGCCGATGGTGACCATGATGCCGACGCCGGCGGCCCTGGCACGGGCCACCACCTCCGCCTGCTCCGCCCCCTGGAAATGGTCCAGGTGGCAATGGCTGTCGACGATCAGCATGGTCAGGCGGCCGCCTCGATCTTGCGGAACAGCGGCTCCGGCGGCGGCAAGGCCAGGCCTGCGGGCAGCGGGGTGGCCAGGGCATCCAGCCCCCTCGCCGCCTCCGGCACGCCGAGCTGGTCCAGCAGCTTCGCCATGGTCCCGGGCATGAAGGGCTGCAGCACGGTGGCGAAGACGCGCAGCGCATCATGCAGGTGGCGCAGCACGGCCATGCCGCGGACCGGGTCGGTCTTCTTCAGCGCCCAGGGGGCGGCGACGGTGATGTAGCCATTGGCATCGCGCACCGCGGCCATGATGGCCTCCAGCGCCAGGTGGAATTCCTGGCGGTCCAGATGCGCGCCGACCACGCCGGGCAGCGCCGCCACCTGGGCGGCCAGCGCGGCATCGGCCTCGGTCGGCGCGGTCGCCTCCGGCAGCAGCGCCTCGGCATTGCGCTGGATCAGCGAGAGGGTCCGGTTCGCCAGATTGCCCAGCGCATTGGCCAGCTCGCCATTCAGCCGGTTGACCAGGGCGGTCTTCGAGAAATCGCCATCCTGGCCGAAGGGCACTTCGCGCAGCAGGAAGTAGCGCAGCGGGTCCAGGCCGAATTCCTCGACCAGCGCCACCGGATCGATGACGTTGCCGAGGCTCTTCGAGATCTTCTGGCCCTCATTGGTCCACCAGCCATGCGCGAAGACGCGCTGCGGTGCCGGCAGGCCCGCCGCCAGCAGGAAGGCCGGCCAGTAGATGGCGTGGAACCGCAGGATGTCCTTGCCGACGAAATGCACCTCCGCCGGCCACAGCTTCCAGTCCGGCGCCGCCTCATCCGGATAGCCGAGCGCCGTGATGTAGTTGGTCAGCGCGTCGATCCAGACATACATCACATGGCTGTCGTCGCCCGGCACCTTCACCC
>LNFM01007922.1_pt1 | contig 16318 bp, 17 predicted proteins | sample 596031 | NCBI WGS metagenome assembly LNFM01 (sample SAMN04254537, study PRJNA301005) | activated carbon metagenome | isolation source: dual media filters at the Ann Arbor, Michigan drinking water treatment plant | place: USA: Ann Arbor
ACATGCTCGACTGGCTGCCCTGGATCGAGCCGATGGCCGAACAGGACATGACCGAGCGGCACCTCGCCAGCCTGGTCGACGCCTCGCGCGTGAAATCGCCCTATTTCAGACTGCTGGCGCGCGATCCCGACGTGCTGGAGGCCCGCACCCGCACCGACAAGGACATCTTCTACAATCCCGAGGCCGGCCTCCCGCGGGCCGAGCGCGAACTGGCCGCCGCCGCCACCTCGCGGCTGAACGGCTGCATCTACTGCGCCTCGGTCCATGCGCGGTTCGCCGCCACCTATTCCAAGCGCGTCGACGACGTCCAGCGCCTGCTCGACGAAGGTGTCGGCGCCAGGCTCGACGAGCGCTGGGACGCCATCGTGGCCGCCTCGGTGGCGCTGACGGCGCTGCCGATCACCTTCGGGCCGCCGCATGTCGAGCGCCTGCGCAAGGTCGGTCTCGACGACGCGGCGATCGCCGACCTGATCGGCGCCGCCTCGTTCTTCAACTGGGCCAACCGGCTGATGCTGTCGCTGGGTGAGCCCGCGACCCAGGGCTGAGGGAAGCCGGTACAAATCTCGCGCAATCGCCTTTTTTGAACACCAAATCGCGTCGGATCGCATTGGATCGCGTCATTTCAAAAGACGCCCCAAAGAAACGCCTGTAAAACGCGCCTTTCAGGGACACCAGAAAGGACACGCATTGTTCGGCGTTGTCCGCAGTTGTTCACCGTGTTCGCGCGGCGTAGACCATCGGCGGCCGATTTTTCAGACACGAGTTGTCCAGAATGTGTCTGTCTAAAAATTCGCAAAGCACCGGCCCGCTTGAACGGAACGATTCTTTTCAACGCAGGCCCGAATCGCGGACCTGTCTGAAAATTCATCCGGGCGCGCTCGGTGCCTTCGAGGGCGCGGGTGATGGCGGCGTCGCGCAGGGCCTCGGTCGCCATCTCGACGGCGTTGCGCCAGCCCAGGGCGAACGCGGGATCGACCTTGCGCCTGAGGTAGAGACGGTGTTGCGGGCGATGCCGCTGCGCTGGGCGGCCAGGCTCACCGAGCCCCTCTCCTCGAGATGGCGCAGGAACGTGGCGAGCTTTTCGGGCGTGGGCGACGCGGCGGTGATGCGGCGGCGGCGGATGGGCTGGGACATTTCGGCTCCTCGGACATGAAAAAAGCCCGCCAAAGCGCCTGGAAACAGGACGCGGGCGGGCCGGATGAAGTTTCGGTGGCGGGAATGCACTTCCCACTACAATAGTTAATTTCCTAGCATAATCCTGTCAAACTTGCAAATTTGGAAATGCATAGCCGGATTGGCAGAATTGGGGGGCTCCCGAAAACAACAAAGCCGCCCTCACAGGCGGCTTTGTCGGCATTTTCTGACCCGTGTCAGGGGCAGCCAGGGCAGCAGGCGAGCGCCGGACCGACACTGACCAGAACGGTCATCAACGTGCAGAGAACGAGCTTCATTCGAAAATCCTCCGGGAGAGTTGAAGGCTGATGCACCCTGCGTAACGGGGTCCGCTCGCGCAAGCGCAAACCAATTTTGCGAACGATTCTCAGCGCTGAATTTGCAAATCGGCCGCGACCGATGCTGTCACTCAGGTTGAAACCCGGTGCGGGGCAAACAGGATGATGGCGGCACCGGCCAGGCAGACGATCGCGCCCAGAAGGTCCCAGCGATCGGGTTGCCGGCCCTCCGCCGCCCAGAGCCACACCAGCGACGCTGCGATGTAGACGCCGCCATAGGCGGCGTAGGCGCGGCCCGCCGCATCGCTCTCCACCAGGGTCAGCAGCCAGGCGAACAGGGCGAGAGACACCATGCCCGGCGCCAGCCACCAGACGGAGGCGCCGAGCCGCAGCCAGGCCCAGAATGCGAAGCACCCCGCAATCTCGGCCAGGGCGGCGCCGCCATAGACGATGATCGATTTCATTCCGCCGTCTCCCCATCGTCTCGCCGAAGCACAATATGGCCTTGCGTCACCGTATCAGTGCGAATGTCGATGGTGGCTGTCCGGCGTATGCGGGTGAGCGTGCCGGAGCGGCGTGTGCACATGCCAATGGCTATGCGCCTGGCCCGGATCGACAGGCCCGTCATGCGGATGGTCGTGATGCTCGTCGTGTGCATGACGGTGTTCGTGGGCAAATTCGAGGTGCTCGTGAAGATGCTCATGGCGTTCGCTGAGATGCAGCCAGACGCCGAAAGCCATCAAGGCGCCGGCTGAGACCAGCTGCAGGGTAACGGCCTCGCCGAACAGGGGGACCGACACCACCGCGCCCACGAAAGGCGCGATCGAGAAATAGGCGCCGGTTCGGGCCGTGCCAAGGTGACGAAGCGCGAGCACGAACAGCACGAGACTGACGCCATAGCCCAAGAACCCGGTCACGGCGCCGAGACTGACCGTGGCAAGGGGCGGCAGGGCGCCGCCCAACAGATAGCCAATGCCAAGGCTTACCGGCCCGGCCACGAGCCCTTTGATCATGGCGATCTGCACGGGATCGGAAAGCGAGACCTTGCGCGTGAGATTGTTGTCGAGCGCCCATGCAAGACAGGCGCCCACGATGGCCGCCGGGCCAATGAAATCGCCTGCCGTCGCCTCGGGCTGCCAATTCAGGGCGATGGCGCCTGCAACGATGCTCAGCATCCCGAGCGCGATGCGGCGATCGAAATTCTCCTTGAACACGAACCACGCCAGCAGAGCCGTCAGCACCCCCTCCAGGGTGAGGAGAAGCGACGCAGCCGAAGCGCTGACCCGCGCCAGACCCAGCAGAAGAAGACCCGGACCCAACACGCCGCCGCACATCACGGCGGCCGCGAGCCAGGGCAGCTCACGGCGGGTGAGCCGCGCCTCCGCCAACGAGCCGATCCCCCTCAGGGCGACGTGCACCCCGAACAACCCGACACCCGCCCCGCAATAGAGGATGCCGGCGAGCACCCAGGGGCTGGAGGTTTCGAGGAGAAGTTTCGCCACGGGCGCCGCCAGACCGAAAAGGATGGCCGAACCGATGGCGAGTAGGGCGGCGGAGTGGTTCATTCCATTCACCGGATGACGTCCTGGAACAACTCCATGGAGCCCGACGTCAGAGAAACTTGGTGAGCTGCCGGAATTCGTCGAGGGCAGCGCGCTCCGCCTTGCGTTGCGGGCCGATCGACGCCTCGAGGCAATGGTCGATGTGATCGTGGATCAACGTGGTCTTGGCGTTGCCAACGGCCTTCTCGACGGCGTGGAGCTGCTGCGCCAGCTCCAGGCACGGCCGGCCGGCCTCGATCATATCTATGATCGATCGCAGGTGCCCCTGCGCACGCTTCAGGCGCTTGACGATTTCCGGATGGGTTTCGTGCCTGTCGCTCATGACCTAGCCTCTTCCTCTAGACCTATCCTCCTGGAGAGGATATAGCAAGCCGGATGAAATCCCCCGCAACGCCGGCTGCCCGTCTCCTCGCACTCGCGGCCGTTCTGGCGCTTCTTCCGGCGCTTGCTGGTGAGGCTCTCGCCCATGCTGTCGCCGAAGGCGACAAGGGCTACATCCAGGAGATTTCCGGCGTCCATCTTCTGCCCTTCGTCTATCTCGGCGCCAAGCACATGGTGACGGGCTACGACCACATCCTGTTCCTGCTCGGCGTCGTCTTCTTCCTCTACCGGCTGAATCACGTCGCCCTCTATGTCAGCCTGTTCGCGCTCGGGCACTCGACCACCATGCTGCTCGGCGTCTATTTCAACGTCGGCATCAACAGCTATTTGATCGACGCCATTATCGGCCTCTCGGTGGTCTACAAGGCGCTCGACAATATGGGTGCCTACCAGAGGTGGTTCGGCTTCCAGCCGAACACCAAGGTCGCGACCCTCGTGTTCGGCTTCTTCCACGGCTTCGGCCTGTCGACCAAGATCATCGAATACGAAATCTCGCCCGACGGGTTGGTGCCGAACCTGCTCGCCTTCAACGTTGGCGTCGAGATCGGCCAGATCGTGGCGCTGACCGCCATCCTGATCGCCATGGGATTCTGGCGGCGCACGGCAGGCTTCTGGCGCCATGCCTACGCCGCAAACGTCGTCATCATGACTGCCGGTTTCGTGTTGATAGGCTACCAGCTCACCGGCTACTTCATCAGCCCTGCCTGAGGTCTTCCATGTTCAACGCCAAAATTCCTGCCCGTGCCGAGTTGCCCAGCACGGCACAGCTCGTGAAGTCGACCGTCATCGCAGCCGTTGCAGCCGTCGCAATCCTCGTGACGGTCGTGTTGCCCGCCGAGTATGCGATCGATCCGACTGGCATCGGCCGCGCGCTGCAGCTCACCGAAATGGGCACTATCAAGAAGCAGCTCGCCATCGAGGCCGAGGCTGACCGCCGGCGGCAGAGCGCTCCAGCCCAGCCCGACCGGCGATCGGGCCTGCCGACCCTTGTCGTGGGTCTGCTGGTGTCGCCAGCGGCTGCACATCCCAATCACGATTCGGACGACGAGGCTGCGCCTCAGGCGACGCCCTCCGGCGCCGTCGCGCAGACCGCTCCAGCCGCCAAGTCGGACGAGACCGAGATCACCCTGAAGCCGGGCGAAGGCGTGGAATACAAGCTGACGATGCAGAGCGGCGCCAAGGTCCAGTATTCCTGGAAGACCGATGGCGGCAAGGTGAACTACGACATGCACGGCACGTCCAAGACCGGCGGCAAGGAGACGAGCTACAAGAAAGGGAGCGGGATCGAATCGGATACGGGTGTCCTGACGGCCGGCAGCGACGGCGGCCACGGCTGGTTCTGGCGCAATCGAGGCTCTCGCGACGTCACGATCATGTTGCGGACCGAGGGCGCCTATTCGGAGATCCGCCGCGTCAACTAGGCAATCCGGCGCCCGTACATGGAGGATCATCACGAAAGGGCTGGGTCAGCATGCGGTCGAGCCGCTGCTCGCCGGGTGACCGAAATTGTTCGATGCCGATCGTCATGCCCTCGTGTCCGGCCGCCGGCTGAGCGCGATAGGTGCCGAACAGGCGATCCCACCACGGCATATTGAAGCCGAAGTTGCTGTTGGTTTCCTGCCGCACGATCGAATGGTGGACGCGGTGCATGTCGGGCGTGACGACGAGCCACCTCAGCACGCGATCAAGGCTCACAGCCAGGCGGATGTTGGCGTGATTGAACATCGAGGTCGCGTTGAGGAGGATTTCAAACGCCAGCACGGCCAGTGCCGGCGCACCCAACGCGGCGATGGCAGCCAGCTTGAGGACCATCGACGCTGCGATCTCGATCGTGTGGAAGCGGGCGCCCGTCGTGACGTCGAGGTCGAGATCGGCATGATGCATCCGATGCAACCGCCACAGCACCGGCACGGCATGGAACACGACGTGCTGCAGGTAGATCGCAAGATCGAGGACGAGGATGGCGAGGACCACGGCCAGCCAGTGCGGCAGGTCGATATTGTTCAGCAGGCCCCAGCCGCGTTGCTCGCCCAGAAGCGCAAAGGCAACGGCCGTGGTCGGCAGCAGGAGGCGCACCAGCGCGGTGTTCAGGGCCACGATGCCGAGGTTGGCCGGCCAGCGCGTCCAGCGCGACAACTGCCGTCGCCGCCGAGGCGCCATCACCTCCCAGGCGGCAACGACGATGAAGACACCGAGGAAGAAGGCCACGCGGATGACGGGTTCGTTCGACATCTCACGGCTCAGTCGGCGTGCGCCACGGCAACGGTCCGGCGTCGCCGGTAGCCCAGCCAGAGCAGTGCCAGCGCCGCCACAGCGAGCCACGGCAGCAGCAGCAGATTGAGCGTCTGCCAGCCGAACGCCTGCAGGAGCGCGGCGGCGCCGAGCGAGCAGGCGAGCCCCGTGGCGAAGATGCTCATGTCGTTCGTCGCCTGGGCACGGCCCTTCTCGGCGGCACCGTAGGTCGTCGTCAGCAGGGTGGTGCCGCCGATGTAGAGGAAGTTCCAACCGACGCCGAGCATGACGAGCGCGCCGGCAAACGATTCGAAGGCCGTCCCCGTCAGCGTCATGAGGACATGCCCGGCCAGCAGCGCGACGCCGGCCAGCATGACGCGCAGCACGCCGAAGCGGGCGATCAGCGAGCCGGTGAAGAAGGACGGCAGGAACATGCCCAGCACGTGAAGCTGGATGACCGTCGTCGCCGCGGCGAGGCCGTGATCGTGATGGAGCATCGCGATCGGCGTCGCCGTCATGGCGAGGATCATGACGCCGTATCCCGTCGCTGCGCCGAACAGCGCCACGAGATAGGCCGGTTGCGAAACGATCGCGCGCCATGGTCTGGCCGCTGCGGCCACGCCGGTCTCGGCCTTCGGCATCGGGATGCGCAAGCCGAGCAGCAGGCCGGCGGCAGCCAGCGAGACGATCGCGAGCAGAAGGAAGGAGCCGACGTATTCGGGAGTAAGCAACGGACCGCCGAGCCGGCCGAGCAGCGGACCAGCCAGCGCCGCCACGATGCCGCCGGCCAGCACGAGCGAAATCGCGCGCGAGCGGAAAGTCTCGTCGGCGACTTCGCTGGCAGCGAAGCGATAGAACTGAGCGAACGCCTGATAGGTACCGACGAGGAAGGTGCCCAAGGCGAGCAACGCCAGGGAGCCCAGCCACAGGCCGATGGCTGCGCAGGCGCCACCCGTCGCGCCCAACAGGGCGCCGGCGACGAAGCCGCGACGACGTCCGACCCGCGCCATCCAGAGCGATGCCGGGAACGTCGCGACCGCCGTGCCGAGGAACATCGCGGCAATCGGCGCGGTCGCGAGGTGCGGCGACGGCGCAATCAGGCCGCCGGCCAGGCCACCGACGGTCATCACCAGCACCGACGTCGTCTGGAACAGCGCCTGCGCCGTGGCCAGCAAGAGAACCTGTCGGTGCATCGAGCCGAGCCAGGGGTGTCCGGCCATGGGGAGTTTCCTCTTACTTTTCAGACACCTACTGGCTTGACGGGATTCATTCAATCAGTCAAGTTATTGATTGAATGATAAATCCGAAGACCGAGATTTTCGAACAGTTCGCCGAACTGGCCCGCGTGCTGGGCCAGGGCAACCGGCTGGAATTGCTGGAACACGCGGCGCAGGGCGAGCGCTCGGTCGAGCGTCTCGCCCAGCTCACCGGTCTTTCTCTCGCCAACGCCTCGCAGCACCTGCAGGTGCTGCGGCGCGCCGGCTTCGTGCGCTCGCGCCGCGACGGCAAGCGCATGCTCTATCGGTTGGGCGACGGGCCGGTGATCGAACTGCTGGGTGCGCTCCGGCGCTATGCCGAACACAGCCGCGCCGAAGTGCGCGGCATCGTGTCGAGCTACTTCGACAGGCTCGACTCGCTGGAGCCGGTATCGCGCGAGGCACTGCTGCAGCGGCTCGACGACGGCAGTGCGATGTTGCTCGACGTGCGGCCGGAAGACGAATTCGCGCTGGGCCATCTGCCGGGCGCACTCAACATCCCCTTCGCCGATCTCGAGCGGCGTCTCGCGGAACTACCCAAGGACACGCAGATTGTCGCCTACTGCCGCGGCCCCTACTGCGTGCTGTCGTTCGAGGCCGTCGCCGCGTTGCGCGCCAGAGGCTACGACATCAAGCGACTGGAAGACGGCTTTCCGGAATGGAAGGCGGCGGGTCTTCCGGTTGACGCCCTCCGGGTCGCGTAGCAGCGCGCCTTCTAGCCGAATTCGGGAATCGGCGAGATCCAGCCGGCCCTTCATGTCCTAGTGGCGACTGGAGGAAGCATGATGCGCAAGCCACTGATGATTGCCCGACAAGGCGGCCGACCAAGCGGATTCCTGGGCCGGATCGTGGCCCGGATCATGGCCAAGGAGACAGCCGCCGAGAACGACGTCGTGCTCGAACTCCTGACACTCAAGCCGGACGACCGCGTCCTGGAGATAGGGTGCGGCCACGGTGAAACTCTGGCCAAGGCCGCAAAGTTGATCCCCCGCGGCTCTTTCTCTGGGATCGATTTCTCCCAGGTGATGCACCGGCACGCCATGCATCGCCATCAAGGCCTGGTGCGCGAGGGTCGCCTCCAGTTTTTCCTGGGAAACAGCGAAAGGCTTCCTTTCGTCGACCCGTTCGACAAGGCCTATGCCGTCCACACGGTGTATTTCTGGACGCAACCGCTGGATCACTTGCGTGAGATCCGTCGAATCCTGAAGCCCGGCGGCCTGTTCGTGCTGGGGTTCCGGCCCGCCGAGGATGAGCGCTTCGCGGCGACCTATCCCAGCGAGGTCTATCGCATCCGGCCCGAAGCCGAGGTTGTCGACCTCGTGCGTCGCGCCGGCTTCGACGAGATCGAGATAGTCGCCCGAACAGTCGGCCGCAAGCGCATGAGTTTCGTGTCGGCAAAGCCTGCCGTGCTCACTTCGGGAGCGCGACCGGCGGTCCAGGCGGCCATGAGGACGGAAGGGCTCCTCTAGAAGGCGGATCACCTCAGCGCCTCGGCGATCACGCTCGCCTTGCGCCACACCTGCTTCTGACAGATGAACAGCACGCAGCCCTCGACCAGCAGCACGTCCGGGCCGTTGCGGCGCACCGTGGCACGATAGGTCTGGCCATCCTCCGGATTGTAGATGCGGCCTGCCCAACCGCCTCCCGGCGCCGGTGCCAGGCCGGAGAGGATCGAAAGGCCGAGGAGCGGCCGGGTGCGCAGGCTGGTGTCGGGGTTTTGTGTGTCGAGACGCGGCCGGCCCTTCTCGTCGACCGCGTCCCATAGCCAGCGAACCGCGCCGCAGAGCGTCGATGTTCCGGCGCAGGGCGCCAGATCGACGATGGCAGCAACGCCCGGCGTCGCCCAGCGTCCGAGCACGCCATCGTCGGCGATCGCCGTCGGCGCCGCCGCGAGAAGCAGCGCCGCCGAAAGCACGACCACTCTTCTCACGACCGCACCCCTGCTTCGGCCGGCGCCGAGCCGGGCGCCTCGAGGGACGCCTGCGGCGCGGCAACCGACTCGAACTTGCGGCGATAGTCCGGGTGCTCGGTGCCCATGAGCTTGTCCCAAAAGCGGAAGTAGAAGCCGTAGTTGTACCGGCCGGTCTCGTGATGGAGATCGTGGTGGGTTGTCGTGTTGTTCCAGCCGAACCAGCGGCCCGGGCCGAACGATGCCGGATGCACCTCCGCGCCGGCATGGCCCATGACGTTGCGCACGATCTGGACGATCATGAAGATGAACAGTGCGAGGCCATGCATGGGTACGAAGGCGAGGAACAGCGGGAAGAAGGCCGCCTGCACTATCGCCTCGGGGACGGAGAACGAATAGGCCGTCCAGGGTGTCGGCGTGCGCGACAGATGGTGCGTGCGATGGAACAGGGCGAACAGGCGCCGGTGGTGCATCGCGCGGTGCGTCCAGTAGAAATAGGCGTCGTGGGCGATCACCATCGCCGCCAGCGAGAACGCAAAATAGAGCGGTCCGGCCCGGTCGAAACCTTCGTAGATCGTGATCCAGCCCTGGCGCGCGGCGACGAAGATGGCGGCGCCCGACAGGGAGAAGATGAGCGCGGTGCGCAGCGAGGCGGTAATCTCGCGGCGGACGTCGCGGGTGGTGGCGTCGCGGGCCTGCAGCTTCCGCCGCGCCAGCCCGAACCGCCAGAAGACGCGCAGGATGACCGCCATCAGTGCCGCCGCCAGCAGGTAGCGGGCGGTGTCCATGATCCAGATGGTGGGCCAGGCGGAGATGTAGGTTTGAAACAGGTCGTTCATCGGCTGCCCCTCCTTCGGGCGTCGATGCACGCTGCCGAGGCGGGCCGGCGGGATCGCGCCGGTTTCGGAAAACATCGGCCCGGTGGCCGAAAACGGCTCGCCGAATCCGGAATCGGCGAGGGATCAGCCGTTTTTCTGGCTGCCGGCGCCCTTGCGGAACTCCGTCGGGGTCATGCCAGTGTCGGTCTTGAAGGCGCGGTTGAAGGGTCCGAGCGACTGGAAGCCCGAATCGAGGGCAATGGTGAGGATCGGGACTTCGGCCTGAGTGGGATCGGCCAGCGCCTGCTTGGCGTCGGCCAGCCGGTGGCGGTTGAGGTATGCGTTGAAGTTCCGAAAGCCCAGGCCGCGGTTGATGGCATGGCGCAGCCGGCGTTCGGGCAGCCCGAACTTGGCCGCCAGCGCCCCGATGGTGAGGCCTTCCTGGCGGTAGAGCCGGTCGACCGTCATCAGCCGCTCCAGCGTGGCCAGCAGCGCCGGATCGACAGGCTCCTCGTCGGGCGGCGCGGCATGGGGCTGCGGCGCGACAACGGCAGGACCTGTGACGACGGGGCCGGCAAGCACCGATTCCACGTCGGCCTGCAGGAGCATCACCGAGATGATCGCGGCGATAGCCGCGAGCGCCCCGGCATTGAGAGCGTGCAGCGCCGGCGTGACCTGCCCGTCACCGAGCACCAGTTCCACCATCACGGTGACGATCGCGTGCAGGCCCGCCGCCGCGACGATGAACAGGCGCAACCGCCGCCGCCCCTCGACCAGATCGACGCGCCAGTCCCTGACCGTCTGGACCAGTGCGAGCAACACCAGCGCGACAGGCACCGCCTGACGGGCGATCATGACGGGCCGGGCGACGGCAAACTCCGCGCCGAACTGGCCGGCGACCGGGGTCAAGACCAGGGCGAACCAGAGCAAGGCATGCCACGGCGCCGGCCGGAAGGAATCGTCGAACACGGCGCGGGTGAACAGCCAGAAGACTACGGTGTTGCCGGCGCAGAGGGCCAGCACCGCCACGAACCAGAACGATCCGTGGCCAGGATGGCCGGGCGCCGAGCAGACGGCGTAGGCAGCAGCCCCCGCCGACAGTACGGCGCCCAGCCACACCGCCGGCCGCCGGCGGCCCTGGCGCAGGGTCGCGAGCGCGATGACAAGGAACAGGGCGATGGCCGCGCCGCGCAGCGCGGTGTCGAGAAGGGTGAGGGAGCCGAGGCCGTCCATGATCGGCGCAGACCCTACACGATCGGCGGCAGGCGACGGAGTCGATGCTCAGCTTCCGGATAACGGCGCATTCCGAGATTGACGTGCCAGGGGGCGAATAGTCAGATCAAACGAGGCGGAGCATGCTGCGCATGGAACAAGGTCAGGCAACAGGGCGGCGGCTCGGCTGGATTTCCGACTACGCTAAAAGTCTTGTCGCCTTGGCCGGGCGCATCGGCGTCGATCCGACCGACAGCAGCGAGACGGCGTTGCAAAAGCGGCTTGTCGTTCTGCTCTCTGTCGGAACCCTGCCGCTCACGATCCTGTGGAGCGCCATCTACCTCACCGCTGGTGCTCCGCTATCTGCCGCCGTCCCGGGATTGTATGCGGTCATCACCCCGATCAACACGCTGGTGTTCGCCTGGACCCGCAACCTCGGCTTCTACCGTTTCACCCAGCTTCTCCTGATCCTGATTCTGCCTTGGCTCCTGATGATGAGCCTGGGGGGGTTCAAGGAGTCGAGCGTCGTGATCATCTGGGCGGCTCTGTGCCCGCTCGCGTCGCTTCTGCTCGCGGATCTGCGCCAAACGGTGTTGTGGATCGTCGGATTCGTCGGCCTGTTGATCGTGAGCGCGTTCCTGCAGCCCCATTTGGTTCCCGTGGGCCTGCCAGAGGACTTCGTGACCTGGTTCTTCGTACTCAACGTGGGCACGGTGATCGCGATCGTTTTCGGGCTCCTTTACTACTTCGTCGGGCAGCGGAATTTCTTCCAGGAACGCTCGGAAACGCTCCTGCTCAATATCCTCCCCAGGGAAATCTCGGAAGCGCTCAAGGCGGACCGGCGGACGATTGCCGCTCACCATGACGCTGCAAGCATCCTCTTTGCCGACGTTGTCGACTTCACGCCCATGGCGGCGGCGATGACGCCGCTGCGTCTGGTCAACCTCCTTAACGAGGTCTTCCAGTGTTTCGACGATCTGGTCGAGAAATACGATCTGGAGAAGATCAAGACGATCGGCGACTGCTACATGGTCGCCGCCGGGGTGCCTCGGTCGCGTCCCGACCACGCAACTGCTCTCGTCGATCTGGCGCTCGACATGCAGGACGCCGTAGCGAATCGCCGCTTCGACGACCGCGAGCTGGCGTTCCGCATTGGGATCAACTCCGGCCCGGTAGTGGCCGGCGTCATCGGCCGCAAGAAATTCATCTACGATCTATGGGGCGAAGCAGTGAACGTGGCGAGCCGCATGGAATCGCAGGGACAAAGGCAAACCATCCAGATCACGCGCAACACCTTTGACCTGATCAAGGACGACTTCGATTGCGAAACCAAGGGAACGATCAAGGTGAAAGGCGCGGATCAGATGGAGGTCTGGCACGTGCTCGGCAGGAAAGTGGGCCGACGGCCTCACGTTCATCGTTGAACCAGGTCCTTCCGTGCGGGACGCAGTTATCGCAGCCCGGCGAGCAGGCGACGCCATGCAGCCGTCTCGCGCGCCGGCCGGAACAGCGGTGCACGCCGGGCTAACGCCTTGCCCAGCCGCGCGGCAAAGCGGGGATCGCCCTCCAGCTTCTGCAGCAGGCGCGCCAACGCCCGCGTATCGCCGACGGGAAAGTAACCGGGATAGTCGGCGCCGAGCAGGCCGACATTGCCGTCCATGCGCGACGCCAGCACCGGCACGCCGGCGACGACGGCCTCCGAGATCACGTTGGCGCCGCCTTCGCTCAGCGACGAGATCACCATGGCGTGGCTGCGCGCCAGCAGCCGGCGGACCGTGGCGGCCGGTACGTCGCCGCGCCAGAGATAGCGCGGATTGGTTTTCGTCTCGGCCTCTGCCCGAGCTGCCCATTCCGGCGTATAGGCTCGGCCGACCTGTTCGATGCGCACGCGACTCCCGGCCGGCAGCAGGCGCGCCGCCTCGGCCGCGCGCAGCGGATCCTTTACATCGCGCAGATGGCCGATCACCGAGACGACCACGGCGCGCGTGCTGGGCCGGCGCCGATGGGGCAAGGTCGTGGCCGACTGATGGATGACGCTGAGGCGCGGGCGGAACCGCTTGGGAACGGCACGCCAAGCCAGGTCGTTCAGCCCGACCAGCCGGTCGGCCAGTTCCATCGAGCGCAGCGTCGGCACAGGATCGGTGTCGATGTACTGGTAGATGTCGGTGCCGCTCAGTTGCAGGACTACCGGGCGAGCGGGAAACACCGCCTTGAACCGCTCTATCGCCACCGCACTCCGCCAGGCATGAACGGCCACCATGAGATCGGCGGGCCTGCCGTCATAGTCCGAGGCGATGCGCACCTTATGGCCGAGGCGGCGCAGGATGCGCGCCCAGCGCGAGGCGGCCACGCGGTTGCCGGTGCGTGAAGTCGGGCCCTCGGGTGTGATAAGGACGATCCTCATGGACCATACAACTCAGGACCAGGCCCATGCCCAGCGGCCAACCAGCGGTGCATCCGCTGCTCAACTCGTTGCGCAACTGCGCGAGGCCCGTCATCGCACCCGGCGCTTGACGGAAGAACTGTCATCTTCCGAATTGATGGGACCGCAGATCGCCATCGTCAATCCCATGCTCTGGGAGATCGGCCATGTCGGCTGGTTCCACGAATACTGGACCTTGCGCCATACCCACGGTCGCCCGCCGCTGATCGAGCGCGGCGACAGGCTATGGGATTCGAGCAACGTGCCGCACGCCACGCGCTGGCAGCTCGACCTGCCGGACCGCGCCGGCACTTTCGGCTACCTGGCCGACGTGCTGGCACGCCAGGAGGATCGGCTTGGCGGCACCGTCGACGAGGACGCGCGCTATTTCTACGAGCTGGCGCTGCGCCACGAGGACATGCATGTCGAGGCGCTCACCTATTCGCGCCAGACCTTGTCCTATGCGCCGCCCACAGGACTCGGCGAGGCCGGGCGACCTGATGCCGGCTCTTTGCCGGGTGACGCCGCGGTGCCGGGTGGCATGTGGCGGCTGGGGTCGAGCGCCGCCGACGGCTTTGTGTTCGACAACGAGAAATGGGCACACGAGACGCCGCTGGCGCCCTTCCGCATCGCCCGCGCCCCCGTCACCAATGCCGAGTTCGCGGCCTTCGTCGAGGCCGGCGGCTACGCTGCCCGGGAATTCTGGAGTGAAGCCGGCTGGGCGTGGCGACAGCAACGCAACGCCGAGCGGCCCGTCTACTGGCAGCCCAAGCGCGACGGCGTGTGGAGTGTCCGGCGCTATCGCGCGGTCGAGGCGCTGGCGCCGCATCAGCCGGTCGTGTTCGTCACCTGGTTCGAGGCCGAGGCATGGTGCCGCTGGGCCGGGCGACGGCTGCCGAGCGAAGCCGAATGGGAAGCCGCGGCCATCGGCGCGCCGACGCCGGACGGCGCCCGACTGACCGATGCGCGGCGGCGCTGGCCGTGGGGCGATTCAGCGCCGACGCCCGTCCGCGCCAATCTCGATTATGCCTTCGACGGACCGGTCGACGTGGCCGCCTGCGCCGAGGGCGACAGCGCCTTCGGCTGTCGCCACATGATCGGCAATGTCTGGGAATGGACGGCGTCCGACTTTCTGCCCTTCGCAGGCTTCGCCGCCGATCCCTACAAGGACTATTCCGAGCCCTGGTTCGGCACGCGCAAGGTGCTGCGCGGGGGGTGCTGGGCGACCAGCGCGCGCATCGCCCGACCCACCTATCGCAATTTCTTCACGCCGGAGCGCAACGACGTATTCGCCGGCTTCCGGACATGCGCGCCGTGAAGCGATCAGAACTTGACCTGCCCCGACTTGCCGGCCGCATTCTTGAGCACGAGCGTCACGACGGCACCTGACGGAATCGGGCTCTTGGCCTCGCCCTTCAGGGCATTGTCGCCGGACGGCGCCAATTGCACCGTCTCGCGGTTGCTGCCGGACACGATCAGCACCGAGCCGCTGAACCCCTTCGCCGAGGTCGGCTTGTTGCTTTCGTCGAGGATGTTGATGGTCACGACGTTGCCGGCGAGCACCAGTTCGGCATGGACACCCGCGACGTCCTGCATGGGTCCGCCGTTCGGCCCCTTCATGTTTCCGTGGCTGTGCTGTGCCACTGCGGCACCTGCCCACAGCAACATTGCGGCAACGATCATCAGTTTCTTCATGTGCTCTCTCCTTGTTGAACTTGTTGTTGAATGGGTCTGTCACGGTTGAAAAGCGCGTAGAGCGCCGGCAGGACCACGAGCGTCAGGATCGTGGACGAGATGATGCCGCCGATGACGACGGTGGCGAGTGGGCGCTGCACCTCGGCGCCGGCGCCGGTCGCGATCGCCATCGGCACGAAGCCGAGCGAGGCGACCAGTGCCGTCATCAGGACGGGCCGCAGCCGCTTCATGGCGCCCTCGCGAATGGCCTCGGCGACCGGCAGTCCGTCGGCGCGCAGCTTCTGGATGAAGGAGATGATGACAAGGCCGTTCAGGACGGCGACGCCGCTCAGCGCAATGAAGCCCACGCCGGCGCTGATCGAGAGCGGGATGTCGCGCAGCACCAGCGCCGCCACGCCGCCGGTCAGCGCCAGCGGCACGCCGCTGAAGACCAGCGCGGCGTCTCCGACCGAGCCCAGGCTCATGCACAGCAGCACGAAGATCAGGAACAGCGCCACCGGCACCACGATCGCCAGCCGCTCGGAAGCCGCGACAAGCTGCTCGAACTGGCCGCCCCAGCCGATCCAGTAGCCGGCCGGCAACTTCACCTTGTCGGCCACCTGGCGCTGGACCTCGGCCACGAAGGAGCCGAGGTCGCGGTCGCGGACATTGGCCGTCACGACGACGCGGCGCTTGCCGTTCTCCCGGCTGATCTGGTTGGGGCCCGGCGCCACCTCGATCTCGGCCACGGCCGAGAGCGGTACATAGGGCGCAGCCGTCCCGATGCCGGTCTGCACGATCGGTCGTTGGCTGGCGTCCCGCGCTCCCGCTGCCTGTGGCGGCACGGGAATCGGCAGCGAACTCAAGGCATCGAGGTCGGCGCGCATATGCTCGGGCAGGCGCATCACGATGTCGAAGCGCCGGTCGCCCTCGAAGATCAGCCCGGCCTCCTTGCCGCCGACCGCGATCTCGACCACCTCCTGCAGCTCGGCCAGGCTGATGCCGTAGCGCGCCAGCGCCACCCGGTTGGGCTTTACGGTCAGCATGGGCAGGCCCGAGACCTGCTCGGTGCGCACGTCGGCAGCGCCCGGTACGCCTTGGACGACCGATTGCACTTTCGTCGCGACGGACAGCAGCGTGTCGAGATCGTCGCCGAACACCTTTACGCCGAGGTCGCTGCGCACCCCCGAGATCAGCTCGTTGAAGCGCATCTGGATGGGCTGGGTGAACTCGTAGTTGTTGCCCGCGATCCCGGCGACCCGCTTCTCCATCGCCGCGACGAGGTCGGCCTTGGCCAGGTCTGGGTTGGGCCACTGGCTGCGCGGCTTCAGCATGATGAAATTGTCGGCGACGTTGGGCGGCATGGGGTCGGTGGCGACCTCGGCGGTGCCGATCTTGGCC
>LNFM01007923.1_pt1 | contig 16317 bp, 12 predicted proteins | sample 596031 | NCBI WGS metagenome assembly LNFM01 (sample SAMN04254537, study PRJNA301005) | activated carbon metagenome | isolation source: dual media filters at the Ann Arbor, Michigan drinking water treatment plant | place: USA: Ann Arbor
AGACGGACACCGTGACCACCGCCATCGCCGCGCCACAACCGACGACCATCCTCGGCGTCGACCGCGTGTTCGCATCACGCGGCGCGCGCCTGCTCGCGGCGGCGTTCAACCTGACCGGCGACCGGCACGACGCCGAGGACCTCATGCAGGACGCGTTCTCCCTCGCGTGCGCCAAGCCGGAGGTCTTCGAGGGGCGCAACGAGAACCAGGCCGAGTACTGGCTCTGGAGGGTGATGCAGCGGGCGTGGAAGGACCGCCTCGCTCGGAAAGGATCCGACACCTTCAGCCTTCCGGACCACGACCTGGACGCGATGGTCGCCGAGGGGCCGACACCGCTCGCCGAGTGCGAGCGGGACTGGGAGATGGCGGTCGTCTACGAGTCGCTGGAGCGCCTCGGCCCGCGTCACCGGTTGGCGATGGTGATGCTCGCCCGCGGGATGTCGGAGATCGAGTCCGCACAGCTGGCCGGCGTCAGCCGCCGCACGATGCGCGAATGGCGACGTGATGCCCGCCGCTCGATGGGGCTTTTCGGCGAGCGCCTTGCCAGCGGGCAGATCTGCCAGTCCTTCGAGACCAGCCTCTCAGCCTTCGCCGACGGCGAGCACGGCTCCGGAAAGCAGCTGCGCGCACTTGAGGCCCACCTCCAGCACTGCGGGCACTGCCGGGGCGTCGTCGCGCAGATCCGTCGCCACTCGTCCACCGTCGCGGGCGTGCTCCCCGCCGTCGGCATCGTGCAGGAGCCGACGACGGTCGACCTCGGCGATTTGGTCCACATCGGCCAGCACACCGCCGACACCATCACCCACCACCGCGGCCTGGGCGGCCTCGCCCCCGGTCTGCTCGGCTACCTGGAGGAGCACTGGCGACTCGCCGTCGTCGCGGCCGCAGTTCCGGTGCTCGCAAGCGCAATGGTGATGCAGTCCCTGACGAGCGGGAGCGAACCACTCACCGCGGAGCGGCCCGCGCAGGCCCCGGCCACGGGGGCCGCCACGCCAAAGGCCCCCGTCACGTCCCCCCGCACCTCGCCCTCGCCAACCGCGGCGGGGCCGTCAAGCCCCGCAACTGAAGAGGCAAAGCTGCGCCGAGCCGCGACGGCGCGACGTAACGAGGTCGCCAGCGCACAGAACGCCACACCCCGCCGGGCACCGGTCACGCCCCGTACAACCACTCGGACGCCGGCGAAGCCGGTTGCGGCGACGCCGGCACGCCGGTCGACGCCCGCCATCGTGCCCAGCGCACCGCCGACCGTGCGCCGGTCCGTGACGCCCAAGCCGCAGAGCACCCCCAAGCCCTGTCGCACCACCGCGTGCGCATTCGCCCCGTGAGAGGCCAACGATCGTGAGGCACCGCGTGCACCGTCCCGTTCCCCGGCACCTGCGCATCGCATGCCTTGTGGCCCTCGCCCTGGTGGCCACGCCGGCCGCGGCCCAGGACGAAGGCCCAACCGTCGCCGCTGGGGCATCCGGGTACGAGCCGGCAGACCTCTCCAACGTTCGGTTCGTGGCCGAGGGGCGCGACGGCAAGGACCACCCCTTCGAGTCAATGGCCTACTCGCCGGACTACGGGAAGGACGTCGTGGTCAAGGGGCGGGTTGAGGGCGGACGCGTCGGCCGCATCGACCTCATCCAGCCGTCCGGTTGGCGTGGCTGGACCATGCCGGACTCGCTCTCCGGTGAGTTCTCATTCCGCTTCCGGCCGCGCGCGAGCGGGACCTACCGGCTCGATGCCCCCGGTAGCCCAGGGGCATCGACGTCCTTCCATCTCACGGTCCGGCCCATCGTCATCGTCAATCCCGCCCTGCTGGTCACCCAGGGCGGCAGGAAGCGCGTCATCCCGATGCGAGAGGGACGACGGATCGTCGTCTCCGGGTGGGCCCGACCGAAGGCCTCAACTCGGTCAGGGCGGGTGCAGCTGCAGTACCAGTCAGAGGGACGGTGGGTGGACCTCGCGGCGGCGAGCGGAGTCGGATCGGGAGGGCAGTGGCGCCTGAGCTACAGGCTGACTCGTGCGGCCCGGGTGGATGCCTGGCTGCGCGTGGTCTACCGCGCGACGGTCGGCGGAACGGAGGCATGGAGCCTTCCGTTCGTGGTGCCTATTCGCTAGAGGAAAGGCAGGCCCGGACCGGTGCTCGGCACGGTGATCCTGCCGGCGATGGCCGCCAACCAGCCGACCGTCTTCGAGTTCCTCCACGTCCTTGCACCGTGGCAGGGACGCCCGCGTGCTTTCCGCAGTGTTCGAGCCGACGGAGATTGAGCGCATCAGAAGGCTGTCCGAAGGCTTGCCGCTGGCTGACCGACCTATCGCTCGAGAGCGGCGACCGAGTCCAGAGTGAGCTGATCGGCGATCGGCATCAGACAGCTCGCGCACGCGCCGCCCTCCGTGGGCGGTGGGAAGGGCGTCGCAATGCGCGGTGCACTCGTCACTCCTCCTTGATCAAGAATGCGGCGCGCCCAGCGGCGCGCGGAGTCGCGCTTCATGCCCATAAGGCCGCGCGCGCCGACCACCGCGCAGTTAAGCGCAGCTAGCGCTTGGCCTAGGCGTATCGCGCCCTCAAGGTCGTCGCTTACGAGCCGGCCTCGCGCGATGCATCCTGCCAAGAAGCCGGCAGTGGTCCAGTCGCCGGCCCCGCCGGTATCGACTGAGAGCGTTGCCATGGCGGGAAAGCGTCGCCCGCGGGTCGTGCCTGCGCGTAGTTCGAGGCCCCCCGCGCCGTGTGTTACGAACCGTAGCTGTCCGGGCCGCGGGCGTATGTGCAGGTCATCGAGTCCTCCGATCGAGCGGTCGTCGCTGTGCTTGATGACGTGGGCGACCGCTGCGGCGCGCCCTAGGAACTCGGCGTTGGTCGGCACGGAAGGCTCGAACACGACGACGCTGCCGGCGTCCGAGTAGCGCTCGGCGAGCAGCAGTGTTGCGGCGTTGGCACGGTCGAACAGGTACACGCTTGGCTTGGGGTGGGCCTCCAAGCAGAATCGGGCACCGTCGAGCGTGAGTGGGCGACTGCGCGGAAACCGGGCGCCGCACAGCTCGCATCCATAGCGATACGAGTGACCGTCGGAGCGTACTTCGTGGACGAGTCGCGGTGTCTGTGCACCTGGCACCCGGGTGATCTGCTCAGTGTCGACTCTGCAACTCGTGAGGTCGGCGATGAGCTCGTCGCCAGCGAGGTCGTCGCCAACTTGGCCGGCAAGCACGGAGTCCCAGCCCAGGTAGGCAAGGATCGCTGCGACGTTCGCGGCGGTCCCGCCCGCGCGCCGAGCCACGGTCCCGGCGGTCGTGCGAACCACATCGAGGGGCATGTAGCCCGCGCACACGATTGACTCGCGGCTCATCGATACGGCTCGCCGGTCAGCCACAGGTCATAGATCTCGTCATCGTCGCGCAGGGTGTCCGCGCCGGCATCAAGCCCATACCGGCCGGGGCTCACGTGTTGGACGACGAGATCGTGCTCGTATGCGGTCAGCAGGACTCCGAGGGACAGCAATTTTGATGAGTGCGACGAGAGGACCATGCCGACGGAGCCCAGAGGGCTCAGCGACGCTAAGTATCGCCTGCGCAGTGCCCCAAGCGTCCGGTAGAGGTCGAACGGGTTGCGCTCGTCAGCGTGGATAATGTTGCGCGGCTCGAGTCGGATCTCTTCGAACAGCAGCTGTCGGTAGTCGAGGAGGAGTCGGTCAGCTCGACGGGGATCTCGTGCTGGCCACGGGAGGACGGGACAGGTCTCGTCTGGCTCTAACTCCTCGTGGAGAGCCTGCACGCGAGTGGACGCTCGCTCGCCCAGCACCGGCACCCAGATCGTGGTCTTCGGCCGCTGCCCGGGAATCCCGGCGAAGCCTCCGATTGGCGCCATAGCCGTCGTGCCCTCCTCAATGATGTGACTGTCAACTGCAGGGTTTTCGCAGACGGCGACGTGCAGGTCGCCAGCCCAATGCTGGGGTTGGGCGGGCGGGCAGTGAGCGCGTTCGAGGATGCCGCGGATCAACGGGAAGAAGATCGACCGCGGCAACGCAGAGATCTCCACGATCACCTCGCTGTACCGGTCGAGGATCGCCGACTCCTGGAAGTGGCGGCTGATCAATCGACCGAGCGATCGCGAGTCGTTGAATCCCGGCAGGTCCTGGCGTCGTAGTTGACCGCCCGACTCGGCGACGAGCCGTGCGATCTCCGTGCGGTTGGCCTCTGCCAGCGGCCGCACGTCCAGGTCGGTCGCCTGTGCGGGAAGCTCAATCATCCACCCGTCGATGCGCCGGTCGGTTACCTCCTGCAGACGTTTCAGGACCGCGGCCGCGCGGGGGTCGAAGCCCGACCCGCAGATGAACAGCACCGGAGCCTCACGCGGCCTGGACCACGCTTCGGCGAAGCTCTCATCGTCGAGCAGAAGGGGGTTGGACCAGTGGGTCATCCGAGGTCGAAAGTCTCCTGCACCGGGGGTTCGGTGAGGTCGTCGGTGTCGTTTAGCATCCACTGACACATCTGCTCCAGTGGCCGTTCGCGGAAGCCGCCGTAGCTGAGCGGCAGGCCGTACCGCACACAGGTCAGGCGGTTGAGATAGAGCACCATCCAGGTGTCGTTCTTGACCGAGCGGTCGGTGTGAGCTCTCAGCAGGTTGTGGCCGACCGCGCCATGCAGCGCGTCGAACAGCTCTGGGGCCCCGGGCGTTGCAGCCCGGAAGTCGGGATCAAGGAGACGCGCGCGGTCGCGCATGCTGAGCGCGGTGCCGGTGACCCCGGGAGCGTACGGCGCCTTGGGCCGGTAGGTGTCGGCTCGGCAGAGTTTCGCGATGTGGCGCAGCAGCTGCTGAATCGCCCGGCCACCGATGCGGCGGCCTGGGATGTCTGCCCAGAACTGGTCACAGGCAGCGGTCAGGGCGGCGTCTTGCTGCAGTCTCGAGACACGCGCTCCGCGACGCAAGGTGATGCCAGCGAGCATCTCGTTGAAGAGGTCCGCCGACAGGTTCAGGTACTGCTCGATGTTCTCGGCGGCGAGCTTGGTGAGCCGTTCGGAGCCCCAGTAGAATGGCAGACCGAACTCCCGGCGCAGCCAGAGGTCAGCGGCCTCGCGGATCGCTGAGGTGGAACGCTCGTTGCGCTCCTTGTCGGTCAGCTCAAGCTCGAAGAGGCCGAGTTCCTGTCGGTCGATGTCGCGGGCGATGACGATCTCGAGTTCGCGCCACCGCCTCGCGGACTCCAGTGGACTCAAGGCGTCAGCGTCTGCGAACCAACGCTCATAGCGAGCCGCGTCGCCCGCCTGCTGGCGCAGGCGCTGTCCGATGGCGGTGCGGGCGCGCTCGGCGCGACCGGCAAGCTCGTCACCTTCGTCGACGTCAAGTAGCTGAGCGAACTCCAAGTCCTCGTTGTCGTACTCCCGAAGGAGGGCGTTGGCGCGCTTGGCAGCGATGTCGCGCAGCAGCTTGTCGAAGCGGCGAGTCTTGGTGCCGCGGCGGGTGCTCGAGCCCATACGCTCAGCCTCGCGTTCAAGGCGGACCTGAACGCTATTGCGCCCCGGTTCGCCGTCGCCCACCAGCTCTTCGGGCTCCATCGCCGAGTAGCGCTCGGTGTACCACCGAGCCAGCTGTAGCTCTCGGTCATGGAAGGCATCGAGCAGCAACGTCCTCTGGGCGTGCGCGAGCTCCTGGCCATCATCGAGGAGTAGCAGGGGTCGGAGTGCCAACGGGCCGTCGCCATCGACGAAGAGCCGCGCGCCGCTCAAAGCGCGCAGGCTGTAGAGCGCTGCGTGTCCGTCTACCTGGTCGTCGCTGGGGAGGACTGAGTCGAGCCGATCGAGGATCTCGCGCTCCGTTGCGCCGGCCCAGTCACGCAGCTCACGCGCGGCGGTTCCGCCCAGGCGCGCCAACGCTGCCTCGCCGGCAGGCTCGGGAGTGACCGTGACCGCGCACAGCGGGGAGCCCTCATCGACGACGATCAGGGCTTCGATCGCGTCGCAGAACGCGGAGACGATTCGGGCGTCGAGAAGACGCAGGAACACCCGCCGAGCGACGGCAGGGTTAGGCTCGAGGTCCGCGATACCCCGGTAGTCGCGCCCAAGGGGAACGCGGAAGCCGAGGACGGTCGGGTTTCCATCGTCGTCCAGTACACGGATCGCCTTGAGTTGGCTGAGGATGTCCTCGTGGGCGGAACGGCGGATGTCCAGCGCACGAAGCGTGTCGGCGCTGACGGCGCGCAGCAGCGAAGTCTTGCCCGCGCCCGGTGCGCTGCGGATTATCAGCGGACGTTCCAGGGCCTCGTCGGGCAGCAACTGCAGCGCGTCGGCGCCGAAGGTACGCAGGTAGCGGTCCAGTCCCTGCTGGGCGACCTGCTCCGAGGTCCGCGAGCGGAATGGGTTGACGTAGGACCTCATGGGCGGTCGCGGTGGTGGCGCTCGTACCGCGGGAAGAGGGCCCGGCGTTGAAGGCTGCCAGACTCGCCGGTCGAGTCCGCCCAGAGCAGGCAGACAGAGTTGTTGGGGGTGTTGTGCGAGAGGACGACGGGCAGCGCGCCTCCTGCGTAGCCGAGTGGCGCGCTGCCCTTGTGGTCGTCGGTGAACCACTCGTCGTAGTATCGCTCGCAGAGCGCGGCGAAGGCAGCGTCCTGCGTGTCGACCCGCACCCAGCTCGGAAGCTCCTGCACGATCCGTACCTCCCACGCCGGCAGTGGGCTTGCCGCAAGCGTGTTGTTGAGGTGCTGACGTGCGGCCGCCGTGGCCACGTAGAGAATGATCGTGACTCCGGCGTCGTCGGTCACAAGTCCCTTCGCGCGCAGGTTGCTGATCGCCGTCGCGAGCTTGATGAGCTTGCCCTTGTATTCGTCCTGGTCGGCGTTGAAGCGCAACAGCGTTTCTCCCGACCCGGCGAAGTCGTCGACCAGGAAAATGTGTTCGAAGGCCGGAGAGAGTTTGATGTTCCATCCGGTGAGGGCCTCGCCGAGCTTGGCTGCCATAGGCGAGACGTGGTCGACTGGTGGCTCGGTGCTCTGTAGGAACTGTTCGTGCGACAGAAAAGGCGCGGAACGCCGAAGGCGGTCCAAGCGCGCGCCGTCGGAGGCACCAAGCACCAGAGACCGGCGGCGGAATGCCGTGAAGACCTTGTGCTGGACGATGCTCGCCACGGCGAACGGGGAGCAGCCCAAGCGGTCTGCTACCCGGCGCCGGAGCACCTGCTCGATGTGGTCGGGGTAGACAAGCTCGACCAGGTGCGTCATCTCGGCGTCGGAGATGAAGATCAACCGGTCCAGCACGAAGTCCAGGGCAGTCGCGCGCTCGAGGGGGTCGTTGAACTGGTCGAGCCAGGCCGCAAGGCTCTCAAGGAACTTCACGCCCGGGCGGAAGTTGCCGTACTCGTCGAACTTGTAGGCGGCCAGCGCCTCTAATCGTCGGACCTTCTCCTGAAAGGCGGCGCGATCCCAGCCCATGATCTCGTTGAGCAGCTCCTCAGCGAGCTCGGACTTCACGCGACCTCCAGCCCTGTGAGGGCGAGCCCGCCGCGGCGCGGGCCCAGCAATGCGAGATGACGCTCAAGCAGCGCCGGTCCGACACGGGCACCAGAGCCCAGAAACCAGCAGGAGCTTGGATCGGCTGAGCAACGATCGACACTGAGCGTGCCGACGTGGCCGGCGAGGAGCGCGTGGTCGTTGCCGCCAATCTGCCCTTGATCGCCGATCCTCAACGCACTTCCGCCTGCGAGCGCTTCGACCCTCTCGACGACGGCCAGCTTGGAGCTCGAAGGGGGAACGACGTCGATCGAATGGCCTGATGCAGCGACGCTTGCCGGCACTTTATCGGCAGCCAAGCGGTCGGAGATCAGCGCGGCGAGCGTTGCCGGGTCGCTGACGCCGAGCGCTCTCACGCTGACCTGCGCGCCGCGTTCGATGACCTCCAGCCCAGCACTGCTCGGAGTCGCGCGGATCGCCTCGGCAGCGGCCGTGCTCCACGGCGTCGGTTGGCGCAGGTCCGGAATCTCGGCGGCCAAGGAGAGCACGACCCCCCCGTTGTAGAGGCCAACCACGACGCGGTCCCACCGCTCTTTGGGTACCCAGTAGCGCAGGTCCGTGTGAAGCGAGCGTCCTCGTCCGCTTGCCAAGCCAAGGATTGCGCCCGAATCCAGGATGCTACGCAGCCGATCTCGCATTCCGGGCGCCGGTAGCTCAAAGCGGCGCTGTGTCCAGCAGACAGTCCCGTCGTAGTCGAGCACGACGCCGCCAAAGCGTTCTCGTCCAAGCGCCTCACGCCAAGCCGAAAACGCCTGCTCGTAGAAGCCGCGGATCGCGGTACCGTCGCCACTGCCGGCGGCCAGCAGCTTGCGTTCAATCCCGCCGACGGGGCGGGCTGGCACGCGCCGCGACAGCGGCAACCGATAGAGCTGCCGCCCAAACGCCGGGACTTGCGGACGGGCAACATCGACGCCCACGCGCTCTCCAGCGGCATCCGCTAGATGCATCGAGCGATGCAGCAGACTGAGTAATGCGACCTCCGGAGGCCCATCGACGTGCCACAGGCGCACGTCGCAGCGGTCGGGGAGTGTCGCGGTGGTCCCTTCCGCCAAGGCAGCGGACTCCTCATCGCTGAGGGCGATCACGCTGATGCGGTCGCTGCGGCGAGCGAAGCCGGTGTGGCGGCCATGTGCGAAATTGCGGTAGTCGCTGACTTGGACGGCTGCGAGACCGGATTCGACCAAGCGCACCTCGAGGTCGACCGCCACACTCCGGAGCGCGGGCGAGTGGAGCACAAGCACTTCTTCCCGCAGGGGCGGCTCATGCGGACCAGGTTCCGGCAGACTTGCCGGCAGCTCGATTGCCGGGGCGTGTACGCGCAGCAGTAGCGTGGCCAGCTGCAGAATGCTGCCGGTCGCCAGGAACCCGTCCGACTGCTGAAGCTGCGGCAGCGACACAACTAGCGTGTCTAGCCCAGCCGTCTCCGCAATCTCCTGCGCGTCGCGGTGCGTCGCCAGTGCCGCCGGAGTGAAGCGACGCCGACGGAAATCCTCGAGGACGCGGCGGGCGTCGGGGTGCTTCGCGCTGGAGGAGAAGAGGAGGGCGCCGCGCCTCGCCATCTGCGGCGCGGTGAGTGCTTCGAGCGCCGTACACGCTTTTCCTGGCTGCCGGCAGACGCGCTCGTGCAGCGTGGCGGCAAGCTCGGCTACGGCCATCGAGCCACCGGAACCGATGAACAACGCCGGGCCGCCGCCGACTAGCTGAAGGGCCCGACGCAGGTCTGCGATGTCCGCATTGCGAGCGCGCGCGTAGGTCGCGGGCAGCGCCTCAAGCTCGGTGCGGTACGGCTGTTTCACCGGTTCAGTATCGCGCAGGCTTCAGACGGATCAGCGATGCCGAAGGCCTCCGGGTATGCCACGTCGGAGCCGTCTCGACCACGGGCACCCTCGCCTCAAGGAACGAGGTGTTCAGGCACGAGCGGACTGAGCAGCCGGGGACGTGGCCCGGATTCAGGCTTCGAATCGTGCCGACGCCGCACGAGCGATCAAGTGGTCTCGCGGTTGCTACCCCCTCAGAGGGGGCGCATTCCCCATCTCCTGTGTGAACGGTTTCCTCAGGAGGTGGCTCGTGTTGGAGCGAATGCTGGAATCGCTCGCCTTCAGATGGCGAGTGATCGTCGGGTTGATGGCCATGCTGTTGGTCGTGCCCGAAGCAGTGCTGGCGCAGGGGCCGGTGAGCGCCCGCCCTGATGCCTCGGGCCTACCCGGCACGGACCGGCTTCAGCGGTTGGTGAACGGCGCGTACCTGTGGGTGCTGCTGCTGACGCTGGGCGCACTGGTGGTCGCCGCGGCAATGTGGGCGTGGGGAACGCATTCGAACAATGTGCGGGCCGCGGCTGATGGTCGCCGCGGAGTCGGCGTCGCGATGCTGGCCGCCCTGGTTGTTGGAGCGGCTCCGATGCTCGTCAATTGGTTCTACGAGCTGGGGCGGTGATGGCGATGCGTCGAACGATGAGGCTTCGCCGACGCGGGCTCCTGCAGGCCCTCGCCCTTGCGATGGCGCTGCTCGGGCTTGCGGCACTACTGGTCGCCGGCTTGCTGCGACCCGACAGCGCCGCTGACGCCGCTCGCCGGACTGTCGGTGCGGTGGCGGTGGGTGCGGCGGACCAAGCCGCGGACCGTCTGCTCACCCGGACGCGGGTCGAGCCGCCGACCGCTGACGCTGCCGGCCGTGCTGCCGCCCGCTTCCTCGCGCGCCTCGCCGTGGCATCCGAGCGGGACCGTCTTGATGCGGCCCTGGCGGAGCTCACCACTCGAGAGTTCCGGTTGACGCGAGCCGACGCCTACCGCCTCGCCGGGGCTGAGCTCGTCAATCGCGCGGAGACGCTGGGTGGCCGCCCGGCGGTGCGGACGCTTCCCCTGGGGTTCCGGGTGGAGGGCATTGAGCCGGGTGCCGCACGGGTGGCGGTGTGGAGCCTGTCGGTGTTCGGGACCTCCCGGAGCACGCTCACCGGCGGGTTCACCACGACTCGGCTGCGCCTGTCGTACGCGGGGCGGTGGCTCGTCGATGAGGTCGCCTCGGAGCTGCCGGGGCCGGCTCCGGCGATGACCGGCGAGGCCGCGGGTGTGCCGACTCCGGCGGAGGCCGCGGTGCCGGTCATCACCGGGTTCGAGTCGGTCGTGCCATGAGAAGGGCCGTACTCGCAGCGGTGTTGGTGGCCCTTGGCATCTTCCTGATCGGAACCCCGGCGCAGGCGGATGCCTCGGTGGCCGATGCCGCCGGCGCGGCTTGCGCCGTCCCCGGGGTGTCGACGTTGTGCGACGTGGCTGGCGACGGCCTGGCGAGCGGAGCGAGCGCGGTTGCCGATGGTGTTCTGGGGACGTTCCGGGACGCCCTGGTGGATGCCGCGGTCTGGGCGGTGTCGAAGACGGCGGTTGGCGTGGACGAGTCGACCCGCGTCGACCTGAGCGCCGGGTTCCTGGCCGACCACTACCGCTTCATGACCCAGGTCGGTGCGTTGGTGGTCCTGCCGGCGCTGCTGGTCGTGCTCGGGACGGCGGTGCTTCGCGGCGACGGCGGTCTGGCGGTGCGGGCGGTGTTCGGGTACCTGCCCGCGTCGGTGCTGCTGACCGGGATCGCGGTGGTCGTGATCCAGGGTGCGCTGGCGGGCGTCGATGGTGTGTCGGCTGAGCTCGTCGGGTCGCACCGGGAGTCGGGGGAGCGTCTGGGGTCGGCCGTGCCGGCCGCGCTGAGCGCCTCGTCGGTGCCGGTGATGCTCGGGAGCTTCGTGGCGTTCGTGCTGATGGCCGCGGCGCTGGTGGTGTGGCTGGAGTTGTTGGTGCGATCGGCGGGGATTCAGATCGCGGTGATGTTCCTGCCGCTGTTCCTCGCCGGGATGGTCTGGCCCACGACGCAGCGCTACGCCCGGCGCCTGGGGGAGGTGATCGGTGCGCTGGTGATCAGCAAGCTGGTGATCGCCGGGACGTTGAGCTTGGCGGTCGGGGCGGTGGCCAGCGGAGATCTGACCGCGGTGCTCTCGGGGGCGGCGATGTTCCTGCTGGCGGCGTTCGCGCCGTTCGTGGTGCTGTCGCTGATCCCGTTGGCAACCGACGCCGGGCATCTCTCACACGCCCGGCGGGGAGTGGGCGTGGGTCGTGTCGTACCGGGTGGTGGTGCGGCCGTCGCCTGGCAGCTCGTCCGGTCCCAACTCGGCGGGACCGGGATCGGAGCGGCCGGCGCCGCCGGACGTGGGATGTCCTCACGCTCCGCGTCTGGGGCGGGGCTGCCTGTCGCGGGGCGGCGTTCGCGAGGGGGTGCGCGATGACGCGGCCCGATCGCGCGCGGGAGGACCGCCGCCGCTTCCAGTTCGGTCACCTCCCGCCAGGTGGCGCGCTGGGCGGACTCCGCTGGAGCCAGCTCGGGATGCTTGTGGCCGGCGGCATCTGGATCGTGCTGGCGCTGAACCTTATGGCCGGTGCGGCCGCCGCCGTCGCCGGCCTGCTGGGTGCCCTGATGTGCGCCGCCGCGGCGCTTGTGCCGGTGTGTGGGAGGACCGTGGCGGAGTGGGCGCCGGTCGCCGCGGTCCATGTCGTCCGGCGTGTCGCCGGCAGGACCCGGTTCCGAGTGGTGAACCGTGGTTCCCGCCTCGCGGACGCCGCCGAACGGCCGGAGCTGCCGTCGCACCTGGCGGGCACGCGGGTCGTCGGGATCCCCGCGGGCGGGGCGGAGGTCGGCGCCGTCGTGGACGGCGATGCCCTGGTGGTGGTGCTGGTCGTGGACTCGGCGCCCTTCGTGCTCCTCGACGACGCCGAGAAGGACCGCCGGGTTGCCGGATGGGGGCAGGTCCTCGCCGGGCTGGGGCGCGCCGGGTCCCCGGTGGAGCGGGTGCAGTGGATCGAGCGCACCGCCGCCCAGTCCGGAGACGCCCTGGGCGAGTACCTGGGAGAGGAGATCGCCCTGCCGACCTCGCACCGGTCGGTCGGGAGCTACCTGGCGCTGGTCGACGACGCGGTCCCCGTCAACCGTGAGCACGAGGTCCTCATCGCGCTGCGCGTCGGCGGCCGTCGGGCCCGCAGGCTGGCCCGGCGAGCCGGCGGTGGCGCGACCGGAATGGCGCGGATCGCGGTGCGCGAGGCGGCGGCCTTGGTCCAGCAGCTGTCCGCCGGTGAGGTCGGCGTTGCGGGTGCGCTCACCCCGGGGCTCCTTGCCCGGGCGATCCGCCTCGGGTTCGACCCGCTCGCGCTCGCCGCCTCAGACCGCGCCCGCCCCGAGGGCGACACCGGCATCCCAGGCTCACAGCTTGGGCCGACCGCAACCGAGGAGGGCTGGGGCGCCTACCGCGCCGACGGGGCGATTCACGTCACCTACTGGGTCGCCGAGTGGCCGCGCACCGAGGTCGGAGCGGATGTGCTGATGCCCCTGCTGCTCACCGATCGCTCACGGCGATCGGTGAGCGTGGTGATGGAGCCCCTGGACCCCGCCCGCGCGCTGCGGGAGGCCGAGAACGCCGGCACCCAGCAGGCCGCCGACGACGACCTGCGTGAACGCGCAGGGTTCGCCAACACCGCCAAGCGCCGCCGGCAGCGCCAATCGATCAGCCGCCGCGAGGCCGAGCTGGCCGACGGGCACGCGGCGTTCCGGTTCGCCGGGTACGTCACGGTCTCGGCGGCCAGCGAGGCGGAGCTCGAGGAGGCGTGCGCCTCGGTGGAGCACGCCGCCCAGATGGCCCGCTGCGAGCTGCGCCGTCTCTGGGGCGAGCAGGAGATCGCATTCACCGCGACGCTGCCGCTCTGCCGGGGGCTGCGATGAGCCGCCACACCCGGACCCGCGCCCATCGGCTCACCAGCGCGCACCTGCAGGCTGCCTACCCATTCATGGCCGAGCCCGGCCTCGGCGGCCGGGGCGTGCTCATCGGCCGCGACGTCTACGCCGGCGGCTCGTTCTGCTTCGACCCGTGGGTCCTCTACGAGGACGGGGTGATCACCGGCCCATCCGCGGTGATCGCCGGCCAAGTGGGCCTCGGAAAGAGCGCCCTGGTCAAGACCTACCTGGCCCGCCAGTTGGTCTTCGGGCACCGCGCGATCGTCGTCGACCCCAAAGGCGAGTACGAGGGCCTGGCGGCCTGGTTCGACACCGCCTCCATCCGCCTGACCCCGCGTGGCTCGGTACGCCTCAACCCCCTCGACCCCAAGGTCGGCCGGGAGGGGCAGATCGCCCTGCTGTCAGCGATTCTCGCCGCCGGACTCGCACGGCCGCTGCTGCCGACAGAGCACGCGGCACTCGACCTCGCTCTGGCGGCCGCCGCTGAGCACGGCGAACCAACGCTCCCGGCGGTGCAGCACCACCTGCTCGCCCCGGCCTCCGAAGCGGCCGAGCGACTGGCGATCACCCCCCAGCAGCTGGCCGACGACGGGCGGGCATGCGCCCTGGAGCTACGCCGGATGTGCGAGGGCGACCTCGCCGGAATGTTCGACGGCCCCACCAGCAAGACCATCGATCTGGACGCCCCGGTGGTGGTGTTCGACATGCGAGCCGTGCTCGACTCCCCGGCCCTCGGGGTTCTCATGACCTGCGTGGCGGCATGGCTCGAGGGACAACTCCAGGCCGACGACGCGCTCAAGCGCATCGTCGTACTCGACGAGGCATGGGCGCTGGTCGCCAACCTTCCCACGGCGGCGTTCCTGCAACGTTCCTGGAAGCTCGCCCGCTCACACGGGGTCCAGAACATCCTGGTCGTCCACCGCCTCTCGGACCTCACCGCCGCCGGCGACGCGGGATCCCGCCTGGCCCGCATCGTCGAGGGGCTCCTCTCAGATTCCGAGACCCGGATTCTGCTCCGGCAGTCACCCTCCGACCTGGGCGGCACCCAGCGACTCATCGGCCTCACCTCCGCCGAGGTCGAACACGTGGCGACCCTGCCCCGCGGCACCGCTCTCTGGAAGGTCGGCAACCGCTCCTTCGTGGTCGAGCACCTCATCAGCCCCGCCGAGCGGACGCTGATCGACACCGACGCCGCCATGCGCAGGCCGGAAGCCACCTGATGTCACCACAAGGTGATAACGCGCGGCTCGTTGAGTCGATTGCCATCGGGGCCGCGCTGGTGCTCACCGCCCTCTGCGGCGTCCTCTGGGCCGCCGCCCAACTGGCGGGGCGCCTGTTCGGAGGCGGTGCGCCTGACGTCGCACCCCGCGATCTGCCGGGTGTCCTCTTGCACTTGCCGGCCCACCTGAGCGACCCGGCGACTGCCTTTCCGATTGCCGCCCAGCGGAGCCTCCCGGGTCCGCTCGGCATCTACGCCTCGCTCCTCGTCGCCTTCTCGGTGCTCGGCGCGATCGCGGTGCCCGCCTATCGCCTCACGCGCGTCACCAGGAGCACCGGTGGCGCACAACTCGCTCGGCCGAGCGACCTCGCCGGGCTCATGACGCGCGGTCCGATCCCCGGGCGGCTCACCCTCGGCCGGATGGGTCGCCGGCTGGTCGCCGCGGAGCCGCGCCACTCGCTACTGGTGATCGGCCCACCCCAGACAGGCAAGACCTCGGCACTTGCGATCCCAGCGATCCTCGAGTGGCCCGGCCCCGTCCTGGTCACCTCATCCAAGTCCGACGTCTACGAGGTCACGCGAGCAGCCCGCGCCCGGCAGGGGCGGGTGATGCTCTACGACCCGGTCGGCGATCCCTCACGCTCGGTGGGCTGGAGCCCCCTGACCGGCATCGAGGACTGGGCAACCGCCCAGACCGCCGCACGGGCCCTGATGTCGGCGAACGGTCCGGTGGAGGGCATGAACGAGTCCGGATTCTGGCAGGCCTCCGCCGAGATGCTCCTGGCGCCCTTGCTGCTCGCCGCCCGACGAGCCCAGGGCATGAGGTCGGTGGTGGAGTGGCTCGACCAGGGCGCGGAGGCCGACAGCCACATCCTCACCGCGCTCGAGGACATAGGCGACGCGTTGGCCACATCTGCATGGCGTGGCATCCAGGCCCTGGAGCCCCGCACGCGCTCGATCATCGGCGCAACCGCCCGAACCGTCCTCAGCGCATGGTGGGACCCGGGGGTGCTCGCATCAGCCCGCGACGAGCTCACCCCCGACGGGCTCCTCGCCGGTGCGAACAGCCTGTTCCTGGTCTCGCCGGCCCACGACCAGGAGCGTCTGCGAAGCGTCTTCGCCGGCATCGTCAGCCAGATGACCCGGGCGGTCTACGAACACCGCGCTCGAACCGGTCACCGACTCGACCCGGGGCTACTGGTCGTCCTCGACGAGGCCGCCCACATCGCCCCCGTCCGGAACCTCGCCGAACTCGCCGCCACCGGCCCCGAACCCGGCATCCAGCTCATCAGCGTCTTCCACGACACCGCCCAGATCACCGCCGCCTACGGCAACCGCGCGCCCAGCGTCATCGCCAACCACCGGGCCCGGATCTACCTGGCCGGCATTGGTGATCCGGAGACGCTCGAGCGGCTCTCACGCTCACTCGGTGAGAGCCGAGCGCAGAGGGAGCAGTCAACACGCGGCGCGCATGGAGACAGCATCACAACCCAGGAAGTCGAGCGCCCTCTCATCTCCGCGCACGACCTCCGCCAGATGCCTGGCCATGAATCGCTACTGGTGTACGGAACACGTCCGCCGGCCCGAATTCACCTGCGGCCCTGGTACCGCGACCGGACGCTGAAGCACGCCGTCACCGGGCGACGCCGTGGACCCGCCGTCGTCGTGGCGGACGGCGCTCAGGTCCATCGATCCCCGGAGGCCGCATGACGGCCGGCGGTCACCTTGGCGGAACTCGGTCCACGCCGGGCCGGCCGCCGCGCATGGCGCTCACTCCCGCGGAGGCCGCCGTGGCGCTCGGGGTGTCCCGCGACTTCCTTGATGCGCACGTCATGCCCGAGTTGCGCATCGTGCGAA
>LNFM01007924.1_pt1 | contig 16317 bp, 14 predicted proteins | sample 596031 | NCBI WGS metagenome assembly LNFM01 (sample SAMN04254537, study PRJNA301005) | activated carbon metagenome | isolation source: dual media filters at the Ann Arbor, Michigan drinking water treatment plant | place: USA: Ann Arbor
CGCGAGGGCACGTTAAGGTTGTAAATCAGCTCCTGCATGCACTGGCGAACATGGGCGTAGTCCAGCTTGTCCTGTCGGACGTACGGTGCCATGTAAGTATCGAACGAGCTGAACGCTTGTGCGCCAGCCCACTCGTTTTGCAGCGTGCCCAGGAAGTTGACGATTTGCCCCACCGCACTCGACATGTGCTTGGGCGGGCCACTTTCCACCTTGCCAGGCACACCGTTCAACCCCTCGTTGAGCAGGGTCCGCAGTGACCAGCCCGCGCAGTAGCCGGCCAGCATGTCAAGGTCATGAATGTGGATGGCAGCGCTGCGGTGCGCCGCACCGACTTCGGGCGGGTAGACGTGGTTGAGCCAGTAGTTGGCAATCACCTTGCCTGACACGTTGAGGATCAGGCCACCCAGCGAATAGCCCTGGTTCGCATTGGCGTTGACGCGCCAGTCGAGCTGCTGCAGGTACTCGTTCATGCTGGACTCGACGTCCACCATCGTCTTGCGGTCGCTGCGCAGCTTCTTGTGTTGCTCGCGGTAGACGATGTAGGCACGCAAAGTCTTGGGGTAGCCAGCGTCGAACAGTGCAGCCTCGACCGCGTCCTGGATCTGCTCGATGTGCGGCGTCGCCGGTCCAAGTATCCTGATTTTTGGAGTCACCAGATACTGCGTCAGGCGACGGGCTTCGGCGCCATCGAACTCGCCGGTGACCTGGGCAGCGCGCTCCAGCGCCTGGGCGATCTTGCCGGCATCAAACGGCTTGATCCCGCCGTCGCGCTTGATGATATGGGTAAATACGGGTGCGGTTTGTATGCTCATCTAGCATCCTCTTAAAACACTATAGGTAGTGTGAAAGTGGATGATAGCCACTACAGGTAGTGTTTCTCGCGAATTAAATCGTGCAAAACCAACTTCCGGTTAAAGGTTGATCTGTATCAGGAAACGCTCATGATGCTGTTGACGTTGAGATAGTGCTCAACAGCTGCCTCCTTCTGCGCTTGCGGGTACTTGGGTTCCCGGCCCGCATAGCCCACCGGCAAATCGAGCCATTGCTCATATTCCCGGTACCAGCCCTTCAAGGCATTCTTCGTTGGGCTTCGTTGGGTAAAGGGCGTGCGATCCACAAGGTGGGCTATGCGATAGCGATCCGGAAGATTATTGGTAGGGCGGAACCCGCAAACCCCGTCGACGGGATGCGCGCCCTTGGCGACCGTGGCAAACAGGCATCAAAGACTGGGCTTAAAAAGCCCAGTGAAGAGGGGCGCGACTGAAATCAAGCGCAGCAAAGCAGAAAAACCGGAAGTTCACCCCGGGGCGGCTTGGTCGAGTCGCTGACCGCGGACATTCAGAAGTTCGGCTTCGGATGCACGCTGGCACCCGAGTGTGACATCTGATGGCCATACGGCAAAGGTATGCCATCGGGATGGTCGGCAGCAAGGAGACGCTGTTGACGACGGGTCTCAACAAAAGCCTGGGCAGCTACGGGCTGGGCCTGAGTGCAAGTTATTCAAGCCGCGGGGAGTTTGCCGTGGGCCTGCAACTTTTTATCGCCACGAGCAGAGAGCCACGACAGGGACAGTGGCGTTTTGATGCGCGGCCCAAAGCCGACAGCGGCGCCACCTCGGTGCGTGTTTTCCTGGACGACAACGCCAACGGCGTCATGGACGCAGGCGAAGAACCGATCGAGAACGTCGCGCTGACGGTCAACGGCAGCAGGGCGCTGGTGCGAACGGATGCCGCAGGCATTGCCTTGCTGGACCGTTTGCCGATCAGGCAACACGTGGACATTGCGGTCGACACCCAGACGCTGGAGGACCCTTACTGGGTGCCGCAGCGCAAGGGCGTGCGCATGGTTCCGCGTCCTGGTCATGTCGCCGAATTGGACTTTCCCGTCGTCCTGACCAGCGAAATCGACGGAACGGTTTACCAGGTCGAAAAAACTGCCAAACGCGGCCTTGGCGATATGGCAATTGAACTGCTTGACCTTGATCGCAAGGTGCTGTCCACCATCAAAAGCAGTTCGGACGGCTACTACATTGTTCCCGCCGTCGTGCAAGGCCGCTATTATTTGCGGATATCGCCGGAGCAACTCAAGCAGTTCGACCTGATCGATCCGGGCGAGCGTGACATCAGCATCCTGCCCGATGGTAAATTTATCAACGGCGTGGATTTTCTGCTGAGTCGAAATCCGGCCGGGAGCGTGCCAGATCTTCCCCGGGAGGAAGCGCGTGATAAAAAATGAGTTCCCGCCAAAAATCCTTCGGCAGGCCGGTGCCTGCGCCCTCTTGATCGGCAGCCTCGCCCTGACCTGTGACAGCGATGCGGGCACCGCAACGGGCACGGCGAGTGCAACGGTGCTTCAGTCGGTGTCAGTCACCTTTTCAAGTCCCTTTTTGGGCACCTTTTCTGGCACCACCTTCACCATTGAGCGTTTTACTGGTAGCCTGTCCCTCAGTGGCCCCTTGCTGCGCGTTGGACCGGAGCCGTCCCCCGGCGCCGTTTTGACCGGCGCAGGCGCTGCGCCCTCCGTCGCGGACAACGCCACCGTTTATGTGACGCTCAATGCCGATGGTTCCCTGAGCGTCAGTGGTGGTTCGGGCTTGACGTATGCCGTGTCGCAGCCTGGCGCTGGCGTGATCAACATCGAATACAACTGAAACTGAAATTTTGATCATCAAAACGATAAAACCTCTATTTCACGCTCAGGCCGGCGCAGCCAGCCCATCCATCATGAACAAGCCGGAGTCCTCCATGAATTCACTCAAACGCATCCTGCTGGTCGAAGATAGCCCGAGCGATGCGGGGCTGGCGCTTCACGCGCTGGCGGAGCACAACCTGGACCAGGATGTCCTGCACCTGCCCGACGGCGCCCAAGCGCTGGACTACCTGTTTCGCCGGGGTGAATTTTCCGGCCGGGCCCCGGGCAACCCGGCGCTCGTGCTGCTCGACCTGAAGATGCCGAAGGTCGATGGGCTCGAAGTGCTGAGCCAGATCAAGGGCGAGCCGGCCCTGCGCACGATTCCGGTGGTGGTGATGACGTCCTCGCGTGAGAGGCGCGATGTGGAGGCCGCCTACCGGCTGGGCGTGAATGCTTACGTTGTCAAGCCGATGAAGTTCACGAATTTCGTGGATGCGGTCAAGCAGGTGGGCGCCTTCTGGGCCATGCTGAACGAGCCTCCCGCAAGCACGCAGGTGGCCGATGAATCCAGGATGTAACCCGGGCAAAGCGCCCGATCCGGAGGGTAATATGAATCCATCCATCCGACTGCTGCATCTAGAAGATGATCCGTTGGACGCGGAATTGATCCGGCTGAGGCTGGAAGCGGCCGGACTGTCCTGCGACATCCGGTGGGTGAGCGGCAAGGAGGCATTCGAAGCTGCCTTGGTGCAGGAAACCTTTGATCTGGTGCTGTCCGACTACAAGCTGCCGGGTTACGACGGACTGTCGGCGCTCAAATACGTCCGCGAGAAGCAGCCGGAGCTTCCGGTGATCATGATGTCCGGCGAACTGAGCGAGGAAGCGGCGGTGGACTGCCTGAAAGCCGGCGCCACCGATTACGTCCTCAAGCAGCGGCCGCAGCGGCTCGATGCCGCCGTGCGACGTGCGCTGGTGGAAAAAGAAGAACGCGCCGCGCTGCACCGCGCCGAAGCGGAAATTTCCAGCCAAAGCGCTTTCCTGCGGCAGGTGATCGATCTCAACCCGAATTTCATTTTCGCCAAAGACCGCGCGGGACGCTTTGTCCTGGTGAACCAGGCCATGGCCGAGGCCTACGGCAGCACCGTCGAGGACATGCTGGGCAAGGCCGAAGCGGACGTCACCGCCGATGCGCGGGAAGTTGCACGTTTCCTCAAAGCCGACCTTGAAACGATGGACACGCTGCGCGAAGTGTTCATCCCCGAGGAGAGGCTCATCGACGCCACCGGGAAAGTGCGCTGGCTGCAGACCGTCAAGCGTCCCATCGTGGCCGCGGACGGCACCGCCGACAGGGTGCTCGGCGTGGCGGCGGACATCACCGAACGCAAGCGGGCCCACGAAGAAATCCTGCGGCTCAATGCCGACCTCGAAGAACGGGTGCGCCAGCGCACCGCCCAGCTGGAGGCCGCGAACAAGGAACTGGAGGCTTTTTCCTATTCCGTGTCACACGACCTTCGTTCACCCCTGAATACGATTGACGGATTCTGTCAATTGATGGAGCGGGCGGCAGGGGACAAGATCGGCGACAAGGGCAAACACTACCTGAGCCGGATTCGTGCGGGAACCCAGCAGATGAGCGAACTCATTGACGGGCTGCTGTCGCTTGCCAAGCTGTCACGCGATCAGCTCCGATCCGAGGCGGTCGACCTGTCGGCTGTCTCCAGGAAGGCAGCGCAGGCATGCAGGGAGCGCGAGCCCGAGCGCCAGGCGCGGATCCAGATTCAGGACGGACTGCTGGCGCACGGCGATCCGCTTCTTCTGTCGGTCGTCATTCAGAACATGCTGGGCAACGCCTGGAAGTTTACCGCCAGGCGGGCGGTGGCCCGGATCAATATCGGCGGCGAGCTCGATGCCAGCGGCGAGACCGTTTATTTTGTCAAGGACAACGGCGCCGGTTTTGACATGCACCATGCCGGCAAGCTTTTCGGCGCGTTCGAGCGGCTGCATTCGCATTCGGACTTCTCGGGAACAGGCCTGGGGCTGGCCATTGTGAAACGCGTGATTGACCGCCACGGGGGCCGCGTCTGGGCTGACAGCGTGGAGAACGAAGGCGCCTCCTTCTATTTCACGCTGGGGACGGTGGGCTAGGAGTCTGCGCGGCAGAAGCCGAACAGGTCAAATGAGATGCAACGCGAGGGGAGTAACGCGGCGCTGGAGGCGTTCAAGGGCGGAGCAATGTCGATGAATTGGCCTGAGGCGTGCGCGTGGCACGCCGGGCGGTCTGTTGAGAGGCGTTTTTTCCTGTGCCTGCCCCCTCAAGCCATTCGCAAAGCATGCGCTCGTAGCTCATGGCCTTGTGGCGGCTGGCGTTGGCCTTGACCTTGGTGCCGTCCACCGCGATGGTGCCCAGCTTCACCAGCCCCATCTCCCGGGCCAGGTGCACCACCTGCACGAACAGCTCACCCAATTCCTTCAAGTGAAACGCGCGAAAGTCGCTCAAGGTGCGGTGGGCCGGGAAGTTGCCCGCTGCCAGCACTCGAAACGCCACGTCCTCATGCTGCCTCCTGGCCAGCTTGCGCGAGCTGAATACGCCCGTGGCGTAACCGTAGATCAGCACCTTGACCATCATGGCCGGATGGTACGGCTGGTTGCGCGGTCCGTCCTTGGCATACCGGGCATGGAAGGCCTGCAAGTCCAAGCTGTCCACCGTGTCGTTGATGAAATAGGCCAGGTGTCCTTCGGCCAACCACTCGCGCATCGAGTGCGGCAGCAAGAAGTCCTGGTCAGGCAGATAGGGCAGGTAGCTGGCAGACATCAGCCTGTAACGCCGTCGCCCCTACTTACGATGACTTCATCGGGCTTCTGCCGCGCAGACTCCTAGGCGACGGTTTTAGCTGGAAAAGTCAGGTCCTGAAGCACGCGGCCCAACTGGCGCGTGACGGCTGGAAAAAGGCCAAGGCCGCCATTCTGAGCGGCGACTACTTCATGGTGACGCTGGACGAGATCACCTACCCGCTGATCTATGGCTGGCTGCCGCTGGACGATATGTTGCATACCCTGCGTGAGCGGCCCAGCCATGTGCATGTGGTCATCACCGGTAGGCGTTTCCCGCCCGAGATCATCGAACTGGCTGACACCTTGACCGAGAGGGTAATGGTCAAGCACACGTTCCAGGCCGGCATCCCGGCCCAGGGCGGGATTGAGAATTGAGCGTCACGTATGACTAATCCTGATCCAGCAGGTTCGGCGGCATCGGCTCCCGACGCAGGTCCGGCCTTTTCCGCAGCCGAGCCGCGGTATACCGGACCATCTTCGAGCGGCGCGATATGCGTCACTTCGCTGGTGGCACGGTCGCGCCTGAAGTAATGCGGCGCCTGCTCACCGCTGCACACCACGCGCCCAGTGTCGGCTTCATGCAACCCTGACGTATAGCCAGCACTGAGCGGCGCTCTCAACTGAACAAACTGGTGAAGCAGGAGCGGATATTGACCGCCAAGGCGCTGGGCGAGCGTGAAGAAGCACTCATGCAACTCAAGGTAGAGGGACTGCGGGAAGCCGCCGAGCTGTGGGTTGTGGCGTTAGCTGACGGGCGCGAGAAGTATATCTTCGGTCGACGCCCCTGCCACAGATGGCCTTGCCTCCCGCCGCCTGCGCGATCCAGAACCTGCGGCTGGCGGCCGGCGCCTGGAAGGGTTTCTGGGTCATGGCTGTAGCTCCGGTGCTGAACGCGTCATGCCGAGCCGCTCCAGCAGCGCGACGTCGGCATCGGTGTCCGGGTTGCCGGTGGTCAGCAGCTTGTCGCCGTAAAAGATGGAGTTGGCGCCGGCCAGGAAACACAGGGCCTGCACCGCGTCGCCCATTTGCTGGCGGCCGGCCGACAGGCGCACGCGCGCCTTCGGCATGGTGATGCGCGCGACCGCAATGGTGCGCACGAATTCAAACGGGTCCAGATCGGCCTGATCCGCCAGCGGCGTGCCTTCCACCTTGACCAGGTTGTTGATGGGCACCGACTCGGGGTAGGGCGTCAGATTGGCCAGCTCGGCGACCAGCCCGGCGCGCTGGCGGCGCGTCTCGCCCATGCCGACGATGCCGCCGCAGCAGACCTTGACGCCGGCGCTGCGCACCCGCGCCAGGGTGTCGAGCCGGTCCTGGTAGTCGCGCGTGGTGATGATGTCGCCGTAGAAGTCGGGCGCGCTGTCGAGGTTGTGGTTGTAGTAATCGAGCCCGGCGCTTTGCAGCGTTTCGGCGTGGCCGTCTTCCAGCATGCCCAGCGTGGCGCAGGTTTCCAGCCCGAGGGCCTTGACCGTGCGCACCAGCTCGGCGACTTTTTCAATGTCGCGGTCTTTCGGTGCGCGCCAGGCCGCGCCCATGCAAAAGCGCGTGGCGCCGGCGTCCTTGGCGCGCTGCGCGGCCAGCCGCACTTCATCGGGCTCCATCAATTTGGTCGCTTCCACGCCGGTGTCAAAGCGGGCGGCTTGCGGGCAGTAGCCGCAGTCTTCCGCGCAGCCGCCGGTCTTGACCGACAGCAGCGTGGCAAATTCAACCCGCGTCGGGTCAAAGTGTGCGCGGTGCACGGTTTGCGCCTGGTGCATCAACTCCGGGAAAGGCAGGTTGAACAGGGCTTCAATGGCGTCGACCGACCAGCGCGCGGCGGGGTTGGCCGGCGCGGCCTGGCGCGGGCGGTGCAGGGTGACGGTTTGTTCTAAAACGCTGGACATGGGGGGGTTCCTTGAGCGATACAGGTCATGTATCTATTTTTTCGGGATTTTGCGGCAGTTTCAATTTGATTTGAAGTCTAGCCGAAGGCGGTTGCCGGCCGGCATGCGGCGGCCAGTTCGCTCAGGGCCTGGACCAGCTGGTCGATATCGGCTTCGGTATGGACCGCCGACAGGGCGATGCGCAGGCGCGCCGTGCCCTCGGGCACGGTCGGCGGGCGGATCGCGGGCACCCACAGGCCGCGCTCGCGCAGGCCCTCCATCGCCGCCAGCGCCTCGTCGTTGCGGCCGATCAGCAGCGGCTGGATGGCTGTCCGCGACGCGCCGAGTTGCCAGGTGCTGCCCTGCAGGCCCGTGGCCAGGCCCTGGCGCAGACGCGCAATGAGGTGCTGCAGGTGCTCGCGCCGCCACGCGTCGTGCTCGATCAGCTGCAGGCTGGCGCGCAGGGCGCTGGCCAGCAGCGCGGGGGCGGCCGTGGCAAAAACATAGCTGCGGGTTTTTTGCAGCAGCCACTCCACGATGGCATCGCTGCCGGCCACAAAAGCACCCGCGACGCCGGCCGCCTTGCCCAGGGTGGCCATGTAGAGCACGCGCGGCGACGCCCGCACCCCGGTCAGTCCAAAGTGGGCCAGGCAGCCGCGCCCCTGCGGCCCCAGCACACCAAAACCGTGCGCGTCGTCCAGCAGCAGCAGCGCATCGTGGCGCTCGCACAGCGCCACGAGGGCCGGGACGTCGGCCAGGTCGCCGTCCATGCTGAACACCGCGTCGCTGATGACCAGCTTGCGCGGGGCCGGGCTTTGCGCCAGCGCCGCATCCAGCGCCCCCAGGTCGGCGTGGGCATGGCGGTGAATCTGCGCGCGCGACAGCCGCGCACCGTCAATCAGGCAGGCGTGGTTGAGCGCGTCTGAAAAAATCGCGTCGCCGCTGCCCACCAGCGCGGGAATGATGCCGGTGTTGGTGGCGTAACCGGCGTAAAAATAAAGCGCGCGGGGCAGGCCGGCGAAACCGGCCAGCGCGTGCTCCAGCGCATCGTTGGCCGCGCTGTGGCCGCTGACCAGCGGCGAGGCCGCCGCGCCGACGCCGAAGCGACGCGCACCGGTGCAGGCGGCTTCGATCAGCGCCGGGTGATGGGCCAGGCCCAGGTAGTCGTTGCTGCAAAACGCGAGCATGCTCTGCCCGTCGATCTGCAGGCGGGCGCCGCTTTCGGGCAGCACCACGCGCCGCTGGCGGCGCAGGTGGGTGCGGTCCAGCTCGGCAATGCGCGCCGGAAATTCATCGAGCCAGGACCTTGTCAGGAAAGGGCTTGTTGCCATGCCGGGGGGAGTTCAATGCGCAGTGTCCGGGCATCGGGCACGCGCTGGTGCGCCATGCTGGCCAGCAGCGGCGCAGCGAGCCGCTGCCGCAAAAAATCGATATTGTCGTCCTGCGCCAGCATGGCCGGGTCGATATGGTTGGCGACCCAGCCGGCCAGGCGCAAGCCGCGCGCGCGGATCGCCTCCTGCGTCAGCAGGGCATGGTTCAGGCAGCCCAGCCGCAGGCCGACCACCAGCACGACGGGCAGGTCCAGCGCCTGTGCCAGGTCGGCGCCGGTTTCGGTATCCGACAGCGGCACCAGAAAGCCGCCGGCGCCTTCCACCACCACGGCGTCGGCAAGCTGCACCAGCTGGCGATGGCAGGCCACGATGTGGGCGATGTCAATGGGGCGGCCCGCGCGTGCCGCGGCAATATGGGGCGACACCGCGTCGGGCAGCAGCACCGGGTTGTCCAGCGCCGGGGGCACGCTGCAGGTGGAGGCCGCGCGCAGCGCCAGCACATCGTCGTTGGTTTCGGTGTGATGGATCAGGCAGGTGCCCGCCGCCACGGGTTTCATGCCGACGACGCGGGCGTGGTGCCGCGCCAGCGCATGCAGCAGCGCCGCGCTGACCAGGGTTTTTCCGACCCCGGTATCGGTGCCGGTCACAAAGCAGGAGATGGCGCGGCGCTCAGCCATGGCGGCTTGCCTCTTCGGCCAGCGTGGCCTGCAGGGCGGCCAGCGCGCCGCGGGCCAGATGCGCGCTGCTTTCTTCGTCCATCACATAGGGCGGCATGGCGTAAATGGTGTTGCCGATGGGGCGCAGCAGCACGCCGTGCGCCATCGCGTGCCGGGCGTAGCGTTGCGCAAAGTGGGGCAGCGCAGTGTCCACGTCCCAGGCCCAGATCATGCCCAGCCGGCGCGCATGCCGGATGCGCGCATGCCCGGTCAAGGGGGCGAAGGCCTTGTCAAGTGTTTTGGCGAGCACGGCGTTGCGTGCCAGCACATCGTTTTGGGAAAACAGGCCCAAGGTCGCCAGCGCGGCCCGGCAGGCCAGCGGGTTGCCGGTGTAGGAATGCGAATGCAGAAAGCCGCGTGCCGTCTCGTCGTCGTAAAAGGCGTCATACACCGTGTCGGTGGTGAGCACCGCCGACAAGGGCAGGGTACCGCCGGTCAACCCCTTTGAAAGGCAGATGAAGTCGGGCCGGATGCCGGCCTGCTGGTGCGCGAACATCGTACCGGTGCGGCCGAAGCCGGTGGCGATTTCGTCGGCGATCAGATGCACCTCGTAGCGGTCGCACAGCGTGCGCACCCGGCGCAGGTAGCCGGCATCGTGCATGGCCATGCCGGCCGCGCATTGCACCAGGGGCTCGACGATCAGGGCGGCGGTTTCGTGATGATGCTCGGCCAGCCAGGCTTCCAGCGCGCCGGCGGCGCGCTGCGCCACATCGGCCGCGCTTTCACCGGGCAATGCCGTCCGTGCATCGGGGCTGGCCACGGTCGCCGCCAGCCGCACCAGCGGCGCGTAGGCTTCCCGGAATACGGCGATATCGGTCACCGCCAGCGCGCCCACGGTTTCGCCGTGGTAGCCGCCGGCCAGGCCCACAAAGCGGCACTTGCCGGGTCGCCCGGTGTTGCGCCAGTAGTGCGCGCTCATCTTCAGCGCAATCTCGGTGGCCGAGGCGCCGTCGCTGCCGTAAAAGGCATGTCCCAGACCCGTCAGCGCGGCCAGCTGTTCGGACAGCTCCACCACCGGCTGGTGTGTGAAGCCGGCCAGCATCACGTGGTCAAGCCGGTCCAGCTGGTCAACCAGCGCCGCCCGGATCGCGGGATGGTTGTGGCCAAACAGGTTGACCCACCACGAACTGATGCCGTCGAGGTAGCGATTGCCTTCAAAGTCATGCAGCCACACGCCCTCGGCGCGCGCAATGGGCACAAGAGGCACCGCTGTCTGCGGCGCGTGTTGCTTCATCTGCGTGCAGGGGTGCCACACGTGCCGCAGGCTGCGCTGGCTCATCGACTGGTTGTCCATGGGGAGGAGGGCTCCGGATTGAAAAAGACGATTGAAAAGGCGGCGGTCCCCCGCGCTGCTCAGCCAGCGTGGCAGACCTGCACCGCAATGGCCGGGCGTTCTTCCTTGACGCGGTTGGGCGCGAAGGACAACGCCCGGCTTGGGCCGCAAGCCGGTCACCTGGATTTTAGGCGTACCTTGCCTGGCGCTTTCAATGATCAGGCAATGGGCAGAAGGGTGGGTTTTGGCATCCGGGGCGCGGTGGCCGGCGGCTGGCTTTTGCCACGCCGGACGGCATCCTGCAGTTGAGCTATCGCCGCTTCCGGCGAAGCCGCTGCGGTGATGGCGCTGATCACCGCCACACCAGCGGCGCCGCAGCGCGCAGCTTGCTCCGTCCGCGCGATGTCCATGCCGGCAATGCCCACAACCGGCACCGGCAGCAATTTGCCCCAGTAAGCCAGGTTGTCGTTGCCACGGTGTGGATTTGCCCCTCGTGGGGCAGCAGCCAGGCGTGTGCCACGCCATGGACGTCGGGTTCCAGGTCGCGCAGGGCCGCGGCGTCGAGCCGTTGCGGCGCGTGGCTGGCCGGCGCCTTGTGCTGCAGCAGGTCCACCACGCGGTGCGCCGCGCCTTCGTCGCCGCGGTGCGCCAGCAGCAGGCTGCCGCGCCGGTGCAGTTCCACCGGCACGCCCAGGGCCGCCACGATGGCCGGCCACAGCTCCAGCGAACGCAGGCCGAGCGCGAACACGTGTTCGTCGGCCGACTCCAGCTCGGCCGTGGGGCTGAGCATGCCGGCGGCGGTCCAGCCGGCCGCATAAGGTGCCGTGCCCGGTCCGCTGACGGGTGCCTGTGGGCCCGGTGCGGGGTCAAAGACCTCGACCGCATGGCCGGCCCGGCTCAGTTCGAAGGCCAGCAGCCGCCCGAGCAGGCCTGCGCCTGCGATGCCGATGTGCATGATGATGTCCGCCTTTTTTTTGCGTGCGCCCAGACGCTCAGAGCTTCTGGATGGGGATGTAGATTTCGCTGCCGCCCTCGCGGAACTCGGCCGATTTTGCCTGCATTCCCTGGTCCAGCGCCGCGTTTTCCGCAATACCTTGTTGTGCCGCAAACTCGCGCACTTCCTGGCTGATTTTCATGGAGCAGAACTTCGGTCCGCACATGGAGCAGAAGTGCGCGACCTTGCTGACTTCCTTGGGCAGGGTTTCGTCGTGGAATTCGCGCGCCGTGTCCGGGTCCAGCGACAGGTTGAACTGGTCGTGCCAGCGGAATTCGAAGCGCGCCTTCGACAGCGCCTCGTCGCGCGCGCGGGAGGCCGGGTGCCCCTTGGCCACGTCGGCGGCGTGCGCGGCGATCTTGTAGGCAATGATGCCCTGCTTGACGTCGTTGCGGTCCGGCAGGCCCAGGTGTTCCTTGGGCGTCACGTAACACAGCATGGCGGTGCCGAACCAGCCAATCATGGCCGCGCCGATGGCGCTGGAGATGTGGTCGTAGCCCGGCGCGATGTCGATGGTCAGCGGACCCAGGGTATAAAACGGCGCTTCGTGGCAGTGTTTGAGCTGCTCGTCCATGTTCGCCTGGATCATGTGCATGGGCACGTGGCCGGGCCCTTCGATCATGGTCTGCACATCGTGTTTCCAGGCGATTTTGGTCAGTTCGCCGAGCGTGCGCAGTTCGGCAAACTGCGCCTCGTCGTTGGCGTCGGCGCCCGAGCCGGGGCGCAGGCCGTCGCCCAGAGAAAAACTCACGTCGTAGGCCTTCATGATCTCGCAGATCTCCTCGAAGTGCGTGTACAGGAAGTTTTCCTTGTGGTGCGACATGCACCACTTGGCCAGGATGGAGCCGCCGCGCGAGACGATGCCGGTACGGCGATTGGCCGTCATCGGGATGAAAGGCAGGCGCACGCCGGCGTGGATGGTGAAGTAGTCCACGCCCTGCTCGGCCTGCTCGATCAGCGTGTCGCGGTAGATCTCCCAACTCAGGTCTTCGGCGACGCCGCCGACTTTTTCCAGTGCCTGGTAAATCGGCACCGTGCCGATGGGCACCGGCGAGTTGCGGATGATCCAGTCGCGCGTGGTGTGGATGTTTTTGCCGGTCGACAAATCCATCACGTTGTCGGCGCCCCAGCGGATCGCCCAGACCAGTTTTTCGACTTCCTCTTCAATGCTCGAAGTCACCGCCGAGTTGCCGATGTTGGCGTTGATTTTCACCAGGAAGTTGCGGCCGATGATCATCGGCTCGACTTCGGGGTGGTTGATGTTGGCCGGAATGATGGCGCGGCCGCGTGCCACCTCGTCGCGCACGAACTCGGGCGTGACGAAGGCGGGCAGCTGCGCGCCCATGGGGTTGCCGCGGACGCGGGCCGCGCGTTCAGCATCGCCCAGGTACTCGGCCATCCATTCGCGTTTCGTGTTTTCGCGCAGCGCGATGTATTCCATTTCCGGCGTGATGATGCCGCGCCGTGCGTAGTGCATCTGGGTGACGTTGGCGCCGGCCCTGGCACGGCGTGGTGTGCGCTGCAGGCCGGCGGCCTGGGCGCGCAGGGCCGCGATGCGCTGGGCTTCCGGGTCTTGCGGATCATCGCGGTCCTGGCGGCGCGTGCCGTCATCAACCGCCTGGGCCGCACGGCCAGCGTACGCCTCGGTGTCGCCGCGTGCCTCAATCCACGGCGTGCGCAGGGCTTCCAGCCCGCGACGCACGTCGATGTTGGCGGTGGGGTCTGTGTAAGGGCCGGAAGTGTCGTAGAGCGTGGCGGATTCGCCGTTGCTCAGGCTGACTTCACGCATGGGCACGCGAAGGCCGGTATGGACCTGGCCGGGCACATGGATCTTGCGCGAGGCGGGGAAGGGCTCGCGGGTCATGGACAGCAGCTGGGCGAACTTGTCGGGAGCGTTCATCGGGGCATTCCTTGGCGTGCGTTGCCGCACAAAATGCTCCGAAGGTGTGGCCGACACCAGCGTTGTGGTGTTGGTCGTTGACTGGGCAGCCGGAGACCGGTGGACAGTCAGCTCTTCTTACGTCGGTACGAACCGATTCAAGTTCACGGGTTTGGGTTGGCCATCTCAGCGACCCGACCACCATGGTCGGGCTGCACCCCGGAGCAAGTTTATTTTAGTACAAGCGCACGCAAGGCCCCCATCGCCTTCCTGGCCAGGCCGATAAGGTGCTGAGCGGGTCGCCCCCGCGAAGCCGTTATGCTTGCCGCCTTCACTCCGGGAAACGATGAAAAAATGAATTCAGTTTTTGATTTTTCTGCTGACAGTGTGTCGGCGCTTGCGCGGGTCGATGCCGTTCGCGCGCTGGACGAAGACATGGGGGGGGCGGGCGACCTGACCGCCGGACTGATTGATCCTGAGCTGCGCAGCCACGCCAGGGTGTTGGCGCGGCAAGCCGCGGTGGTTTGCGGCCTGCCTTGGGTGGAGGCGACCGTGTTGCGGCTGGATCCGCAGGCCGAGCTGGTCTGGCACTTGCGCGATGGCCAGCATTTCAGCGCCAACGAGCATGATGCACAAGCTGCGCACGCTGAACCCCTGCAAGATTTTTATCGAAGCGCCGACGGCCGGCGACAGCGCCACCTGCAAGAGCTGCGCGCACTGCGCCTGGATGGCGATGAACAGGCTGTCGGGTCTGACCAGGCGCTGCAGACCTTGAGCCCCGCCGCCGGCCACCCGGCGCTGGGCGTGCGTGCTCGCTTGCCGATTGATCGTATGCTGGCGTTTACCGCCGCGCAGCGCCTGGGCCAGCCGGCGGCGGGGCTGGTGCCGCGCATCGGCGCGGCCTGATGCGGCCCCTCTCGGCGCGGATCGATTTTTCCGACCCGGACAACCCGGGCGGGCCGCGCTTGCGCTGTGCTTTTGGCACGCCCCGCCAGACGCTGGTGGCGCACGGACTGGCGCAGGTGCGGCCAGTGCTCAATGCCGTGCAGGCCGCGGCAGCGCAGGGCTTCTGGTGCGTGGGCTACCTGCGCTACGAGGCGGCGCCGACCTTTGACGCAGCGCTGGCCGTGCATGCGGGGCCGGTGGCGGACGGGCCGTTGGCCTGGTTCGCGGTTTACGACGAGGCGCTGCCGTGGCCGCGCGATGACGATGCCTCTGCCGGCACGGCGCAGGTGCAATGGCAGGCGGCCTGTCCCCGGCCCGTCTTTGACGCGGCGCTGGAGCGCATCCAGCGCGCCATTGCTGAGGGGGCGCTGTACCAGGTGAACTTCACCGCGCCCCTGCGGGGGGCCTTGCGCGGGGGGCCGGGCAGTGACGCGGCGCTGGCCCTGTTTGCCGCCCTGCGGCGCGCCCAGCCGGGGGGCTACGCGGCTTGGATCGACACGGGCGACGAGCAGGTGCTCTCTGTGTCGCCCGAGCTGTTTTTTGACTGGCGCGCAGGCCGCATTCTCACGCGGCCCATGAAAGGCACGGCCCCGCGCGGCACCACGCCCGCCGAAGATGCCGCGCAGGCCGGGGCCCTGCGCGCCTCGCCCAAGGAACGCGCCGAGAACGTGATGATCGTGGACCTGCTGCGCAACGACCTGTCGCGCATCGCCGAGCCGTTCAGCGTGCGAGTGCCGCGCTTGTTCCACACCGAGGCGCTGCCCACCGTGTGGCAGATGACCTCGGACGTGGAGGCGCGCACGCGCGCCGGCACCACGCTGGCCGATGTGTTTGCCGCGCTGTTCCCCTGCGGCTCGGTGACCGGCGCGCCCAAGGTGCGCGCCATGCAGATGATTCGTGCGCTGGAGCCGCAGGCGCGCGGCGTGTACTGCGGCGCTCTCGGCGTGGTGCGGCCGGGCGAGCAGGGCATCCGGGCCACATTCAACGTGCCCATCCGCACCGTCACCGTGCGCGGCGCTGCCGTTCGCTGCGGCATTGGCAGCGGCATCACCGCGGACGCCGCGCCTGACGCCGAATGGCAGGAGTGGCGCCACAAGCGCGCCTTTGTCGAGCGGGCGAGCATGCCTTTTGACCTGCTGGAAACTCTGGCACTGGAGGGCGGCCACCTGCGCCACGCCGCCGAGCACCTGCAGCGCCTGGCCGGCGCCGCCGCGCACTTTGGCACCCCGTGGGACGCGGCCCAGGTGCAGCACTGCCTGCACCAACTGGCGCAGGCCCACCCGCAAGGCCTGTGGCGCGTGCGCCTGCTGCTTGACACCCAGGGCCAGGCTCATGTCGAAGCCTTTGCCATGGACGCATCATCACCCAGGCCGGTCCGCCTGCAACTGGCCGACCGTCCGCTGATGGAGATCCACGGCGAATTCGTGCGTTTCAAAACTACCCGCCGCGCCCACTACGACGCCTTCACTCCCACGCAGCCTGGCGTGTTCGACACCGTGCTGTGGAACGCCGAAGGCGAAATCACCGAGTGCACCCGGGGCAATGTGGCGCTGCTGATCGAAGGCCGCTGGGTGACGCCGCCGCTGGCCTGTGGCTTGCTGCCGGGCGTGGGGCGCGCGCTGGCATTGCGCGAAGGGCGTTTGACCGAGGCCGTGGTGCGGGTGAAGGACTTGCCTCTGGTGCAGGGCTGGGCGTTTGTGAACAGCCTGCGGGGGTGGATGGGGGCGGAGAGGGTTTGAGCTGAATGTGAGAGTTTTTTGCTCTAGTGTAGTATTTCAATCTTGAGTGAACTTAAATTATTCCCGTGTCTCCAATGGTTTATTCTGAACCAGCGTGGAGAAAGCGAATGCGAGT